>Ga0315309_1001545_pt1 | contig 13702 bp, 15 predicted proteins | sample TDP4_MG_FD_203080 | JGI IMG/M metagenome (GOLD analysis project Ga0315309, IMG submission 203080) | Freshwater sediment microbial communities from Lake Towuti, South Sulawesi, Indonesia - TDP4 | ecosystem: Environmental > Aquatic > Freshwater > Lake > Sediment | place: Indonesia: South Sulawesi...
GTTGGAAGGATAAAGGAGATGAGGACGCTAGCGAGCATGCTCTGCCTCTTTATTATAGGGCTGAATTTCGCACTCTCATTCTGGCGGTACGGCTCGATAGAGTTTCTGGGATAAATTCATCGTTTTGCAATAGATTTATATACTTTCTTTGCCCTATTTTCACGCGAAAAACCTGAAGTGGAAGGCGGCGGTAGGTTTGGTTGAGAAATCAGCGGTTGATGTCTGGGCTGAGAGTAAGGCTGACCCTGAGCATGCTAAGAGGATTATCTTAAGGTTCTGTAGGTTTTGCGGCAAGTCTCCTGAAGAGCTTTTGGAGATGCAGCATAGAGCAGCTTCGAGTAGGGATGAGAAGAAGAGGCTTCAGGTTCTGGATCTTGCGGAGAGCTATGTGAGATCTCTTGTTGGTTTGAAGTCGAGTAAGAAGACGATTCTATCATGGATAAGATCATTCTTCGCTTTTCATCGGAGGTCTCTGCCTGAGGATAAGTTGTTTCTTAGAAGTTTGAAGAGCGATAGGGAGAGAGTCAGCGGAAGGCTTACGCCTGAGGTCCTGCGGAATATGTTGATCTCCTTGAGCGGCGATCCGCGTAAGCGCAGCATGATTCTGACGCAGGTGCAGAGTTTCAGCGGAGTCCGCGAGCTAATGTTGATCAACAAGCACTACGGCCACCACATAGGAGAACAGATCAAGAAAGGCGTTCACCCGATCGAGCTAGAGATGAAATGGGGTCGCAAGCAGAATGAAAAGCCTTGGAGAACTTATCTCGGCAAGGATGCGATCGAGGCTTTAAAAGAATATTTCGAGAAGGATAGAGGATACCCAAAGGCCGGAGAACCAATCTGGTATGGCGAAAACCCGAGTTATAAAGACCAAGTTCTTGGCGACGCTGGTTACAGCCAGATCTTCGCAAGACTCCTAGCTAGACTCGGATATAGGCCTCCTGTAGGCACCGCAACCCATAAAGTCGGGTCTATGACTGTTCGATACGGCTTAGGACCTCATGAAGTTCGAGACGTTGCTATATCACTCAGCCAGAAAGCAGTCTCGCAAGGATTCAACCCTGAGAGCGCTGATTACTTTGCAGGGCATACGGTTGATCCTTTAGGATACCGGAAGCTGCATGAACTAGATCCTGATTATAGAAAGCGGCAGTATATGATCGTTGAACCATTCTTAAATCTACATTCATCCAGAGTTGAAGCCTCAATCTCAGAGGAAGAGTTGAGGAAGAAGCAGATCCTCGATGCAGTAAGAGTATTCAGACCTGATAAATACGATGAAGTTGTGAAGATCCTAGGGATGACCCTAGATCTCGATGAGGCTATGGAGGAGATAAGGAAGAGATTCTTGGGGCCTGAGGAACGGAAAAAGAGAACACAGCATAACGGAGGCAAGGCTTTCGAGAGCCGAATCATAGGCGAAGATGAGCTCACCGCTTTTCTAGATGAAGGCTGGGACCTAGTGAAAGAACTCAGCAACGGCAAAATCGTGATAAGAAGAGCCCTTTGAAGCTCTCGTTTAACCCCATATCTTTATGCCCAATTTCTTTTCTAGTTGTTCAATCAGTTGATTTGCCTCTACCCAATCGGCTTTTTCTAAGGCATTTCTGATAGATGAAAGAGTCTCATCGAATTTTTCAGGGAGCCCAGCATCTGATTTATGTGAAATTAAGAGGTGGTAACGCAAAACAACTTCAGCCCTGTTGCCATATCCTTTTGTTTCGCGTAAGAATTTTGCAGACGTTAAAGCTCCGGCAATCACTAAGGCCACACGAAGAATGAGAGGAAGAGAAAGTGCAAAAACCGACAAAAAGATAGCCAGCGTGAAGTATAACGCTCCTACGACATATCCCTTAGTTTCAATTAGATATGGGGATTCCAAGTAACTGGCTGATCGCTTGCCCGATGCTTTCAACACGGTTCTGATTAGAAACAATTCGGGCTTCATATAAAACAAGAAAGCCCCAATGAAGCTTCCAATCGGAACGGCTATCAAGATTCTATCTTGAATAGAGAGTTCATAGAACCCTGTAACGACCAATGAGGCAAAGGTATAGCCAAATACCAAATAAGCCAGATTGTATGCACGAGACATTTTCGACATAGTATATAGTGTCCCCAGATTGATTCTTAGCTCCCTTATACACTCTTATATTTGTCGAAATGTCAAAAGATATTGGGCGACGGGAAGGCAAACCTAACTGAAGTGCTGAGGAAGCATGGAAGGGACGGGCTAGTGATGGCTGGGATACCGTTCCAGCCACGCAATGCCTAATGGTGTCCTAGAGTCGCCCAAAATTGCCATAACAAGTTGTGAGGTGGTCTTATACCCAAGCCTAGAGAGAGAAAATACGCCTGCGTCAAATGTGGAACTCCGTTTGAAGCCTATCCTCCTGACGATAGACATGACATAGCGACAAGATCGGAGAAAGACTATGAGGACAACATAAAAGTGGAGTATCAATGTTCCAAATGCCAAGAAAAAAACATTATCTACTGGGGAGCTCCCGGAGCCGGTGTTTATGTAGCGAAGACGCGGTGACGACTGATTGCCAAGAAAGGAAGAAAAAGAGAAAAAGAGAAGAGAAATAGCCGTAACAACCTTCGCAACGGTTCTCGGAGCGATGATGGTTACTCAATTCAAGGGCTGGCCAATACCAGAGAGCGCTTGGATAAATTCAGGTTTAGTGGCACTCGGAGTCGCTATCGTGATCTACTTCATTCTATACGTGACAAAACTTCCCTAGTGTTCTTTTTGGCATTTCATGGCTTCGCACAAGCCCTAGACTTGTGCATTTGCGACGTTTTTAGAGTTCCTTTGGTGTTTCATAGTAAGGGACTCTGAGGAAATCCTGCTGGAATAGCTTATTCATCTTCTTTACGAAATCCTGATATTCTTGCAGAAATCTGACGTAAACGGCTCTATGGTCTTGATAGTTCTCCCTTATTTTCTCCGGCACTTTTTCACGTCCTATCGTTCTGATTTCCTCTACAGGCTTGCAAACGGAGAAGTTGTTGTATATTCGAACGATATCGTCAAAGGTCTCAGCAGCTGTAACGAACGCTTCTTTACTCCAAAAAACATTGTTAAGCATCTGCCTGAAGTGAACAAGGAGCTCTTGAGTATAATGCGTCGAAAGGATAAACAGTCTTTGGAAATCTTGGATTCCAGATCTATCGTGAAGTTCAGTCAAATCGCTTGAAACACTCATAAATTTTGTTTGATCTGAAAGTTCAATGAACTTGTCAAGAAATTCCATAAATTGACCACGGTGCCCTTTGGCGATCTGATCTTGTAGCCTAGATACCCTTCTCGCCCTGAACAAACGAGATATGGGCCCATATGAGACTGTAATCAAAAAAGCTAGGGTGCAAATTAACAGGACTATTGCTAATGGATAGAAAACTTCTGCCGGCATTCTCGCTGACCATAGAGAGATAACGGCTACGATAACTGATATGGTCGTTGTTGTTATGGCAACAATCAAGCTCGTTCTATCGTTTCTACGTGGCTCTTCCTCTTTCGCAGACGGCATAGTGAGCGCCATGCGGTATCACAAGTAGTAGATACGAATAGGAACTATTTTGATTTGCGGATAGAATATGCGATTCTAGAAGCATTTAAGAGTCCACAGCGTTTCTCCAGCAACTTCGACTTCGCACTATGCCGGCGCTTGTGCATTTGCGACATTTCTCTCTGAAATCTCTCTATGTCGCTAATCAGATGTGTGAGTTCTTTTGAAGATATACCTCTTCCATCCGACTGTTGGTGCGGACGTCACCACAATCAGCTCCCAACCTTTCTCGCCCATCTCATCAAGCTCCCTCTTAAGGTCCGCTTCCCCAAGCCCATCCACGAAATCCTTAGAAGCATACTCCCAGTTTGACATAGCCTCACCTCCAAAGTAGAAGAGAGTGAAGCGAAATTTGAGGCTTATCAGCGGCATAAAGCAAACTCATCACCAAAATATCTTGATGAAAATCCTTACGGTTAATGATTGGTAATGAAGCTTCATTAAGGGCAGTTATACGTCATTACGGTTAACCATAAAACCGTAAAAACATAATGTTTTTTACTCTTGATGAAACAAGCTGTTTCATGTCCGAGATGGAATCTGCAGAAGGGAAGGAGAAACAGAATTAGAAGGGAGGTGAGGACCTATTGGATCGCTTCGTAATCCTGAAAGTTCCAACTGTGATAGCGCGGTATTTCATGAAGCACTATGGAGACTTATCGGAGCTTTCGGAAGGCCTGCTAAACGACGCCTTGAAATCGATTATCCAGCAGGAAGCCAAAGAGAACAAGGACGCCAGAAAGATAGCTGAAAACCTCTAGCGCCTTTTTAGGCTAGGACCTATGAAGCTCCTTTATCACAGTCGCAGCCAGCTCGCGCCCGAGATGAAATATGAAAGGAGAAACCTCACCAGCAAAAAATTGCTTAAGAGAAAAGGTAGCGATATTTGGGAACTTTTTGGATTATCTGATGGAAATCCCTATAGTTTAGAGTGACTTCATTTTTTTCATGAATTCGTCTCTAATCTGTAAGTAATCACCGGGAAAATGTTGAGCAAAGATCTCTATGATCTTCATTTTTTGATTTGAAATCTTCTGCTTGAGATAGATCTCTGCCTTCTCGCATATTTCGCGGATCTCTTGCGAAGAGACTGTTCCTTTTTTTACCTGTATTGCCCTTATCTCACTATTCTTTTCCGCGAGTAAGTCAATCTTGAATTGCGTGTTGGTTTTCTCATCTGTTTCCTTCGCGGCGTATCCTTCAACTTCATAATATTCCTTGACTACCTTTTGTAGCAAGTCACCTTTTGCGCGTTCTGCGCGACCATAATAGCCTCCAAATTTTTTCTCCATGACGTCTAGCTTCTGGTTGATGGTAGCAGTCTCTTGAAAGAATCTAGAAAGCCCTGAAGATTCAAGTTGTTTTTTTGGAATCCCTTGCATTAATTCGAATGCCCTTCGGACCATAATCGTTCCACCTGCCATATTAGAAGCTGATGTTGTAAAGACCACGTCGATTGGCATTGCAACAGTTTCTATCTGCTTGCTAACTCGCTTAACCACTATCTTCTTCTCGCGTCTCTCCTCTGAATGCAATCGAGTTAACACCAATCCTATTCTAGAATTATGTTACTGGTATATTTGGACTTTCTAGAGAAATCATATAGTGGCTTGTTGAAGCGCAGGTGTGGAAAGGTTATCCTCAGGCCTTCGTTAGAGAAAAAATAAAAAAATTGTTGGCTTGATGTGCTAGATGCGCCCTTTATGCTGGTAACTGGCAATTCCCCAAGAGGTTCTTTATTGTATTACCGTATTACTGTATTACTTTGCTCTTAATCTCTTGGATCTCTTTCTCTAGCGTTGTAATCGCCTGTTCGTATGATTCCTTTGTTTTCTTTAGAAACTCATATTCCTTCTTCTTATCCAACTCGTTTTCTACGGTTAAGGCTTCTTCTATCTCTCGCTGAGCTTTTTGCAGGGCTTCATTTGGCGTCGAAGCTTCAATTGTGATGTAAACCATTGGATTAGCAGGATGATAGACTTTATATTCATAGCATGCGATCACTCGCCATATTACTTCCGGCTCAGCGTCACTAGGACCAGCATGAGAATCTGAAAAGTATTTATCAATTCGATCGGGTTTAACCTGATAAGCTTCAGCTTTGAGGCTGCTCATATCCCGGCTCAACGGATAGAGCCTCTCACACTTCTCCAATCTCTTCCTAAATTCAACCATGCTCTCATCATTCCATCGCGCCATAATATCCCTATACTCCTCGGTTTCCTTAATCTTCTCAATCTGTTTCTGAAGTTGGCTTATCCTTTGATTCAAGGCGATAACCTGATGTTCTTTAGGCTTATTCGAATAGGCTAGAATGGCTGCATCCAAAGCTTCGCGGATGAAAGCAGCTGCATCTTCAATATTTTTCAGGAAGCCTACCTGGTCCCGGGTTAGTCGAACCGAATAGGTTACGAGAGGCTTCTTCTTTCTTCCTTCATTCATGCCCTGAACCTTCGTAATGCAGTAATACGGTAATACGGTGAAACATCCTTACCGAAGATTGCCAACTTGGAAAGCGGAACAACCGGAACAAGTGGAACAACTGGAATAGGTGACTTGAAAGATAGACGGATATAATCGGACATAGTCGAATAGAACCAGCCTTTTATTTTTCCTATTTATTTATGTGGTTTCAAAGCCCTCTATCGATGCTTCCGGTAAGGCGTAGCACTAGACATCTAGCCAACACCTGATTTTTTCATTTTTTCTGTAAGCGCTCTAAGGAAGAGCAGATTGAACTTCGCCTGTTGTAATGAAAGCTAAGGACCAGTAAGGATATTTAAACGCTGTTCGATAAAATGTGATTTTATGCGATAAAATCTCATCTCATCCATCACATGCAACTGTACCTTGATAAAACGCTTGATTTGCGAGAGCATCAAAAGTACGGAGATTCTTTGCAAGGAGGTTGAAAAGCTCAGAATGATTCTATTTGGGCTGAAAGATCTTTATTTTAGGCATCATTTTGAAGCCTGCAATTTTCTATGAGGCTCTCTGAACTGTTTAGCTTCTCCGGGTTTTCAGCCGATTTACCGTATAGGATTTTTCCAACTTGCCAAGTTAGAAAATCGGTTGAAAATGGGCTTATTTCAGGCAAAAGAGCTTGCTTTGAGTGTTCTAACTTGTTGGAAAGAATCTTACCATAGACCTTTGCAGCTCCCTCCCTTGCGTGCCCGATTTGCCCGTTGTTTATTGAAGCGCGGAGATGATGCCCGGGAGGGATCAAAGCGATCCGGATTCTCTCTCCTTCTCCAATCCTGACTCTCTCGACTGATGATGATGAAAGCGGATCTCGATTTGTGTTAAGTACATATCTTTATTTCGCATGAAATGATTCTATTCTTTGCTCAACAATTTGGTGGAACCTAACTTGAAGGAAAGGAGTTCAAATGACTTTAGATTAGTACGCAACAAGCTGCCTCCAGAGGCTTTTGCATACGCAAAAGGGCCAGAGCTTCCGCCTACCGATTTGGTTGATGAGAAAGCATGGTATTCAATAACTGGGCTTCCTGATGATGTTGCATTGCGAACTTCAGACCATCATGGTTCTCAGTTGAAAGCTATGCACGATATATGGGGAGACTGGATTAGATCTGTGCCAGATGAGCAGGATGCCATCAATTATACAATGCTTGACTCCGCTGATGCGCTTCAGGCATGTACATTCAATGCGTTATCTGGATATTATCAAGTTGCAGCTTCATGTCTTCGAAGTGCGCTAGAACTCAATGTAATTGGCGCGTACTTTCAACTTTTGTCAAAGACATCTGAATTTGATAGATTCAAGAAAGGTGAATATGAAGTCAAGTTTGGTAATGCCTGCGAATGCCTATTCGACCACCCTAGCACGCAAGAGCTTCATGATTATATCAATTCAAAAATGGACTATTCAATATTCGCTAAGAAGCCACATGAGAATGAGAGTTGGGCTCGGAACTTGTATAGCAAGTTAAGCCACTTCGCGCATTCCAGACCAACTCATTCTGCTGTTGTGATGTGGGAAGGGAGCAATGGACCTATATATGTCACAAATTCATTTGGAAGAATTTATGCCCTGTACCTTGATACGATGTCCTTGTCTTACGTGCTGGTTAAACTGGCAAGGCCTACCCTCAAATTGCCTCGCGTGACAAGACATTTGTTTCGTTCTCCGAAGGTGCGGCCCTCAAAGGTGGCTCTGTACGCTTTCCAACATCTCTGGCCAGAATTCCAAGATGGATTGGAACAGATTAGAAAGTCATAGTGTTGCACGTGTCAGACAGACAGATTCTCTCTCCTTTTCCGATCCTGACTCTCTCTCGTTATTCTAGGGACGCCCTGCTCCAATAAGAGTCGGTCCAACCGGTCCATCCGGTCCAGCTTCAGCTCCTTCTTGGCGATATCCTTGACCACGCTCTACACGGCAGAGTAGACGCCAATCGAATAAAACATAATAACGTCGTTCATCTTTACACAAAATCTGGAGAACACCGGCAGCTATGGCAACACTACTCCAGGAAGAAAACACAATAGTAAAGCGAAAACAGTCGTCAATAGGTGAATACCCAAGACCGCTTGTCCTATTGTTGCCAACTCTTGGAGTATCCATGACTACCGCAGAACGTGACAAACTTAATACCGAGCTCGCGGGACTTGGCGTGTATTTCAAAAAGCATGGAACAAACAGAGTATCCGTATTCTTGCGTCCCCACGAGTCGTTTTATGAGGTTAAAGTTGAGCGCTTCCAGCGTGATGAGAGAAGAAGAGTAAAGTACGCGATAGCAGAGGACTATCTTAGCCGATTGGGACAATTGGACGTGGAATTAATCCGCGTATATTGGGCTTTTCCAGAGGTCGTAGCGCGCATTCCACTCAAAAGATTGGTGGAAGTTATTAGCAAGTCAGTCAAAGCCGGTACGGTTGACTGGCACATCTCTCGACCTGTGCAGCTCTTGCTAAACCAATCGAAGAATATCGTCAAGATTCCAGAAGCTAGGTCTTTAGCCGTCCAGGATGGCATGGACAGCCGCTTTAACGATGTCAAAATAGGCCTGATCGACTCTGGAGTAGAACAGAGTCACCCCGACTTGACAAATGCAAGCATCATAGCGAAAACAATGTTTCAGGATGCAGATCTCCACGATTACGCGGATCATGGGACTCCAATTGCGGGCATTCTTGTAGGGCAGGGGGCAGCTCAAGTACAAGGGATACTGCCTGAAGCTACTCTGCTCAGCTATAAAGTCTGCCGGACGGAATTGGACATTGGATCGCATGAGGATGAGGTCCGGGTGACAGATGCTCTTCAAGAATGTCTAAACGATGAGGTGGATATCATCAATGTTAGTTGGGGCTTCGAAGCTTGCGAGATATTTGAATGCAGTCTCTGCAGGAAGGTGAACGCGGTAGCGAATGCTGGAATAGCAATAGTGGCGGCTTCAGGTGACACGCAGCGTTACAAACACTTCTTCGAGCCTGCCCAAGCTAGATACTGTTATGCCGTGAGCGTCACGGACAAGTCCAACAACTTGTGGCCTTATAATCCCATAGGTCCTGCCAGAAACGGAGTTGATAAACCGGAGGTAGTTGCACCGGGTATCGACATCATTTCTACATCAGCTAGTGGTCCTACGAAAACATATAGCGGCTCTAGTTTTGCTGCACCACACGTGGTAGGTGCCATAGCTATTGCTAGAGCCAAGCGTCGGAGAAAGCCGGGAGATCAACAATACATAAGAACAGTACTGCAGGGTTCAGCCATGAGTCTCACAGGTGATGCTCTCAAAGAAGGAGCAGGGCTCTTGAATGCTGAGGGAATGTACTCACAATTCTAGTAGGCGATCAAATGACCAAGGAAGAGATAGACGAGATAAAGAAAGCAATACTAGAACTCAGCAACAAGGTTGACAGTCTAGCAGTCGAGCTTGCGCCACAAAAGAGCGCTCAAGCCAGCCTCAAAAAGATACTTAGTGATTTCCTACTAGCTCTTTTCACCGAGCTTGCTGCCAGCGGACTGATTATTGTTGTGCTAAAATACGGTCCCGTAGCATTGCACGCCGCCGGTCTTCTCAAAGAGGAAGAGCAAGTCTCGATTACCATTCAAGGTGGAACAGAGGACGAAAAAAGAGAGGTCGAAAACATCTTTAGGAAGCACACTTTTTCAGCGTTAAACGAAGCCGAAAAGATCCTACCTGACATCCGAGTGAATCTCATGAAGAAACTGGAGATCATAATCAACGATACATGCGATATTCTACCTCACCAAAAGGACACACATGCCTAGCATACTTGGCTCAAAGAAAGCGAGCTGAGACTCGTGGATCCTAGATAGAATATAACTTCCGCTAACTTTGCCAAGACAATCTAGGAGACTATAATTATTTCTGGGCTTCTGTAAGTTAGAGAATTCAAACATGTCAGTTCTCGATTTCAAAAGAGCTTCTGATCAAGAACTCTTGAGACTTTGCTGTAGAGACGCAGTATAGTGTCGCTCCTTGATTGCCTCTATATGGGCTAGGATTTCTCCATCTCCATCAAAACTTGGATAAAGAAGAGTGTTTAGCAGAAAGTGAAACAGCTCCAACGTCATGCGATACTTGATCGGATAGGCGACCGTTTCCATTTTAGGTCGTTCAAGCAATCCGATGGTCGTTCTACTCACATATTCGAGATATTTTAAAAAGATGGGTAAACCAGTTGGTCCGAATCTGTCTTGCTCTCCTTTCTTAACATTAGGATTCTCTATATACTGTTCGTCATAGTCTATGGACGTTATGAGAGACATTGAAGCGTTCACATCGTTCTTCTTTCTCTCAATTGATTCTCGCAAGAATCCCTTTTTTTCACTGCTAAGGCTAACTCTAAAACGGAGATAAACTCCTTCTTGCTCACTCGCATAGCTTAAAAAATGAAAAGTCTTAAACCAAATTTCTTTCTCGAACCCACGAACTATCGGAGCGATCAGCCTTGTAACGATTTCCGGCTTGTCTTCCCATCTGTTCATGAAGATCTTAGCAGTCAACCATGTATCGCTCAAACATTTTCATCTCCTCTCACAATCAAAAAAATGCTGCACGTCTGTAAGATTGAGGTCTCCCTTTCAGCCTGGGCAAGAGTATTTTGGAGCTGGCTACCGTAACTCGTTTGGCGCAACATCCATCCCGACAACTCTACCTTTTCTAAGGGTCACTGAGCTGCCGTTCTAGTTGCTGCTCGGCTTTACGCCAGGTTATATTTTGCCTAGTGGCCTCACAAGCCACAGGAGTCGAACCTGTGACCAGCTTCTCCACAAGTTGCTTGTTCCTTGGCCTAAGATATATGTTTAGCTTCCTAGATTTCGGTTAATATTGTGAGAAAGGAATGTCTTTCTAAAATCGTAGGAGAACAGCACGTCTGAAAGCTTAGCCTTTCTAGAGGTTGCTTGAAAACCCAGCTTCCTCTGGTCCTAGAGAGCTTCCTTTATTGTTTTAGCCAGTATAGTCGAATACAGGTGTGCAAGGTCGGGCCAAGAGTAATGGATTCTCTGAATCATGACATCGCGTTGAGCGAGTTAGCCTATGTGGCTCCATTCGTTCTTGGCGTCCTCGTAGCCTTTCTCCTCCCAAGCTTGAGTGAGAATTGGATAAGGTACGCCTTGAAAGGAACTGTTGCGGGAGCTATAGTGCCGATTGTCCAGAGCAGAAATCCCTTTCTCATCTGGGCTTCAATCTTCTCGATCAATTTCTTCTTGGGAGCAGTTCTGAGATTCATCCTAGTTCCAGTCCTCCTGTATCATCTCTCGCTTCTGTTCGCGATTGTGGTAGGCTTCTTCGTCGGCTTCTCTGCCGGATCTCCAACCTACATGCTGCTTCTCGCAACTCTGCCTACGCTTGGGGCCCTATACTTGATTCTCACATTTGCCTTTGAGAGCTTGGGCTACATTGTCGCGTGTGCTGTAGGATACAGGATAGGCAAAGAGTCACAGAAGGGATTAACCAGACATGAGATGTTGAGGCTTCTAATATTTCCTTATCACTTGAAGAGTCCGGAACGCAGACTTGCCACAAAGAAGAGTCTCAAAGCAAACATACCATGGATAATGCTCTCAATGGCCTTCATTATTATCGGCGCCTCAACCGAGACTCTACTGATCGTTCTTATGCCTATTCCTTGAACCCTCGGAGTCAAATCCTCAAGGATACTTATATGTAATTACGGTTTTACGGTTGAACGTAATCTCTTTAGACTTTCAACATTGAAAACGGTTAGAGGATCCGGGAAGGTGAGAATATAGTGGAACGCCTCCCCACTTGATCATTTCAATCCGCTGGAGTTTGTCTAGGTCCATAGGACAGAGGGTAACAATCCGAGCTTTTCAGGATGCTTTATTATTTCTTGTATTGCCGATTTCCTCGACTGCAAACGCTCAGGTAGTCTTTCAAGGACTTCTTCGCCGAACTCGTCAAAGAATAGTTTTGCCTCCTTGACGGTTTCTTCTGGCGGTTTCTCTCTTGGGACAATAGCCTTTGCTAGCGCGGGATTCTTCTTTATGATTGAGGCAAGTTTAAGCACCGCGTTTCTGAAGCTTTCAATGACGCTTGGAAGAAAGATATCTCCTGCAGCTGTCTCTCCATAGGTGAGGGCTACGGTTGCGACTGAGCCGAAAATACCTTTAATCCTTTCAACTCCAGTTTTCTGAAAGAAATCTCCAAAGGCTTTCATATCTTCAGGAGACAATTCCTTGAGTTTGAGAAGCTCCTCCTCTCTGTCGGTTATGCGCTTTTCAATCTCAGACGCCTCTTCCCTCATTCTACCAACTAGCCACATGAGCATTCTTGCTTGGAGAGTCCCTCTAAGCCGCTTAACCTGTTTCCTCTCCTTATCAGGTAGCTTCTCCGCATAGTTGAGCCTCTGCAATCGTTCGACTCTTAAAGCAAAGGTGCTTCGTGAAGCGAAAGGTTTGGCCTCTTCGACGAGCTTATTGAAACTCTGACCTTCCCTCCCATATTTACACAACAACTCGAGGATCTTTCTATCCCTTGAGTCTAAAGGTTCCGGAGGAAAGAGGCTCTTCGAGGTAGCTGATCCTGAGCTCACAGCTACTCACCTGTTTTTGTTCTTGCTGGCGAGGTATCTAAGTATGGTGGTCATACTGGCATACTGGTCTGGCTTGTCCTCATCAGAGATGGTGAAGGCAGAAGACACTAGTTGAGCCTTGATAGTCTGCCAGAAAGATACTTGGAAGGCTCTAGAGTATTATGAGAAATTCAAGAGCTTAGGAAAACGTCGATCTTTGTCCATTCTTCATCATCAAGATACCTATTATCGAAATGACTAATCCAGCAAATATGTAAGGCACATTATAGACTAGGTGAGGGAACCATATATCTCGCGGAATTTCGGGTGGCAACCCAGCTTCTGCAGGAAAATTGATCCAATACCAACGTCCAAGTATGACCAGCGACAAACCATAGAGAAATGCTCCTAGACCGACTGTTAAAGCGATAGCACCAGCCCAGAAAAGGATAAAGTTAACTAGCGGTTTACTTCGTCCCTCCCACTTTCTTTCACCATTCAACATCATGAAGATACCCGCAATCGAAACATCGCATCCAACAATGATGTAAGGAGCATACGACACTACCATACGGGCCCATTCCGCCGTAACTCCAGGCCATATCCCAGCCTCTTTGGGGAAATTGATCTCATACCAGCGTGTGAATATGTTCCATGAACCATTGAAGAATACCATCAATCCAATAGCTAGAGTAACGACGCCAACCCAAAAAAGAACAAACTTAGGTAATTGCCTAGTTTCTTCATCCAAATCCTTTCACAGCCTCCTCTAAACCCTACATTTCTGTTATTATGAGAGGTTCTAGAGCTGGTAGAGTAGTCTTTCCCGGTGATAGCCTATTCCGAAGTATTGGTAGCTCAATGACCATTCATACTGATAGTAGCGGGAGACGCTTTCTTCATAGACAACAAGCTCAATCTTTTGAGGCTCAATGCCAAGATCCTTAAGGAGTTTTTCAAGTATCTCCTTGTCCTGTGGACCCGGCATCTTGGAAGGATGCTCTATACCGGATGCGTCTTTAACAGGAGCCCACCAGGGAATGCTTACATTAACCAAGCGTTGATGGATGGCGAGTTCCATAGTCTGTCCGGGA
>Ga0315309_1001546_pt1 | contig 13701 bp, 13 predicted proteins | sample TDP4_MG_FD_203080 | JGI IMG/M metagenome (GOLD analysis project Ga0315309, IMG submission 203080) | Freshwater sediment microbial communities from Lake Towuti, South Sulawesi, Indonesia - TDP4 | ecosystem: Environmental > Aquatic > Freshwater > Lake > Sediment | place: Indonesia: South Sulawesi...
ATCGCAGCCCTTCAAAGGCTTGGCTTTCCACGTCTGGATCAGCTATGGTTTCGCCCACGCGCATGCCTGCGACGCCGCCAACGGCTGCGATGTTGCCTGCCGGCACTTTGTCAACTATGACTCTGTCAGTTGCCATACTCATGTAGACTTGTTGGACCTGGCCGTTTTGGTGGCTGGTTATGAGGCGAAGGGGCTTGCCTTTCTCCAACGTGCCACTGAAGACTCTGCCTATGGCTATGACGCCTGCTTGCGGGTCAACTTCGATAGATGTGATGCACATCAGTAAGGGTCCGTTGGGGTCAACCTTAGCCATGCCAGTGCCCACTGGGCTGTTCGGGTCGCCTGGCCAGATTTGGCTTTGTCGATACGGCTGCGCCTCCAGCGGGTTGGGTAAGTGTTGGCAGAACATGTCGAGTATGGGTTCTGAGAGGGGGGCTTTCTTGCTTAGTTCGTCGACTTTTTTGGCGATTTCTTCGAATTCACCCGTGTAGGCGTCGATTATGTCTTGGAATGTGATGCCTTTGGCTTTCATGTGGGTAAGGTTGAGTCCCCACTTGTGCAGAGCTGAGCCAAAGGCTACTCTGTCATCTTCGACTTTCACCTGCCAGTCTTTCTTGTGCTCAGGAGGCGCGTATTTTTCGATCAGGTCGTTGACTCTGGCGAGAATCTTTGCGAATCTGTTTTGGATTTCTTGCGGTGTGAGTTTTATTTCTTTGATGAGGCGGTCAACCTTGTTGATGTAGAGCAGGGGTTTGACTCGTTCGCGTAGCGCCTGCATTAGGACGGTTTCGGTTTGGGTCATGGGTCCTTCTACAGCGTCGACTACGACTAAGGCGCCGTCTACGGCTCGTAGGCTTCGTGTGACTGCGCCGCTGAAGTCAATGTGCCCTGGCGTGTCTATGAGGTTGATGAGGTATTCTTCGCCATTGTATGTGTGTGCCAAGCTGATGTTGCTGGCGAACACGGTCATCTGGCGTTTTTGTTCAAGTTCCCAGCTGTCTAGAAATAGTTTTTGTCCAGCTATCTGCTCGCTGATTATGCCTGCGGCTGCGAGTAGGCTGTCGCTTAAGGTGGTTTTGCCGTGATCAACGTGAGCGATTATGCTGGTGTTACGGATGTGAATCGGATCATTCATGAGTCTGACGATTTCGTCGATCTGTCGGTAACGTCCCATCGTTCATCATCGTCGTAATTTATGCCCTCGTTTCTGAAATAGGCTACATGAGGAAATCATGCCAAACGTAAAAAGCTTTTGTTGTCGACTTCAAGTTTGCACGCGATGTGTTTCTCTATTTGGACAGCCTTTCGTTCGCTTGGCTTAGCATTTCGATTATTGGCAGTTTGTATGGGCATTTTGGTTCGCATTTGGCGCATTTGGTGCAGTTGTCCACTCTGGTGTTGAGGCGGTCGTAGACTTCTCTTGTCCAGTTTTCTATTCCATAGAATGTGTAGTATTTTTCGAGTCCGAGGACAAGTGGTATGTTCAAGCCATCTGGGCAAGGGATGCACAGTCCGCATTCTCGGCAGAAGGGCACAGGCGGTAACTCGCCGAATCTTAGATCGGCTTTTTCCTGTTTGGTTAAGCCTGTGAATTCTTCTCCGACTTTGGCGGCGGATTCAACCTCTTCCAGCGTGCTGAATCCTGGGACAATCGTGTGGATGTCGTGCGCTAAGACGAATCTGAGCGAGCGCTCTGTTTTGGCTGTTCCTTCTCCCATTATTCGGTTGAATTCGGCTTTTTCTGGAACTCTTGATGCCCAAATTTCGTGGGCTGCGAAGCGCAGGTCTGCGCCTCCGAAGGGTTTCATTACGACTACGCCTATGTCTAGTTCTTTGGCTAAGGGCAGCAGTTCTTCTGTTGCTTCTCGGTTTATGATGTTGAACGGAACCAGAATCATGTCAAATTCCCCTGTGCGTATGGCTTTAGCTAGGATGATTGGTGTGTGTCCTGAGATGCCGATGAAGTCTACTTTTCCTTCTTTGCGGGCTTCTTTGACAGCTGTGAGCGAACCTTCTGTTGCCATGGCTTGCTCTAAGGTTTTTTCATCGTCTATGCCGTGTAGCAGGACTATGTCTATTCTGTCAGTTCGGAGTTTCTGTAGGCTTTGCTTTAAGCCTGCTCGGGCTGCGTCTTCCCGTGTTCTCTGGTGTGTCTTGGTGGCGACTATGACTTTGTCTCTGATGTCTTCTAAGGCTGTGCCGAGTTTTTCTTCGCCGTTGCCGTAGACGCGGGCTGTGTCGAAGTAGTTTATGCCTAAGTCGTAGGCGCGTCTTATCATTTCGACTGCTTTTGGAACACTTGCTTGGACTATCGGTATGCCGCCGAATCCGATGACTGAAACTTTGAGGTTAGTCCTTCCGAGTCGTCTTTTCTGCATGTTCTCTCTCCCATCCTCTCGTCGATAATCATACAAGTTCTGTTGGAATCAGCAATCTAGGGTTTCGACTCTAATAAACATAAGTGGAGAGGCGGTTTTTTGGATTTCTGTGGTTTCATGGTAAGCCATAAAAGGATTCGGTTGTCTTATTGTGTGTTCTTGGGTGGTGTTCATGTCAGTGGATAAGAAGGTTGCTTATCGCTGGATTGAGGACAACAAAGAGCGTCTGGTTGAAATCAGCGACAAGATTTGGGAGCTTGCGGAGTTAGGCTTGATCGAGTTCAAGTCTTCGGCTCTCTTGGCAGATGAGTTGAAGAAGCATGGGTTCAAGGTTGAACGCGGCGTTGCAGGCATGCCGACAGCGTTTGTGGCTTCGTGGGGTAAGGGAAAACCCGTCATCGGATTGTTGGGCGAATACGACGCGTTGCCTGGATTGTCGCAGAAGAGTGTTCCGCAGCAAGAGCCACTGAAGTCGGGCAAACCTGGGCACGGTTGTGGGCACAATATTTACGGCACAAGCGCTACGGCGGCTGCGATTGCTGTCAGGAAAGCTTTAGAGAAATCTGGGATTCGTGGCACGATCAAGTTCTTTGGCTGTCCTGCTGAGGAGAATTTTAGCGGTAAGGTGTACATGGTTCGAGAGGGTTGCTTCGATGGCATAGACGCTGCTATTTGTCATCATCCGAGCAGTATGAATGCAGCGTCTTTGAGAAGTGGTCTCGCTATTGTTTCAGCTAAGTTTCATTTTTATGGTAAGGCTGCTCATGCTGGCGGTTCTCCTGAGCAGGGTCGAAGCGCGTTAGATGCGGTTGAGTTGATGAACGTTGGTGTGAACTACTTGAGGGAGCATGTGATTCAGGATGCTAGGATTCATTATGTTGTGGAGAAGGGTGGGAATCAGCCAAATATTGTGCCGCATTATGCTCGGAGCTGGTATTATGTTAGGGCTCCTGAGAGGGATGAGGTTGAGTATATTTTTGATTGGATAGTTGACGTAGCAAAGGGAGCGGCTATGATGACTAGAACGGAGTTGAAGACTGAGTTTGAAGCTGGTCTTTACAATGTGATTCCTAACCGAACGATTGCTGAGTTGATTGTGAAGAACATGCGTCGGATCGGGCTTCCTAAGTATAGTAGGGAGGAGTTGAAGTTTGCTGAGGAGATTGCTAAGACGATTCCTCATGAGAGTAAGGTGACACAGTTGAAGAAAACTAAGCGTCCGGGCTGGGAGAGACTCGTGGACAAGTTGATGGACGATGAGGTTCCTGATCCGTGGGGCGACGGAGAGTATATGCACGGTAGTACTGATGTGGCAGATGTGAGTTGGCATGTTCCTACAGTGGAGTTTGGAACAGCTACATGGGTTTTGGGAACGCCTGGGCATTCTTGGCAGAATGTGGCTCAGAGCAGGGTTGGGCTTGGACACAAGTCATTGATATTCTCAGCTAAGGTGATGGCTGGGACAGTCCTCGACTTGTTAGCTGATGAGAAGCTAGTAGCCAAGGCGAAAGAAGAACATCGGCAAAGGTTAGGCAATAGGAAGTACAAGTCGCCAATACCAGCCGACCACAAGCCACCACTCGACATATGGGAGAAGTAGTCCTACCAAAAGACACTGTTTTCAAATGCGCAGAATAGAAAAGAACAGCATTGCTGTACAGAAAAAATGATGGTGTTTAGGGGAATATTCCCCTTTCATTAATGACATCTACGGCTTTCAATATGGCGAAGACGAATGCTGCGCTTCTCATGTCTAGGTTGTGGGTTTTGGCGGCTTCTACAATGTTGTTGTAGGCGGCGGTCATTTTTTTCTGGAGTTTTTCTTTAACGAGGCTTAGTTCCCAGCTTTCGCCAGCCTTGTTCTGAAGCCATTCAAAGTAGCTTACGGTTACTCCGCCGGCGTTAGCGAGTATGTCAGGTATCATGAAGACTTTTTTGTCGAATAATATTTCATCTGCGAGGTTTGTTGTCGGTCCGTTAGCGAGTTCTAGTATGACGTCTGCTTCTAGGTTTTTTGCAATCTGTCCTAGAATTTGGGTTTCTTTTGCTGCTGGCACTAGAACGTCGCATGGGCTTGTTAGTAGCTTTTCTTGTGGCAGATGTTGGAGACCGTCGAATCCGACGACTGTTTGTTCAGGATTTGAGTTCTTGTAAGCCATGACCTGTCCGGGGTTTAGCCCATCTTCGGTGTATACTCCGCCTTTGGAGTCGCAGATGCCCACTATCCTGCAGCCATAGTCTTGGCTGAGGATGTTGGCGATGTTGAATCCAACGTTTCCGTATCCCTGAACAATTACTGCTGCGTCTTTCAGGGAACTCAATCCTGTGACGTGTCTTTGATTTACGGCTTCTTCGAGAACGTATGCTCCTCCTTGGGCAGTTGCTTCCTTTCTGCCTTTGGAGCCTCCTAAGCTGATGGGTTTGCCAGTTACAACTGCGGATGCGTATGGAGTCTGCGGGTTAAACATTTTGTAGGTGTCGTATATGATGCCCATTTCCCTTTCGCTTGTGCCTACGTCTGGCGCTGGGACGTCTGTGTCTGGGCCTATTACTGATAGAATTTCGTAGGCATATCTTCTTGTGAGTCGGTCAAGCTCTGCCCGCGACATTTTCTTTGGGTTGCAAGCGACTCCTCCTTTTGCTCCTCCGTATGGTAAGCCGACGACTTGGCATTTCAAAGTCATGTCGAAGGCTAAGGCGGTTATAAGGTCCAAGTCTACGTCTGGGGCGTATCTGATGCCGCCTTTGGTGGGTTCGTATATTCTGCTTTGTTGCACTCTATATCCAGTGAACATTTCTATTGAGCCGTCATCCATCTGTACCGGGAATCTCACTGTTAACTGCCTGAAGGGCTGCTGCAAGAATTCGACAACGCCTTTTTCGATCGGCTTGACCTCATGGTGGACGAATTGAATTGCTTTATCGAATCCTAACTTGGTTCTTTTCAGAAAGTCAAGTTCTTCCGAGGTCTCTTGCAACTTCTGCGGCATTGTCATGCCGTGCGCCTTCTGTTCACGGTCCTTATGCCTTTGAAACTCAAGGGGCGGTTTTCAGCGGGAGTGCCGCCGTTGAAGCGTATTTCGTAAACGTCTTTGGAGCCGCAGTCCTGGCATTCTCGGGCTTTCATTCGGCAGGTTTCACAAGTTTCGGATTCCATGCCGATACGGAGGCAGAGGTCTTCTTGCCCTTCTTTGCGTCCAATGATTAAGCCCACAGGCTCCACCCATGTGGTTCCGCAGGCTGCGCAGGCGTATCTCTTCGTTGTGAGTTCCTCTGTGGAATTTCTGCTTTCGATTTCATGGAGAATGTCTCTAAGCTTCATGTAATCCCCCGACATTTTAAGTATGCAGCGGCTTATTTATAGGTTTTGTTTGCTTGTAGTGCCCGAAAGTCGACGTTGTCAGATTTATATCAACATTGAGGCGATTGTGTCGAGCTCCAGCCAGCTTGTGTGGAAAAACTGTCGACGTTTTCAGATTTTCGCCTGCAAAGAATATATTTTATAAGCTCTAATAGGGTATTCTCTCGGAAAAGGGGCAGCAAGTATGCCTGTGACAGCGAAGCTTGATGAGGTCGATGTGAAAATAATTAGGGCTTTGCAGAAAGATGCTCGCACCAATTTTGCGGACATTGCAAAAGACTGTGATGTGTCTGTTGACACGGTGAGCAAGAGATTCAAGAGACTGGTGAAGAGTGGCGTTGCTAGGGGAACCACTGTGTTGTTGAATCCTAAGAGCTTTGGTTACGATTGTGTTGCGAGCTTTGGCATAAGGGTTGATTATCCACATGTGCAAGAGGCGGTGGATTATATAAAGAAGATTCCTGAGGTGTGTTTTTGTACTCAGTCTATGGGTATGCACAACTTGTTTGCTGTCGCTGTGCTCAAGAATGTGGGTAGGCTGAGTCAGTTGAAGGAATCGATTAAGGGCCATCCTATGGTACGCGAGGTCTCCGCGAGCATTTGGGTTGAGGAAATCCTGCTTTGTCCTGAGAACTTTGAGTTTGGGCATTTGAGGAGGAAATAATGAAAAGATGGACAAGACGGATTTGGCGATAGTTGAAAAGCTAGTTAAGGATGCTCGCATGTCATTCAGGAAGATTGCAGAGGACTTGGGCGTTTCGCCAGACACCGTAATCAGCAGATATGCAGCTTTACAGAAGGAAGGAGTGATCCGCGGTTCAACTATTGTGATTAATCCTAAAAAAATCGGCTATCAAGCCATGGCTGTGTTTATGATTGATATTTCGCCTACTCACATTGTGGCAACCGAGTCCGCTCCCGCTGATTCTTCGCTTGTATTGGACAAGTTGATACAGATGCCGAATATTATTGTGGCAACGAAGACTGTTGGCGACAACGACCTATTGGCTATAGGTGTGGCATTTGATTTTGAGCATTTGATCAAGGTGAGAAACGACATCGAGCGGATACCAGGTGTAAAAGACATGCAGATATCGTTTTGGGTTGAAAAAACAGAGCTTTGCCCCAAATACTTCATAGTCTAAGAAGAGTTGGAATTAATTGAGTTGAAAGGGAGGAAGCTGGAGAAAAAGCATGTTTCTCACTGTGGCTTCTACTCTCTTACTGCACGCAGACGTTTAGCAGTTCAGGTACCACGTTAAGGCAAAAGGACCTGTCAGCGTCATTCCAATGAGCCACCCGAAGAAGATGTTTTGATGTGCTGCAGAAGTTGATACAGCAATCAGGGGCATCGCAAACGTGGTAACTATTAGTATCGCGGCTATTAGACTTAGAGCTGTTGTCCACTTTGCCCACTTCTTTCTGTGGGTGTGGAAGAGCCATACAAAATACATTGGGTTGAACCAGAAATGCATCTCTTTCACATCTTTAACCCAGGGATTCCAGTCTAGCCTGAACGTTGTTATGCCATAATCCAAGGCGAACACTAGCAGGAAGGATATAACGAAGCCAGAGAAGAACCCTAGACTGTAGCTGGCGGATGATGGGAAGTACACTGTTCCGCTTCCTCCGCAAGTTATGCATGGCCAGTAGCCATTGACGTATGCGTCGACAGTGAAGTCGTAGCGTCTTTCCCAGACTTGTCCAGTTCCGTTACATTTGGGGCAGGTTGCGTCGTCAGTGAAACCAAAGAGATAGAATGCAATCGCTAAACTGGAAACGAGGAAGATTAGGAAGACAAGCAGAGTTTTGAGACCTAGTTTCAACGAGCTTTCTTCCGTCATCGATTATTTGACGGAGAGCTTTCTTAAAGCTTCTTTGATGGATCTTCATCAGATTAATAGCTCATAAGCGTGCGCTGTCGTTTGTCAGTTGGGCTCAGTCCTTGTTTTCTGGCCTTTTCTATTGCGTATTCCACGGGATAGACCTTGAGTTTTGTTCTGCTGAGTTGGATTTCTTTTTCTGATGTGTAGCCTTTGCATTCTGCTTCCAGTCGGGCTAGTTTGGCTTCTAGGGCTCTTGGGGTTTTTCTTCCGCCGTAGCCGACGAGTGAGAGGTCTGAGCCTACGACTCGGTGGCATGGCACAATGGGGTAGAGGGGATTCGAAGCCATGGTTTGCCCGACTGTTTTAGGTTCGGTGTCTGCTGCTTTTGCGATGTTGCCGTATGATGTTACGTAGCCGATGGGGATCGATGCGGCGGCTTTCAGGACGCTGGCTAATGGTTCAGGAACGTATTCGGTGGCTAGGGTGAAATCTTTGAATTCCTGTTTGCCCAAGTAAACCTCCTGTAATGTAAGAATCGTTTTCTCGGCGAAGTCTGATCCCTTTTCGACGATTTGAAAGCTTGCGTTTGGCGAAAGGCTTTTTAGGAGGCTTTTCAGCGTCGTTTCTTTCTCGTAGTTGAGAGCGGTGGCTACGATTTTTTCTTCAGTGTAGGCTAAACCAAGCCATGTGTCGTCTAGCTTTCTTACGTAGACCTCTATCATGAATCAGCTTTCCTCTTCTGATTGTAAATAGCATTTGTGCTTTTTCGTCTTGCTGTTAATGCTTTTGTGAACTCTGCTCTGACGGTAAGCGTGTTCTGTGACTCAACAAGGCGTGGTGGCGGATCAGGAGTGAGTAGTGCTTTCTGGAGAGACAGTTTTTTATTGAACGATAACACTACAAGTAGACACATTGCCAGGGGATGAGCATGAAAGACATCAAGTTGAAACTGTTGTCTGAGCTTATGAAGAATAGTAAGTCAAGTGATAGAGAATTGGCTGTGAAGTTGGGTGTTTCTCAGCCTACTGTCAGCAGGGTAAGGGCGAGGTTGGAGAAGGAAGGCTACATCAAGGAATACACGTTCATACCTGATTTTCGTAGGCTGGGCTTTGAGATTGCGGCGGTGACGCTGGTAAAGCTGAAACGAGAATTGACCGAGGAGGAGCTTGGCAAGATTTGGAAGTTCGCCAACGGATATCAGAAGGAGAATCCTTTTGCTTATGTGATGGTAGCAGCTGGAAGCGGTTTAGGATATAACGGTGTGGTTATTTCATTGCACCAGAATTATTCTGATTTCGTGAGGTTTGTGAAGGCTACACGTGAGGTTCCTTTGGCAGAGGTGGGCGCGTTTGACACCTTCATGATAAGCCTTTCTTCGAAGCATTATCAACCTTTAACCTTCTCAATACTAGCCAACTACCTATTAACAATGAAAGAAAAAGCCACCAGCTAGCCACATTACAGCGAGATACCTGGGACTTACACGCCCAATAGCTGACTTCATTTTGTGTTGAAGTACATTCTTCTCTGGTTTTTGCCTTTGTTCTCTATCTTCAACAGTTGAATCTCGCCTATCTCGCCTGTGTTCTTTACGTGTGGTCCTCCATCCGCTTGCAGGTCGATACTTGGAATCTCTACTATGCGCAGTTCTTTTTCTTCTGGCGGCATGCGCTCAGCCAACTTCACTACACCGGGCACTTTCAAGGCTTCGTCTCGACTCAGGAAGTAAATCTTCAACTCCACCTGCTTAGTTGCCTCTTCATTTGCTTTCTTAACCGCATCCTCGAACACTTCCCGATCCGTACGAGGCAAGTTGAAATCCAGTTTAGCTTGATCCACATCCACCTGCCCACCCGTAATCAACGCGCTGTAATCCCTGTACATGACAGCTGCAATCAAATGCGCAGCCGTATGCAACCGCATCAACGCGTAGCGCCTGTCCCAATCAATCACACCCTTAACAACATCACCTTGACTAAGATCGCTCACGTCGCCTTCAATCATGTGACTAACAACTTTAGTCACCTTGTCAATCTCAACCCGAATCACACGAAGCCGGGTATCATCCTTAACCAACCAGCCAACATCACAGCCAACACCGCCAGTTAACGGGTGAAAACCAGTCTGATCCAAAACCACCATGTTCCCGCTTACCGGTTCAACTCTGGCTTCAAATTCCCTCAAGTAACTATCATACAAATACAGCAGCTTTGTCGCCACAGCTCTTCACCACTGATAATTATCGATGCACATGAAGAATAATCAGCAATAAGGATAATTACTTTCCCTAATACCAGCAAATTCATAAACCATAAGACAAGACACCACCATTCAATACGCCTAGCGAATCCACATGACGCAAAGTCTCGACCTTCTATCCGAAATACCATGCTACAAATGCATCATACTAGAACCCACACGCGCCTACCCAGAAAACTGCAACCCAAACGAATGCCAAACCCTAACCGAATGGCTCATGAACGAAGCCCAAAAACGGCTACCCAAAGAAAAACACACAGTCATAGCAGCACCAAGCTCCCACCGATAAAACCCAGACAAACATCTAAGCAACCGTGCCTTCAACAATTTCTAGACAAAGAAGGAAGACAAAGCGCTGATCAAGTGACAATCACCATCCTGTTCTACATTCCTGCGCCGTCGTTCTAAAACATGGCATTAAGAGCCACCCAAGCATAATGACGTATTGAAGATCAATGAAGACTCAACCACCCTTAAACAAGAAATGGACACTAATTTACTGCCTAGCAATCATAACGCTAGCTGTCTCCATATACTACCTCTCACTGCCTCTGGACACGAAACTGCGATTTTTCTGCACCATAGACGACGCCCACATAGCAGCGAACCCACCAACATACCACCCGGGATACTGGCCGAGACCATTCGCAGAATACGTGAACGGCTACTGGACCAACCCCAACACAGGCACGAAGCTGGTAGTGATCACCATCTGGGAAGCCATCGATGCAGGCATGTGGCTGTATTACGACAGCACCCAAGACATATTCTGGATAACAGTTCAGCAAGGACCCATGAAGAACACTACATACGGACCCTACCAAGGAAACCTCTGGACCCTTACAAACATCATAAACCCACTCGCATTAGCAGGCATCACACTATCCATAATAGCTCTGATCTACCAACCTCTAAACAAACTCTGGACAAAAAATCGCACAACTAACATTCCAATAACATAGAAGTAGTAGTCAACGTACACGCGGCGCTGACGACTACTTCTGAGCAAAGCCAGCTCGGTGTTATTACAATTTCTTAACCGAAGTTAACGATTCATGAAAATTCCGACCCTCTACAGACAGTCTAGGTTTGCATGTTCAATTACAACCGTCCAAGCCTGCCCCAGCGTCAACAACGCCAACATGAAAGGCATATGCACAGAAACTGCTCTAGACCTTGTCCTCTGGACCCTCATCGCCGCCGTCCTGCGCGTCTTCGATGCCTTTCTGCGTAATCTTGAACCGAACCTTGCCCTCAGGCAGAGACGGAGAATCAATAATCGTAGCGATTCGCGTGCCTTTGCCGCCCTTCCTGAGATAAACCCGATGCGTGCATGCGTGAGCCATTACGTTGCCACCCGCCGGTTTGTTCGGATCACCGAAAAACGCGGTGGGATTAGCCTGAACCTGATTCGTAACCACCACGGCTAAGTTGAAGGCTTCAGTCAACCTCAGCAACCTGTGCAACTGGTTGTTGAGTTCTTGTTGACGTTCTGAAAGATTCTCCCTGCCTATGTACTCGCCACGGAAATGACTGATCATCGAATCCACAACCACGAGCTTCACGCTATTCTCAGGACAGAACTTCGACAAATGCTCAATCAGCAAAGATTGATGACTACTGTTGTACGCCCGAGCTAAGAAGATGTTCCCCAAAGCCTGATGAGGATCCAAACCCAATGCGCCAGCGATCTGAAAAACCCTCTCAGGCACAAAAGCCCCCTCAGTATCAATGTACACTGCGTTCCCGCCCAACCCACCCTTCTCAGGAGGAAGCTGACACATAATCGACAACATCAAGCACGCCTGCGTCTTGCCAGAACCAAACTCACCAATAAACTCAGTCAAAGCCTGAGTCTCAACGCCACCACCCAAGAGCCTATCCAAATTCTTAGACCCAGTCGAGCACTTGCACATATCCTGCCGCTTCTTCCACAAATCCTCAGCCGTCATGAAATCAGAAAAAACCACTTTCCTAGCCGCGTCAACGATGTTAAGCACAGTGTTAAACCCTATCCCAGTCTTCTCAGCAATCTCTCTAGGCGGAGTAACAGCAACAGCCTCAACGGTCGTAATCCCAGCAGAACGAAGCTTACCAGCTGTAGCAGAACCAACGCCGTCAAGCTTCTCCAACTCGAAACCCACGCAAACACACATCCATTGACTTCTGATAGGCGCTCGACACAATCAGTAATAAAGCAACCCATCAAACACACAGCAACATGAGCAGAGAGACATGAGTGAAAATAAACCACAAGAAACCAGCTAGACATAAAGGCATATCCCAACACAAAAGAAACCGCTTACCATAAGATGAGGTTCTTAGCCACGAATCCGAATTGAATAAATAAACCCTTGACCCTCTTTTTCACCATTTAGTGGTCAAGGCACCTATGAGAAAGGGCATCATATTCGACATTGAAAAATACGCCATCCACGACGGACCTGGAATACGCACAACGATCTACTTCAAAGGATGCCCTCTAAGATGTTGGTGGTGCCACAACCCCGAAAGCCAGAACCCAAAGCCAGAATTAATCCTCAGACAAAGTAGATGCGACCGATGCGGCGAATGCGTACAAAACTGCCCCAAAAACGCTTTATCACTTGCTTCCGACAAGATACTGGTTAACAGACAAGAATGCAACTCATGCGGCATCTGCACCCAAAACTGCTCCACCGAAGCCCTTTCAATAGCGGGAAAAACCGCGACCGTCAAGGACATACTCACAGAAATAGAGAAAGACACAGCTTTCTACGAGGAATCACGCGGCGGCGTCACACTCTCAGGCGGAGAACCGCTCTTGCAGCCAGACTTCGTAAACGCACTTCTAAACGAACTCAAAAAGAGAGAAATCCACACCGCATTGGACACAAGCGGATACGCATCCTACAACATTCTTAACCGAATTCGCGGAAAAGTCGACCTCTTCCTCTACGACATCAAATTAATGGACGACGCAAGGCACAGAAAATACACAGGTGTATCAAACAGACCAATTCTGGACAACCTGAAAAAGCTCGCACAGAACGAGAGCAACATAGCCATCAGCCTGCCCATCATCACCAACATAAACGACGACCCCAAAAATATCACGAAAACCGGCGAATTCATATCCTCACTATCCCATGTGCAACAGGTGAGCATTCTACCTTATCATAAGACAGCCGCTGACAAATACAAAAACTTAGATAGGCAATACAAGCTGGAGGGAATTCAGCCGCCCTCGAATGAAAGGCTGAAAGCAATTAGAGAAAAACTCGAAACCTACGGACTGACAGTGAAAACAGGGGGAAGATAAAAGTGCAGGCTAGAATAAGAAGACTCAGAAAGCAAAGCGTCGACTGCAAACCGTACATAAGCCCAGAAAGAGCTATTCTCCTAACGGAGTTCTACCAAAGCAACGCCACAAAAAGCGTCTCCACGCCCGTTGCTAGAGCGCTCGCATTCAAGTTCCTGCTGGAGAAGAAGAAAGTCTGCATAAACGATGGAGAGTTAATCGTGGGCGAAAGAGGACCAGCGCCCAAAGCAACTCCGACTTACCCTGAAATATGCTGTCACAGTCTCAAAGACCTCGAAACGCTTGACAAAAGAAAGAAGATCCCATACGCAGTAGACAAAAGGACGCGACAAATCTACGCTGAGAAAATCATCCCGTTCTGGAGAAACAAGTCAATAAGAGACGTCATCTTCAGCCAGATGACCGATGAATGGAAAGCTGCGTATGAAGCTGGAGTATTCACTGAATTTCTCGAGCAAAGAGCGCCGGGACACACCGTCCTTGGCGACAAGATCTACGGGAAAGGTTTGACAGACCTCAAAAAAGAAGCCAAAACCAACATGCGAAAACTCGATTTCACAACTGATCCAGCGGCAC
>Ga0315309_1001547_pt1 | contig 13686 bp, 11 predicted proteins | sample TDP4_MG_FD_203080 | JGI IMG/M metagenome (GOLD analysis project Ga0315309, IMG submission 203080) | Freshwater sediment microbial communities from Lake Towuti, South Sulawesi, Indonesia - TDP4 | ecosystem: Environmental > Aquatic > Freshwater > Lake > Sediment | place: Indonesia: South Sulawesi...
TGGGCGCGGGTGACATGGAATCCGCCCTCCGGATAACCGGTGCGGACTTCGGCTCATTGGCCTCAAATACTGGGCTATTGAGCGAGCGCCTATCGATATTGATGGGTAGGCATGGATTCGACGAGTTGACCCGGAGCAAGTTGCACAGGAGCGCATATAGCCTTCTGGAGGACATTCGTTCCATCATGAAGAAAATGGGGTCGGGGGAAGGCCGATCCACGGAAAGCGTCCAGAAACTGTTTGACAATATCGAAGGATGTGCCGCTCAAGCTGACAGGATCGCCAACAAGCTCTACGATTTCGAGCGCGGGAAACCTGAGATCGTTAGGGCATACTCCGAGCCCCTGCGCCGGGCAGCCGAGAAGCTCTCCAGGGACCTTCGGCTGGCAAACACAAACTTGAGAAATTATATGAAGGTAACCATAGAAACACCACCTGCACCTGTGGCAGCTCCCTCACAGTGACGACATGGCAAAGCCGCACATCAACCTAGTTTTCATCGGCCACGTCGACCACGGCAAGTCCACCCTGATCGGAAGGCTGCTAGTTGAAAAAGGCATAGTGCCCGAGAAGGACCTGCGCGACGAGGCTGGATCATTCAAATTCGCTTGGGTCATGGACCGCCTCAAGGAGGAGCGCGAGCGGGGGCTCACGATCGATCTCTCCTACATGAAGCTCGAGACGCCAAAAAATGAGATAACGATCATCGACGCCCCGGGGCATAGGGACTTCGTCAAAAACATGATTACCGGAGCTAGTCAGGCGGATGCAGCGGTCCTAGTCGTGGCTGCCGACGATGGGATAATGCCCCAGACGCGCGAGCATGCCGCGCTCGCCTTCACGCTCGGTGTGGATCAACTCGTCGTCGCGATCAATAAGATGGACCTCGTGAACTTCGACCGCACTGCTTACGAAAGGCTCAGGCAGGATCTGATCTCCTTGCTCAGTGGCATCGGTTATAGGGGAACTGACATGTTGCCCTACGTGCCAGTTGCGGCGTTTCATGGCGATAATGTGACGAAGCCGAGCTCGAGGATGCCATGGTACGATGGACCAACTGTTGCAGCGGCACTGGAGGTCTTCAGGGAGCCGGAGAAGCCGATAGATAAACCCCTGCGGATACCTGTGCAGGATGTCTTTTCGATCACAGGCGTGGGCACGGTACCGATTGGACGGGTCGAGACGGGGGTGCTAAAAGTTGGTGAAGCCGTCGTCTTCGAGCCCTCGGGTGCGAGCGGGGAGATAAAGTCGATAGAGATGCACCATCAACCCCTTCAGCAGGCGGTGCCTGGAGATAACATAGGCTTCAACGTCCGAGGCGTCGCGAGGGAGGACATAAGGAGAGGGGATGTTGCTGGACATCCAGATTCGCCACCCATGGTCGCGCGGGAATTTACCGCGAAGATAATCGTGCTCGCCGCACCAACCGACATAGCCCCTGGATTTATGCCACTTTTCCACTGTCATGCAGCCAACGTGCCAGGGCGTTTTGAGGAAATTTTGCAGAAGATAGACCCCAAGACGGGCGCGGCGATCGAGGAGAGACCCAGCTGCTTGCGTAAGGGTGAAGCTGGAGTAGTTCGGATCGTGCCGAGTAAACCATTTGTCATCGAGCGGGTGAGCGAAATCCCTCCCTTGGCGAGGTTTGCGATCCGTCACGGTGGGCAGACTGTAGCCGCTGGCATGTGCGTCGATTTAGTGCCTGCGAAGTAATCACAACTTCGGGATTTCTGGACCAGTGAGCTTATGGGCGCTCCTTCGCTCACGTTCAATGAACTTTTTAATATCCCCCTTTTTCACACCCGCAGCCTCAGCTATGTCATCTAACTTCAAGCCCAAATCCAAGCCAACATATATCATGTCGATCTTCTCGTATGGCAGTCCCAGCTCGGCTTCGTCCGTCTGTCCCCTCCAAAGGCCAGCTGATGGCACCTTGTTGATTATTTGCTTCGGGACTCCAAGATGGGCGGCGAGCTGCTTGACCTGCGTCTTGTAGAGGCAACCTAGGGGCAGCAAATCCGCAGCGCCGTCGCCATACTTCGTAAAATATCCACTCCGAAGCTCGCTACGGTTTCCGCATCCCACGACTAGGCGATTGAGCAGGTTTGCATAGTAGTAAAGGATAGTCATCCGAACCCTTGGCTTGATGTTAGCAGCTGGGAGCAGGGCAATCGGCCTGAAATCCGTCAAGTTGGCGCGCACGCCGAGCACAGCGGGCGTGATGTCGACCACCCTGAAATCGATGCCGAGCTTGTTCGCCATGCTGCGGGCATCCGCTACGTCATGTTGATCAGTTACCCCAGCCTCAGGCATGGAAACCCCTAAAACGCGGCCCGCGCCTAAAGCCTGAGTGCATAGGACTGCAGTGGTCGAGGAGTCCAGGCCACCGCTCAGTCCAATCACAACACCCTTCGCCCCGGCTTTCCCGACCCTTTCCTTGATGAATTTGGTCAACTTAAATTTGATATCCTTTGGGTCTATCTCTAGCGCTTTCTTTATCTTCGCCGCCGCACCCATGCATCATCACCTAGAAGCGTTTGGGATAGGAACCGACGACCTTCAGCATCGCCACCTTCGACCGCATGGCCTCCAAGGCCTCGCGCACCTTCGCGTCCTCGCGATGTCCTTGGAGGTCGATGAAGAACAGGTAATCCCCCAATGCTTTCTTCGATGGCCGCGACTCAATTTTCGTCATGTTTATGTTCCGAACCGCGAACTCCCGCAGTATCTCGTACAATATGCCCGGCCTGTCCTCGGCTGTGTAAAAGACTATGGATGTCTTGTCGTATCCAGTGGGTTTGCTATCCCCGTCCGCCAAGCAGAGGAAGCGGGTGATGTTTATCTCGCCGGTCTGTATATTCTCACGCAGGATCTTCAGTCCATAAAAATCCGCAAGGGCGCGGGGACCTATTGCTGCCATGTGCGCCTGCTTGAGCTTGCTCACCTGCTCGGCGGCTTTGGCGGTGCTCGTCATCTCAATGAGTTCAGCCTTGGGTAGGTTTTTGCGCAAGAAGTCGCGACACTGCGCCAACGCCTGCGGGTGTGAGAGCACTTGAGTTATTTTATCCAGCTGAGCGCCTGGAATGCCCAGCAAGCTGTGCGATATCGGTACCACCACCTCAGCTTGAACCTTGACATCAACCCATGCGAGCGCATCCAAGCTCTCACCCACGGAGCCCTCGCGCAGGCTTTCCACTGGAATTACACCTGCCTGGACATCACCCCTCGCAACTGCTTCAGCTACATCGGTAATCATTGGGTAGGGTACGATCTCAATTTCGCTGCCGAATTGGGAGCGGGCGGCTATCTCCGCATACGTGCCCCTCGGACCTAAAATTCCAACCTTCATGTTCTTTCATCCCATTTCGAAGTGTTCGTACAGTCGCTTATATGCTGCCCGAGCTTCTGGCTGTCCCCACAGTGCCAGGGCTTCGTTGAAAATCTTGCGAGTTGCCTTGACATCGTGGGCCGTGAAGGCAACTTCAAGGGAACGGCTGGCCTCCACCAAAATGCTCCGGGTGAGCTGGGCGTACTTGTTCATCACCTGGACCTCGCCGTAAAGGTCAGGATTTCCAGCTAGGGTAGCCTTGGCTAATTCTAGCAAGGCATTGAACATGGGCGTGCGCAGTTTTTCGGCGAGCTTTATCTCTTTCATGGATCTGAGTGCCTTGAGGTATGAAAGGAGCACGAAGTGGGTCAGACATTGGGAAATTGCCATCACCTTATCATGCTCCTCGGCCTCCATCTCGGTGATGCGAGCGCCGAGTTCATTCAGGCGATTTTTGAACTGGGCATAGCGCTTCCCGGGCCTCACGGGCACTGCAGCAAAATCCTTCCCCTTCAGGGTCGTAGCACCTGGGCCGAAGAGGGGGTGGATTGAAACGAGCTCGGGCTCGACGTCCAGCTCGTTCATCGCCTCGACGACATCGCCCTTCGCGGAGGCGACATCCATGAGGAGGGATCCTGCACGCATCGCCCTCGCCATGGACTTGACGACTTCGGGCGTCTTGGCGATCGGGACGGCTATTATCGCAATATCTGCCTGTGCAACCGCATCCTCGCATGTTTCCGCAGCTTTGATGCCTACTTCCCTGGCGACCTTCTTTGCCTTAGCGATGTTTATATCAGCTATCGTGACTTCTCCCAAGTTCTTCTTCGCGAAGCTGGCGAACCACTTCCCCATCGCGCCCGCGCCTATGATTGCGACCTTCATGCTCTTTCCCACCTGCGCAGCTCACGTTTGGCGGCTGCTGCCATAACTTTGATGGGTGCCCGCCTGCCTGTCCATATCTCAAATGATAGAGCGCCCTGGTGGATGAGCATCCCCAAGCCCGTCACGGTACGAGCTCCGGCCTTCTTAGCCTCCCTCAGCAGCCTCGTCTGAAGCGGCTCATAGACTATGTCGTTGACGATGAGTCCACGGTGCATCATGTCGGCGGTAACCAGCACCCGATTTACATCTGGATACATTCCCACCGCGGTCGCATTGATTAGGATGTCTGCTCGCTCCACCGCTCCGGCAAGCTCCCCGCGACCAATACCAGTCTGTCCCACATCGACCCCGGAGTTGCGTTTGATGACCGTTGCGAGTTCCTTTGCCCTCGATGCCGTGCGGTTCGCGATCGTCAGTTCCGCCCCAGCTTTGACCAGGGAAAATGCGATCGCCCGGGCTGCCCCACCAGCGCCCAAGAGAAGGACCTTGCGGCCAGCCAGCTTGCCGACCTCGCCCTCGAGCGCTCGAACTGCCCCGGCGCCGTCCGTGTTGTAGCCGATCAGCCTGCCCCTGTCGTTTTTTACCGTATTCACCGCGCCTACCAACTCAGCTGATTCATCGAGCTCATCGAGTAGGCTTAGGATGTTGATCTTATGTGGATGGGTCACATTCATGCCAGCCATGTTTATCACTCGGGCACTGGCGATGGCTCCTTCAAGCGCTGCCTGAGGCACGCGCAGGGCCAGGTAGGCGTAGTCTAGACCAAGTGCCTCGAAGGCCGCGTTGTGCATGACCGGCGATAGACTGCGCTCGACAGGATCGCCGATGAGCGCGATCAGCTTTGTCCCGCTGGTCACCCTATCCCCTCAACCCGAACTCGCGCAGCAACCGCCTTGTCGTCTCGACATCGAATTGTCCAAGTGCAGTAGTTTTATCAGCTGCCGCGTACACGATCGGGGAGCCGAAGAGGGGCGCAGCGATGCGCGATAGCCTGCCTGCATCACCCATCGCGAAAGCTATCACGGGAACCGCCACGGAGTCCGGTACCCGAGTCAGGAAATCCAAAACCGTCAGCGCATCCCGATGGGTCTTCGCGAATGTCACGATTTTGGCGATATCGCAGCCAGCATCCGCCATCCGTTTTGCGATGCTTACCAAGGAGTCGATTGACGGTGTCTCATTGAAATCATGATGAGTTATGAGCAAACTCGTTCCTTGGGTTTTCGCAGCTTTCACGACTTCGCCGAGCAGGGGTTTTGATGTGGAGAGTTCGATGTCGACACATGCCACGCCTCCGGCAATACCCTTTAACAAATGATCCACACGTGTGCGCTCTTCACCTTTGAAATGTCCGCCCTCCCGCTCGGCGCGGTTTGTGAGAATCAAAGGCACATCCACCTTTAACAGCTTTTCCCATCCCATATGTTTGCGCATGCCATCGAGCCTAATTTCGATGATATCAGCTCTTTGTTCAATGGCCTTAGCCGTACCGGTAGCCATGGCATCTACATCGCCCCCGATGACCGATGCGCAGATGGCTGGCACCCACAGCTTATGCTTGCCGAGTTTGAGTGTTTCCATGATTCACACTACACTAATTAAATTTCGTGTTTTATATACCGGTTAAAAAGGAAACTTTTACCGAGGGTTGGGAAACCTCTAAAAAGGAGGATTTTCTTGGGGGGTCGCAAAGATTTACTGCGGAACGGGGAACATCTATAGTTAGAATGTCGTGGGGAAACACGGTTGTTTTCAGCTCCCTTTCGTTTCTTCAGCCTCCTCGGCGGCGCGCAAAGGCTTTATGCCGACACGCCTTCCGGTGGTCGCCCACTTTTCGTGATCCGTTTTCCAGCGATTAAAATGGCGGATTTTGTATATACTTTGACTACTGTATTTAAATCGCTGAAGGAGGCTAAAAGTGAGGACTGAAACATGAAGAAGATACTTTACTCGGCAATAATCTTGGTAGCGGCGGTGGTCGTGGTACAGCTTGTCAGCTGCGGCCAAACTTCAGCCGATGATTCCCAACCAGTTATCGCCATCATCGGAGCGATGTATATCGAAGTCAACCCAATCAAGAGTGAGATGGAGGTAACGAATCAGTTCAGCGAGGGGAATGCAACTTACTGGGAAGGCACCTTATACGGGGAGGAGGTGGTTCTGGTACAATCCCGCGTGGGATTGGATAATGCCAATTCCTGCATCACTTACCTCGTGAACAATTACGATCTCAAGGAGGTGATTTTCTCCGGGGTAGCCGGGGCGTGTAATCCGGATCTAAAAATTATGGATGTTGTGATTTCAAGCGTGGTGACGTTTGATTACGATCCCTTAACTCATCAAATGAATTTCTCTTGGGAAGCGGACCCCACACTGATTTCTCTCGCAGAAACCGCCGGAGACTCAGTTTCACTTCTACCCTGTGAGAATAATCCCAACCCACAGATAGTTACGGGCAACGACTATACCGTCGAGAACATTACAGAGGAGTTTCTTTACAAGGACAACATGTGGAACTACTGCCAAGTGCAATGTTTCGAAATGGAAGATTCCGCCATAGCAGACGTGTGCACCTCCAATAACGTGCCTTTTGTATGCGTTCGGTGCATCTCCGATTACTCGACTCCCGAATCTTTAAAAATCGATTATCCCAAGTACAAGGACAACGCCGCCAAAAATGCGGCCATGGTCGTGTTGGAGATGATAGATGAGCTACAACCACCTGAGATCATTACTGAGAGCCTAGCTGATGGCATGGTGAGTATACTCTACGAGAATACTTTGGAGGCCGCTGGTGGGGTGCCCCCTTATACTTGGTCCCATTCCGGAAACTGGCCCACCGGACTGACGTTAAACACTTCAACAGGGGGGATATCAGGGATCCCAGCCACGGCAGGCAATTACAACTTCACCGTAGAGGTCACCGATCGCGTCAGCACCCAGAGCACCACCAAGGGGTTGAGCATTCGAATAGCTTCTTGGACGGGGACGGCGACGTTCAAGCTTGAGACCCTGTATAAGGTCAACCTGTACAAGGACAACCTCTGGCTCTACGAGGGCTCGAAGCTCGTCGCGAAGTTCTACAAGTACGACAATACCCCACAGGCGGAGAGTGTTAGAAATAGCTTTGTGCCGCCGATAACCATTTTAGAAAATGAGAACGTCCCGCATCCACTAGGTCTGGTGCCCGTTGAGATCGTTAGGCTCGTTCTGACCACCGATAACACGGCGGACGAGATCTCCACCATAGCGAGCTTTACGGTGACCAAGAGTGTACTATTTGCGAGGTACGGTAAGATCAAGACAGAGTACATCAAACCTGGGGCGGACAAACCAGCCCTATTCAAGGAGTACACAGACATAAAGAAACAGTACATTAAGGCGCCTTAGAAATGAAGTTGGCCGGCAGCAAGGTATAGTTCCGAAGGGGGCGCCGCGAGCGCCCTTCTCAATACTTTTTTTTAACCTTTTTAGAAGGAATCTTCGTCTTCCGCGGCGAGCTGTTATTTAAATAAAACTGGGATCTGTGGAGGAAAGGGCTGACTCGTTGTAAAGATAGTTTTGTATTATTTATTGACGCCCCACCAACCAAGCTGAAGGTCCCGGTTAACACTTCACGGCCGTGCACTCTTCACACTCACAGTTAATACCCTGTCGACTACCTCTCGACCACCGTTTCCTCGACCCTGATGCCGAAATGGCGCCCGGCCCGCTCGACGTGCACGAGCACCTCGTCACCCGGCTTGAGCTTGGTAACCGACACTGGCCTGCCGTCCTTCGCGACCAAGTTAATTGTCTCGGCATTCTGGAGGAGCGTCTTGAACGATTGTCCCTCTCGCTCCGCCTCGACTAGGAGCAGCGGGCGACGTTCTATCTTGACCCGCCCGACCATGCCGACCCTCGCCTCACCCTTGGCGTTGATCATGAGCACCTCATCGCCTGCACCGAGTTCGGACATGTACTTGGTCTTGCCACCTGGGAGTCTGATGTAAGCATGCACCGCCCCGGCGTTCACGCGAAATGGGCGGGGCTCGACGAACTCGCTGGGCAGCGTTTCCGAGTGGACGAGGAACATACCTCCAGCTTGGCTCCCCACAAGCATCCCCTCGCCGACGCTCATGAGCGAGGAGGTGTCGACGCAGGCCCGGTCGCCCATGCCGACGGGCCGAACCGCTGTCACCCGGGCTGGCACCAGCTCGAGCTTCTCGACCGCAAGTCTCTCGAATGCCTCGCACACCTTCCGGATCTCGTTTGGCCCCTTTTCCCTCGGGTCGAGCAACACGCCATCTGCCCCTATCTCCAACGTTTCGACGGCTGTCCTGGCTTCATCGGCATTTTTGACGCCTGCTAATATTTTGACGTCCGCACGGTGGAGCTCTGCGATCAGGTTTTCTAGGGGGATGACCTTCCAGTCGCACCCGACCGCTATGACGAAATCAGCCACCTTTCCCGCCTTGACCGCGGCCCTCTCGAGCTCCTTGTCGGCTATCTCGACGAGGATCGCCACTTTTCTCCCCTGCTGGCGCAGCTTCCCCGAGGACGAAATTGCCCGCTCGACTTCGGCCACCGAGTTGGCGCTGAACATGACGATGTCCACACCCGGAGCTGCCCTGTCTGCAACGACGGTTATCGCACCCAGCTCACGTGCGCTTTCGGCTTCTTCGGGCGATACGACGACAGCGGTTGCCCCGGCTTCGAGCGCAGCTTTTACAAAACGCTTTCGCTTCTCCCAGGGCTCGTCCCAGTCGGCCCTGACCCACACACTCCTGCGCAACAGGCTCACCGCTTGAGTTCGCGCATCGCCCGTTCGACCGAGGCCTCCTCGTGCACGATCTTCGCGAGCGCCCTGACCATCCCCACTGGGTTGCGGTGCTGGAATACATTTCGACCTATCGAGGCCCCAGCTGCTCCTGCCTTGGTGGCTTCGAGAGCCATCTCAAGCACATCCCTGTCGGTCGCCATCTTTGGGCCGCCCGCGATGACGACGGGCACCGGACAACCCCTGACCACCTTCTTAAAGGAGTTGATGTCGCCCGTATAATTGGTCTTGATGATATCCGCCCCGAGCTCAGCGCCCACCCTCGCGGCATGAGCGACCATCGCCGGGTCGTGTTCGCTCTTGACCTTTGGGCCTCTGGGGTACATCATCGCGAGCAGAGGCATCCCCCAGCCAGCACAAATCTCCGCCATCTCACCGAAAGAGCGGAGTTGTTCGGGTTCGTTTGGGGCACCGACGTTTATGTGTATCGAAACAGCGTCTGCGCCGAGCTTGATCGCCTCCTCCACGGTCGCCACAGGCACCTTTCCTAATGGGTCAGGCCCCAGCGAGGTACTTCCGGACAGGTGGAGGATGAGCCCGATATCTCTCCCATAGCCTCGGTGACCGGCCCGCACGATCCCCTTGTGCAGGATCACGGCGTTCGCGCCCCCCTCAGCGACCTTATTCACTATCGCCGCCATGTCTTCCAGGCCAGCTATTGGACCCATGCTCAGCCCGTGGTCCATTGGCACGATCACCATGCGGCGGGTATCGCGGTTCATTATCCGCTCAAGCCTAATTCGCTTACCTATTTCGGACAGACGACCACCCCTCTGTAGTTATGACGTGGGCATTAAAATGTGTGCCTGATTGGCCGTAATGGCTGGTTGCTCGCGGTTACTTGGGCTGTAAATCCGTGCCCGGGAGTATGACTTTTGCCTAAAAACGTTCTCACCCAAATCGTGCCGAGAAGTACGAAAAAATCGTGAAAACCCGGTTTGGAGGTCCAGCCGACCGAGCCGTTTATAAGTGGTTAAACTGAGGCAGAAATTTGAGGACAGGAAAAATGAGCATAAAAATAGCAGGTCTATTGACCGTGGTAGTGATCATAGCAGCCGCACTGGTGTATCTACAGGTTTCTGGTAAAGAAGAGCTTAGACTTGAAAATGTGGATTTGTCGTATCTAACAGAACATGTCAATGAATTTGAAAATAAGGAAATCAAAGTAGTCGGATATGTGAAGTATTATGCTTCCATATATCAGTACGAGGATTTCTGGCTTGATCCAGATGAAAAAGGTATAGGCCGGGCAATTCCAATAAAGGTTACGCAGATCGGCTTGCCCCGGCCACCGGAAAATTCCCACATATCAGTTGAGGGTGTGGTCGTCTACAAAGAGCTTGAAGGGGGATTCTATTGCATTCTTGCGAACTCGTGGACGTATGCATGACCAGCCCACCGCTTGCCTAACTTCAAAAACTATAGGCTCAATAAAATGTTTGAAAAAATTGGAATAAATTGTGGAAAATGACGATTGATTGCTGAGGATTACGAACAATCCGCGGGCCGGCATCAAAACAGTGGAGGTGAGCGATCCACAGAGACCGGAAAGGAGGCACAGCGAGGACCGCCGGACCGACCCGCATTTAAAACTGGGCGATTTGAAACTATAAAGTGTATACGTGTTTTTTCCTTAAACAATTCCTTCTGTTAAACTTGAAAACAGCCTTTGCGCGCCGCCCAAGAAGGCTGCAAACTCCCGATAGACGACGACGTGCTCAGCGATAATTTTCCAAAACTTTGTGTGAGCCAGAACCCAAAAGCAAAGGTGACGGGGACTTCGATCCTTCCGCTACTCATCCGACGAACTTCGGAATCTCGACCAGTTCCGTCGCCCGCCGCTTTTTCACGTCGGGATCTTTCTTCCCCAGTCATTACCTCGCACCCTGCTCCCGGATGCTTTTCCGCGGCCTTCCCCAGTTTTTCGTCCAGGTTCTTCCGCGGCTCCCCATTGCCCGTAGGCTCTGGTTCGGCCTTTCCTGAGGACTTTCATCCCCGCCGTTGATACTTACGAAACCAGTCTATTTACCACTTATGAAACTATCCTCTAGATTTATCCTCCACCCCCCTTTTACCCTCTGCACGCTGCCCCCGGAGACCACAACTCCAATAGACGGCGCGCGGCCCGCGGGCATGCCGAGGACCGGCCGCGGATTGCCATAGCGATTTAAGCGCTGAGGATTAAAATCGTTTTAGACTATCGAGGCGGAAAATGTTTGGGTTACTGAACTAAGTTTCTGAATATCGTTCCTAAATTTAGTTTCTTAACCCTTTATTTGGACCCTCAAGGCAGATTTTTGGTGAGTGTTAAAGATCCCATTTACCCTTTACGCGCCGCCACGCTAGGAGGCTGAAAGTGAGATCGAGATCTCACAAATCAGAGTGGCGGCGCGCGGCCCGTCACCCTAGAAGGGAAACGGATTGCCATTGTTCTTCAGAGAACTTTAGACGCTACTTTAGTTAAAAGTATTTCGACGACGGGGTATTTGATCGGGCCGGGATCCCCTGAAAAGCGAAGGCGCCACTTCAGCGGCGGCGGGCGGCCCACGGGACGGATCAACGGTTTAAAGGCCAGCTGACCGAGCGCGGATTGCCATAGCGATATAAAATCTTTTGGACCATTATGGACCACCAACAGCTTGGTAAAAGAAAAAGAGGGGGATACCGAAGTAGCACGTGCTTAATATCAGGGTTTTTCGAGATTGTGTATCGGGAAGCTCATGGCTTTGCTCAGGGTCAGGCCTTCGAAGCTTAAGGGTGAAGTGACTGCGCCACCCTCCAAGAGCTACACCCATCGAGCATTCGCGACGAGCCTGCTAGCGAGGGGTGAAAGTAAGATCATCAATCCACTCCTGAGTTCCGACACCCAGGCGACGATAGACGCTATTAAGATCCTTGGCGCGCAGGTCACCCAGCGGAATGATGTCTGGCATGTCGTCGGCACCGGAGGAAACCTCAAGCCGAGTGCGAACCTCATCGATGTCGAAAATTCTGGGACCACGCTCCGCCTCATGAGCGCGATCGCCTCGCTCTCGCCCAAGCCAATAGGCCTGACAGGCGACGAGTCCATACGCGCGAGGCCGATGGGCCCGCTGATCAAGGCGCTCACGAAGCTCGGGGCCGAGGCTAGGTGCGAGGGGCCGCGAGGGAGGCCGCCGGTGATCGTCGGCGGAGGGCTCAAGGGAGGCGATGTCGAGATAAGCGGGGCCGTCAGCTCGCAGTTCATCTCAGCCCTGTTGCTCGCCTGCCCTTATGCGAGGGAGGATGTCGAGCTTCGGGTGGCCGAGTTGCGCTCCAAGCCCTACGTCGAGATGACGCTCGATGTACTCGACCTTGCGGGCGCGGACATCAAGCGGAGCTCAGACCTCACGGAGTTCACGATTCCGGGCAGACAAGTCCTTCGGCCATTGAAGTTCGACGTGCCGGGGGACTTTTCATCTGCCGCATTCTTGCTCGGGGCTGCGGCGTTGGCTGGGGCGGCTGTCAAGGTGAACAATTTGGACGTCCGGGGGGCGCAGGGGGATAAGCGAATAGTCGACCTGCTCCGGGAGTTCGGGGCGGAGGTTAAGGTGAAGGGAAAAGTCGTCGAGGTGTCGAGCTCTGGGCTCACCGGCATCGAGGCGGATTGCGGGGACAACCCGGATTTGGTACCGGTGCTCGCGGTGTTGGGGACGATCGCCGATGATACGACGATCCTCACGAACATCCCCCACCTACGATACAAGGAAACCGACCGCCTTCGAGCCCTGGGGAGCGAACTGCGCAAGCTCGGCGCGAGGGTTGAGGAGTTGCCGGGTGAGCTGAGGATTCAAGGCGTAAAGAAACTCAAGGGCGCTAAGTTAAGTTCCTATGGCGACCATCGAATGGCCATGGCGCTCGCGGTCGCTGGGTTGGTAGCAAAAGGAGAAACGGTTATAGATAGAGCCGAGAGCATTAAGGTGTCATACCCAACCTTCGTAGAGGATATGCAGAAATTAGGTGCAAATATCGAGGTATCCGGATGACGGGTAATACATTTGGCGAAAGGTTTAGGGTCACCACCTATGGCGAATCACACGGTCCGGTTGTGGGTGTCGTCGTCGATGGTGTGCCAGCCGGCATGCCTTTGAGCGAGGCGGACATCCAGCGGGAGCTAGACAGGCGCCGCCCAGGGCAGTCGCTGGTCACCACCCCGCGAGCCGAGCGCGATCGAGTTGAAATCCTCTCGGGAGTCTTCGAGGGCAAGACGACGGGCGCGCCGATCAACATGGTAATCAAAAACATCGATGTGGACTCGAGGCCTTATGAGGCGATCAAGACCAAGCCGAGGCCCGGCCACGCCGATGTAGCTTACTGGCTCAAGTTCGGGCATGTCGATTACCGGGGAGGTGGCCGAGCTGCTGCTAGGGAAACGGTCGGTCGTGTCGCGGCTGGCACGATCGCCAAAAAATTGCTGGCGGCAAAGGGGATAGAGATCCTAGGCCACACCACGGAGGCCGCAGGCGTCGCAGTTGGACGCGAGGTCTCGCCTGAAGAGATCCGTAAACACGTCGAAAAAAACCCAATGCGATGCGCGGACCCAGAAGTTGCGGAGGAGATGAAAAAACGGGTGCTCGAGGCGAGCGCTGAGGGTGACAGCACCGGCGGCGTAGTCGAAGTGATCGCGCTCAACGTG
>Ga0315309_1001550_pt1 | contig 13682 bp, 10 predicted proteins | sample TDP4_MG_FD_203080 | JGI IMG/M metagenome (GOLD analysis project Ga0315309, IMG submission 203080) | Freshwater sediment microbial communities from Lake Towuti, South Sulawesi, Indonesia - TDP4 | ecosystem: Environmental > Aquatic > Freshwater > Lake > Sediment | place: Indonesia: South Sulawesi...
TCGCTCATTGCTCACCGCTCCTAGAAGGTGAATACGCCGACCCAATCTGTGCCGCCGGATGAATATCTCCAGGAACCCCCGCGCCTCACCCTCACCGGCTACCAGGCACAGGAACTCTAGCCTTTGCCGCGCCAGTTCCAGCATCACCTCAGCGAACAACTGGGGCCGCTTTTGGTCACACAACCGGCCAGCATAGAGGATGAGGGGGACCGTTTCAGACACTCCCAACGATTGGCGGAGTTCCGATCGTGAGTACTGCGCCGGGTCCCATCGCCCGGGATCTATGTTGGTATGGCAGACCTCGATGCGGCTGCCGTCCGCACCCCTGGCGACCATCCAGTCTTTCAGGTGACGAGTGCTGACGACGTTCAGGTCGAGCAATTCCTGGTAGCCGACCCCGCTGCGAGGATGGCCGCCGTTTTTCCAGTATTCCTCCTCCATATGACTGTAGTCTACAAACGTGGCGCCCAGACATCGGGAGCGAAGGTAAGGCAACAGTTGATAACCCAGAGGGCTGTTGGATATCAATACGACGTCAATCTGTCGGGATTCAATCAGATAGCGCAGGAAGCGCGGATAGTCAGCCAACCTGAGGAAATGATGTAGGGTGAAAATGTCCGGGGTGAACCGGGCGAACTCGGGCAGCCAGAGACTGTCATCTTCAATCGTGGTACAAATCGTGATCTCATAGCCGCGTTTACTCAGTTGCTCCACCAGATCGAGGTTGAACTTGTCGGCGCCGCCCATGGCAAGTCGGGGAACGAGAAACAGAAGCCGGGACACCCCCTCTGGCTTCGCTAGCCTGTTTGCAAAGGGCAGATCGTCACGGATATGCTCAAAGGGCACAGGCCATGGCTTCTCTATCTGCGGGAAGCCTCCGTCGAGCACTCTGAACAAAACAGGGTACTTCTTCCTCAATCCGGATCGAAACCGATCCAGCATGACCCTGTTATCCCGGTTCTCCCAGTAGTAAGGCTGCTGCCTGTGACGGTACCATATCAGATATTCTGGAATGGTAATCCCCCAAAAGCCTGAGGCAGCCATCTTTAGCCAATAATCCCAATCCTCCAGCCCCTTCCTTATTTCCTCATCGTACCCGCCGATCTCCAGGTGAGTCGTTCTCCTTACGAGAGCTGTGGGGGCGACTTGATTCTCAGCAAGAAAAGTTTCTCTCTCATCAAACCCCCGGTTCCATAGATAGGTCTTTGCCTCAAAGCCGGTGCGAAAGGAATTACAGAAGCTGAATTCGCTGAACGACTCCAGAGCCCAAAGGCACTTTTCTGCGAAGGTCGGCTCCAATAGATCATCACTATCCAGTTGAACCACGTATTGGGTCTGAGCAGCAGCAAAACCGGCGTTACGGGCTGCGCTCAACCCGCGGTTCGAGGGGTGATCAAGGACACGGATACGCGGGTCGCTCTGCCGGTACTCGTCCAAGATGGAAAGGGCCGCGGGGTCAGTGGAACCGTCGTTGATAATCAACCATTCCCACTGTTGGAAAGACTGCCGGAGTACCGAACAGGCCGTTTCATAAAAGACTGGCCCCGTGTTGTGGAACGGCGTGATGATCGTGACGGCCGGCGGGCTTTGGATGTCGGCTGGCTGGTAGCCGAACAGGGGTCGCTGAGAAGAAGCGGGGGTGTTGGTATAGTCGGGATTCTGTGGATCAATCACTTCACAACCTCGGAGAGAGACTTCCAATTAGATGAGCCTAGATGCCCTCCTCTTCGGCGCTGTGTTCAGTTGGCATATCTACTAAGTGAGACCAGATAGAAGAAGCCCAACCGATGCTCAGGACACGTTAGAGGGTGTACCCCGCCTTCACTGCGTCATCCCGGAACATCTTGACCGTGTCCAGGGAAAACTCGTGCAGGTCCTTGCCCACCAGATCGAGCTTTTTCAGAATATCGTTCGTCACGGTGATGATATGACAGCCGATAGCATCGGCCTGGAAGATGTTCAACAATTCCCGCGGACTGGCCCATATCAACTCAATGTTCGGATAAGGACGCAACAGTTCCACCGCTGCTGCCATCAAAGGGACCGGATCATGTCCTGTATCTGCAATCCGTCCGGCGAAAACCGACACAAAACTGGGCGGTCCTCCGGCCAAGGCTGCGCTGACATCCCGCACTTGCTCAAGCGTCATCATCGCCGTCACATTAACTTTGATGCCCGCTTCAACCAAGTTGCGGATTAACTCAATGGAGGACTTGCCGCGCGTGTTGGTCACCGGGATCTTGACGTAGACATTCTCCCCCCACATGGCAATCTCACAAGCCTGGCGTTCCATCCCCGCGAATTCGTCCGAAAAGACTTCAAACGAGATAGGGCGGTCCGGAATAGCCCGCAGGACATCCAGGGCAAAGCCCTGGTAGTTCGTCACCCCAGCCTTGCGCATCAAGGTGGGGTTGGTCGTGAAGCCTTTAATCAAGGGATTACGATACATTTTCAGCATACCGGCTTTGTCCGCGCCGTCGGCGAATATTTTCACCTTGAGGTCGCTCAGGGTTTTCATCGATTCTCCTTCACATAGAATAAAAGCGGTGGTTGTGAGCAAGTCTTGAGCGACCCAATCCGGTCGACAGCGCTCGCGCTGGCTGTAGGGCCGGTCAATTAAGATGGTGGTACACCCTGCGGCTCGACCGGCTTCCACATCGCTCCAGCGGTCGCCCACCACGAAGCTTTTGCGTAAATTGATATTCCAACGGGCCGCAGCCTGAAGTAGTAGCCCCGGTTTGGGCTTGCGACATTCGCACTCATCTGTTCCATCGTGATAACAAGTCAACACATCCTGCACTGGCAGTTCACGTCGCACCAAGTCGTTCATCGTTTCCACACGCTCGCGGCCCTGGATACCACGGGCTACATCAGGCTGATTGGTAACGACAATCAGCAGGTAACCTGCTGTGCGCAACGCCCAGCACGCCTGGTAAACACCGGGCAGGAACTCGAACTCCTCGAGGCCAGACGGTGGATGAGGTGTGTTTCCTCGAACGATGGCACGATTAATTGTACCATCCCGATCCAGAAATACGGCCCTGTTCACGTCACATCGCCTCTATTTTGCGCCGCAGTGCCGTGCAGATCAAGTGATGCAGGACCACGTGGAAAGCCTCAACAAGCGGGGTGCCCAGGGGCTCACTATCTATCGGCACCACCACGCACACATCGGCCATTTCCTTCAGTGCCCCACCACCAAAGCCACTGAAGCCAATGATGTACGCTCCGCGCTCCCTCGCCAGACGCATCGCTCTGACCAGGTTCTGCGACCATGGCCCCGCATCGCCCTCACCTGAACCTCCGTGCACGGAGAGACCTATCAGCACATCTCCTTCTTTGAGCCACGGTTCCAACTGTTCGGCAAAGATGCTGCCGAACCCACTATCGTTAGTCCAGGCACTGACCAGAGGGACGTTATCGGTCAGGCCCAGGGCTTTGAAGCGCTTCTTACCTGGCACAATGGTTACTTTGGCCAGGTCGCAGACAAAATGGGTGGCGGTTCCAGCGGAACCACCGTTACCCATGATGTAGACCATGGCTTCCCGTTGCCAGGCCTCGAAAAGCAGATCAATGGCCCGCTCGATATCTTCTCTGCTTATGGTATGCACGATGTTCTCCAGAGCATCAAAATAGCAGGCGATGTAATCTCTGTCGCCCATTTTCCTCTCCTAAATAGAATCAGTGTAGCTTGGCTGTGCTGAGCCTGCCCAACGAGTAATTTTCGTGCCACATGAGCATCACGCCTAACAGTGAAATCGGCAGAAAAGTGCACAAATGGAGCACAATGGCAAAACTCGTGGCTGGCTCACGCCCAACGCCAAAGAGCGAAAGCGAAACTACCACCAAGTAGTGAAAAGTGCCCAGGTAACCCGGCGATGAGGGCACAGTCATGCCCAGGCTGGTTACACACAGCACAAAGACGGCCGCCGTGTAAGGAACCGGAATATGCAGGGCAAACAACAACGCCATCACAAAGGGTGTAGTCAAAAGCCAGGCTACCAGGGAAAGACCCCACAATTTGATAGCCAAGTCACGCCCGCGCAGGATGTCCAGGCCGCGTATGGCTGAATCGAGGTGCTTCAGTATCGCCCGGCCGGTCGTTTCAGGCAAGCAACCCAGCACGGAGGAGAGCTGAGATAACAGGTATTCCCTCTGTTGTGTCAGGGCTAAGACCAGCCCGAAAAGCACCAGGAATAGAACACCTACCGTAGCCCCCGAGGTGCGCACCCACGCGGGGAAAGTCATCAAAGGGAAAAGGCACACCAGAAGCAGGAGAACCATCAGCACATCGAGGATTTTCTCCACCACGATGGTGGACAGGACAAAGGCTTTGCTGACTCCCTCCAACTCACCGAGGACATAAGTGCGCACCAACTCTCCCAGACGAGCGGGCATAACAGCGTTGAACAGGTAGCCTATACACAGCGCTGACAGAACTTTTCTCTTACGCAAAAGATGGGGGTGGAACATGAGCCACCAGCGGGTGACCTTGAGCCACAGGACCACAAAATAGAAAGCCATGGCCACCGCGAGCCAGGCGTAGTCTATTTGCGCCAGAGCTTTGCCTACTGCTGCCAGATCCAGCCCCCGCAAGACCAAAGCCAAGGATACCATGCTGAGAATCATCCCGATCCAGAAAACTGGCCGCTTGTTCATCTCTAATACTTATGTCACTTTCTGCGCCAGATAACGTCGGGTCTCTTCCAGCCCCTCAGGAGACCCGATCTCATAAAAGCGCCGATGAATCTCATACCCGGCCATCTGTCCTTCGGCCACCAGAGCGGCGTAAAGGTCGGCAAGGTCATAGGGCTGGCCCTCCGGGATGCGCTCCAAGGCTTCCCGTCGTAGCAAGCTCAATCCATAATCAATATACATCATGTCCAGGGATTGGACTTTTTTGTCGTAACGCCAGACTCGGCCATCACGATAGATGATGTTACTGCGGTCCCATTGGCCCTGATTGCGGAATACGGTCATCAGCCCCAACCGGCGATCTCCCACGAAGTGAGCGAACACTTCTGCGTAGTCAATGTCCAGGTAGGAATCGCCGTACATTACCCAAAACAACTCCCCCAACAGTGGTGCAGCTTTGCGCAGGGAGCCGCCAGTGCCTAAAAGGCGTTCGCCATCGTAAGAATAGCAGAGTTCCATACCCAGCCTTTCGCCATCACCCAATCGGGTCTCAATCTGTTCCCCCTGATAGCCCACACACAGCACCACCCGGACGATTCCGTTGCGTTTTAGCAACGCCAGTTGATGCTCAACAAAAGGCTTGCCAGCCACGTCTATCAGTGTCTTAGGAATGGTTTCCGTAAGGGGCCGCAGGCGCGTGGCCAGCCCCCCCGCCAGCAAGGCAAGAGGGATTTGATTCAGAGAGTAGCGCGCACTGTTCATTGAATCACTATTTTAGTACCTTCGAAATCGAAACGGAAACGCACTTCGCGCAGACCCTGCTCTGCCATAGCCCGGCGCAGGCGCATTTTATCTTTGGCGTAGAACATCAAGAATCCTCCTCCTCCTGCGCCGATCAATTTGCCTCCCACTGCCCCGTTCTCCAGAGCTAACCTGTACCAGCGGTCAATGTCGCTGTTGCTCATATTACCGGAGCGTTTCTTCTTGCGCTCCCAATGTACGTTCATCAGTTCAGCAAAGCCATGCAAATCCCCTGCTTCCAGAGCCGCTTTGCTCTGTAACCCCAACTCTTTCACAAAATGCAGGTTCTCTATCATCGCCTGCTCTCCCTGGCGGGTCTTGTCATCCTGCTCTTTCAAAGTCACTGAGGAAGACCGAGAGTAGCCGGTGAAAAAGAGCAGCAGATTATCTTCGAGGTTGTAAAGAGTCTCTGTATCCAGTTTGATAGGCTCAACCTCCACCCCATCATCAGGCAAAAAGCGGAAACAAGTGATGCCACCAAAGGCGGCAATGTACTGGTCCTGCTTGCCGACCGGCTCGCCCAGTATGTCAATCTCAATGTGACAGGCCTGTTCGGCCAGCTCCTGAGGATGAACAATGTTCCTCCTGTAAGTATGTAGAGCTTTGAGCAAAGCTGTGGTAAAACTACCGGAGGAGCCCAAACCAGTGCCGGCTGGGATGTCGGCCATACTGGTGATTTCCAAACTTCCCTCAATGCCGGTCAGACGCAATGCCTCACGGAAGAGAGGATGCTGTATAGAATCTATAGCCCCGACCCGTTCCAGCTTGGAGTATTTGATGATAAAATCTGCATCGAAAGTTTCGTGGATGGTAATGTAGACGTATTTGTCAATGGCTGCAGCGATGAGCAGACCCTCGTACCTACGATAATAGGAGGGCAGGTCAGTACCTCCCCCTCCCAGGGAGATGCGGAGTGGACTGCGAACGATGATCACTTTATTCCTCCATATAATTTGAACACGATTTCAAGCGCGGCCCGGGCATCTTGCAGATTACCTAATAGCTCGCCCCCTTGTTCTATACAACGGACAAAGTGCTCAAATTCGGCACGCCAGGAAATATCCTCGCCAGGATATTCCCAGATGGTGGTCTCGGGAGGGCCCATAGCTGGCAACATGCGATAGAAAGTCAGCCGTTCCAGGCCGTAGCTACCGCCCAGTCCGTCAATTTGGAACTTGCCATCACGACCAAAGATCTCAAAGCAGAAAAGGTTCCTCCACTCCGTCCAACTGGCATGGAGCCAGGCAACCTGCCCCCCGGCGGTTTTGAGCAAGGCGAAGGCGTTGTCCTCCACCGGCATGTCCCAGAAGAAAGTGTGGCAATAACCGCTGACCTCTGTGAAATCACCGGCGAACCAACGCGCTAGGTCTACCAGGTGCATGCCCTGATCCAGCATCTCACCACCGCCAGAGATGCGGGGATTGGTGCGCCATTCTTTCTCATAACCGAGGCGACCACCGTGGCCATAGCGGCCACGGATGTACATCAGCTCTCCAATGGCACTTGAGTCGAACAAAGCTCTGGCTTTCAGAAAAGCGGGGTGGAAACGGTGGTTAAAGCCCACTTTTACCAGTACATCACCTGTCTGAGCTGCACTTGTTAACTCGGCCAGTTCCTGGGGATGGCGTGCGGCGGGTTTCTCCACTAAAACATGCTTTCGGCAGCGCACCGCAGCCAATGAGACCGGCACCAGAGCATCATGGGTAGTGGCAACAATGACCAGATCAACGTCGGGACGGCACACCACCTCTTGCCAGTCCTGGTGTGCCTTACAACCGGGATATTGACCGGCAAGCTGGCGGGCCCGCTCGATCTGAACATCCGCCACAGCTACCAGCCGGTGATTCTGCAACGCTTTCGCGCGTTTGTGACCGACCAGACCACAACCGACTATAGCTACGTTCATCGCTATTCCCAATCCAGACCGCGATCCCTAGGCACAATCCGGCGCAGGGTGTAGATATCCGAGTCTGCTAATTCATCACAGTGTTCCAGCAGGCTCTCCCACGAATCCCAAACAGCGCTGATCAATTTTCCGGTGATGTGATCACTATCCGGGGAAGCAAGAAAAACACACAAGTCGGCCGCACGCTCAGGTGATGCGCCACCCCCTTCAACCCATTTGAGAGCCTGAGCATATTCTGTGGCTCCGGCTTTTTCCGGTCCGGCGCGCAGAACAGCTTGGAGCATCTCCGTATTCATCGGTCCCGGAGCCACACAGTTGACTTGCACATTCATGGCGCCAATTTCATGGGCTAGGATCTCACTAAACCGCACCAGACCGACCTTTGCCGTTGCATAGGCCGAGAAGTTTGGCCGTGGCCCGGTGGCCCCCCCACCCGACAAGTTAATAATTTTACCTTGCCGACGCGTTATCATCCAGGATGCGCATGCCCGGCACAATTCAACAGGAGTCAACAAGTTAACCCGGATGGTCTTCTGCCACGCTGCCCAGTCATTTTCCCATACCTTGCCAATTGGCCCAAGGATAGCAGCATTGTTGACCAAGACGTCAACTTTGTCCCATACCTGACGAGTCTGGTTCATAATTGCCGGTACGGCATCCAGCGTTTCCAAGTCTGCTACTACAACATGAGCTTGTTGTCCATTTTGGGCTTTGGCTGCTAATTCGATTTGTAGTTCAAGCAGCGCTTCTTCTGATCTGGCTACCAGCAACAAATTGGCTCCGCTGTGCCACATTGCACGCGCAATGTGGGCCCCCAGTCCGCGCGATGCGCCCGTAATGATTGCGTTCTTACCAGCTAGAAAGTTTTTCATAACAGTAGCACACCACAGGTGAGAGTCAGGAATTAGTCACCCACCCCACAGGATGCGCGGTGATGTTCAGTCGAAGATCAACTATGCGGGCTAGAACATCCCATGGAAGAATCTGTTCAACTATAGAAAGTCGGCGCATGCCCAGGTTTTTGAGAACTTTGAACCTGATGATGTCAGCAAAGCCCGGTAGGAATCCCACAAACCCCGGACAAAAGCCGGCAAGGACTAAAGCATGGGCCAAGGTTTCTGGTTCGAAGAAACTGACGTGGATTTCAGGCACAACGTATCGCCAAGAAAGCAATCGGTTTCGGAAAGGCCTGGCATTTCCTGTCGTACAAAAGAATAATCCTCCAGGCTTTAGCAACCGGCGAATGCGCTTGAGAACTTGTAATGGGTCTGTAACATGCTCTAGCACCTCAATCGCGGTAACAACGTCGAAAGTGGCATCTAGGGCGTCCAAATGACCTGAATCCAAAAGCGGGATGCCACAGTTGGCCACCTCTTCTTTGATCCATCCCTCTTCAAAGCCAGTAATGTGACACTTTTCACGCTCCAGACAATAGCGTACCAAACCGCCATTCCCACATCCGAAATCTAGCCAATTTGTAACCGGGCTGATATCAATTAAAGACTTGACTACCCTGAGGATTCCGCGCCATTCGTATAAACGGATAGCCTGTCGAGGTTGCTGCAATTCAAACAGGTAATCAACAAGAGGGTCTGCTCCCTTACCTGTGTAATAGTCCTTCGAGTAAATCCGCTCGTAGTCTGTCCAGAGATTAGAGACAAACGAAAAATGACAGACTGGACAATGACGCAGATAGAACAACTCTCGCTTAAATGCACCCCGTTTGGAGCCAACTTCTATCGTTTTCGCCCCACAAATCCGGCATGGCTCAGAGTATTCTATCATCGTCGCTCCAACAGCCACGAATTTTCCTGAAGATATTTCAAGGTCCGAATTATCGCTTGACGGATGGTAAGTTTGGGACGCCAGCCTAAGGCACGCACTTTCCGGGTATCTAAAAAAATAAAAGGACTATCGCCCACCCAACCCCGTTCGCCGCCGGTGTAGCGGCGCCGGGGGGTTAACCCCAGTTGCTCCGTAATCCAGTCCAACGATTCGTCAACCGTACAATACTCGTTTGTGCCCAGGTTGAAAATATTCACCTTATCCTGTGCCCGCTTAATAGCCAGCAGCATGGCCTCAATGCAATCGTGGATGTAGAGGTAAGATTTGCGCTGCTTACCGTTGCCCAACACTTCGATTTCGTGCCGACGGGCGAGCAACTTTTTGTAGAAATCAAACACATGGCCATGAGTATAACGCTCCCCCACGATGGAGACGAAGCGAAAAATCCATCCCTGGAAGTCGAAACCCTCACAGTAGGCTTCAATCAGTCCTTCACAGGCCAGCTTGGACGCACCATAAAATGAGGTTTGTATCGGGAAAGGGCAGGTTTCCGGGGTGGGGAATACCTCCGGCTCCCCATAGATAGAGCCGGTGGAAGGGAAAGCGATCTGGCGGATGCCGTTGGCCCTCATGGCCTCCAGGACATTGAAAGTGGCGATAGTATTCTGCTCCAAATCCTTGTGAGGATGTTCAATGCCATGGCGCACGTCGGCGTTGGCCGCCGTATGGAAGATGAAATCGTGACCGGCCATCGCTGCGCATAGCTTCTCGGTATCCAACAGATCACCGTGTATAAACTGAAACCTGGCGTGCCTACCCGCTTCTGAGAGGAACTCTTGGAACCCGGTTGACAAGTTGTCGTAGACCGTCACGGTATGGCCCTCGGCCAGCAATCGGTCTACTAGGTGGCTGCCGATAAAGCCCGCTCCTCCGGTGACAAAATAGCGCATCAGTCTTTCTCCAACGGGGCAAACCGATACTTGACCAGCGCCTTGATCCAGGTCAGAGGGTCGCGGAATATGGACACCTTTTTACCTTCTGCAAAGGAACGCGACCGATAGTTCACAGGAATCTCGAGGGGCCTATACCCCTTGCGAATCAGTTTAACGACCAATTCATGGTCGAAATCGAAACGATTACACTCGAAGGTAAGCCCATACAGGCAATCTCGCCGGAAGACTTTATACATGGTGAAAGGATCCTTTAGCCGTTGGCCATAAAGTAGATTGAGCAAGGTCGTGAAAAAGACGTGGCCAAAGTTGAGGAACGCGCTCAGAAAAGGCTGCTGCTCAAACTCACGGAGCTTCCAAGAGTTCCCTCCCTGGTGACGGGAACCCAGCACAAATGCTTCATGGCATTTGCATAACGGTTCCAGCAGCGCCTCGTAGTCGTTCAGGTCGTACTCTAGGTCGGCGTCCTGGATTAGCACAAAGTCACCGGTGATATGCTGGAATCCTGTGCGCACGGCGTGGCCTTTGCCATAGGGCCTCTCCTCCAAAACTACTTTCACACGTGGATGATCCTGGTACTGCAAGACCTCCTCGCGCGTGCCATCGGTGGAGTTACTTTCGACAACCACGATTTCCATGTCCAGGCCATCTATCTCCTTCCGGATCAGGGGCTCCATTAGGTCACGAAAGGTAGCTTTTTCATTGTATGCGGGGACGACGACCGACAGCTTGCGCCGCCGGGGCAGCTCCCTGGCACGGGCCATGACCACCATACCGCTGGCACTAATAGTTACGCTGTGCTGGCGCAGCGCCTTTGGCGTCAAATGATAGACCCAACGTATCAGGGACGTCAGCCCAGGGACCGGGAAGCGCTCAAAGTGGTGGTAAATGTATTCCTGGCTGAGAACCTTCTTGCCGGGCCGGATGACGACCTCGTGGTACCCGGTCTTAAAGAGCAGGTGCTGAACCGTCTGTTGATCAAAATAGAATAGATGCTCGGTCTTGAAATCCATCCAGTTCTGCCTGAGCAGATGAGCTGACCAACTATCCAATGATGGGGTGGCGATGAACAATATACCGCCTGGTTTCAGCAAATGGTGGATTGCTTCCAGGAAACTGACAGGGTTGCGCGTGTGCTCAATCACGTCCGAAAGCACACAAATGTCAAAGGCCTGTGCAGGCAGATCAACCTGGTCAATTTCGCCGCAGAGAACGCGGTGCGCTCCCAGTTTTGCTCGCGCTAGCCCTGTTGCGCTTGCCGAGATATCAACGCCGGTGACCTCATAGCCCCTGGCCCGGGCTTTTACCAGAAAGTCTCCGTGACCACAGCCAACATCCAGGAGTTGTTTTCCTGCCGTCTTCTGATATGACTCGATATGGTCAAGGTAGAGCTGCGCTGTAGCCTGCTTCAACTCCGAAATGAGGGCTTGTTGCTCGGAGGAGTTGTCGCCCAGGAAGTAACTTTCTGAGTAAATCTCTGCCAGGACTTCCTCGGAGGGCTGGGGGTTAAGCATGAGTAGACGGCAACCGCGGCATTGAACGACGGGAAAGCCGTGGCTTATAAAAAGATATTGCAAGTCTGTACTATCACATAACGGACAGGTTTCCAGATAATATTGGGAAGATATCTGTGTTTGCAATGCTAATTTCCTGGGCGTAACGCTTATGCCTAATAAACTTTGGCCTTAAAGCTCTTCAGTGAAAACATCGCGCTTCCTGAGCCTGGAACTGAACAGGGCGAAAGCCAGCAGGGTGACCAGCAGGTAGAGCAGCGGCTCAACAACCACAACATAACGGTCAGCAGGCATACCTATGGCAGACGGAGCGCTGACACTGGCTAAAAAGTAAAGCCAAAGCGGAATTATACTCCGAAATGGCGCGAAAAGCAAACAGACCAAGCTACACAGAGCAAGAGGGGCTGTCACCCTCCATCCATTTATGGCGGCCTGGCTGGTCCAAAGCACGGCTGAGCGCATGGATGACTCTGGTGGCTCCCAGCGGCAGGACATCTGCTCTATCAGAGCCGTGATGTCGGCGGTGTCGCCTGCGAAGGAGCACTTTGTGGGATAATCTCTGCTGCTGTAGAAACTTGGAAAAGCCGCGATTTCTTCGTATATGTATGATGACAACTGCTGTGGCCTGGTGTGCAACAGGTTAAAGAAGAACGCCTCACGAGAATTACGCAGGTACAGTCGCGGGTCATGGCGCAGGCTTTCCCGCCAGGCTTCAGTCCAGAATATGCGGCTATCGGGTAGCAACATTCCGGCAGAGGCTTGGTTGCTTATCAATGTCCAGGGGTCGCGTTGAGCGTAAGCCGTTAACATCTGGTAAGGGCGATTAATGGAGAGACTGGCTGGCGAACGACCCTGGGTAACCATATTGGCCCAAGTCGTAAACTCAACGGCGGTCGTCAGTCCCCACCGGCCTGTTTTCGAATGGAAATGCAGATGCCAGGGTGTGGTGATGACCAGGTAACCAAGAACCAGGGCTGCGCCACACTCTGCGGCTCGCCGGAGCAATTGAGTCCTGGCCGGACTGCACCACCATTGAACGAAGAGCCAGGCCAGCATAATGCCCAGCAGCATGATTCCGTTCGGCCTGACCATGGTAGCCAGTCCGACCAATAAACCTGCCAGGAAGATGCCGAACCGTTTTTGTTGATGATGTGAGAAGATTAACAGAGCTAGAGAACTTGCGACAGTGAAGAGAGACTCAGTCCACACTATACTACCCGTAACGCTGATGGCAGGGCTGAGGCCGGCCAGTAATCCACCCCATGCCGCAAAGAGGGGGTTGGTACGGGGATATAGGAACCAGACCGTCAGCGGGCCGAACATGGCTAGCGCCAGGTGCTGCAACAAGACGATGCCCTGCACCTGGTCGCCGAAGAGCCAGATGGTGAAGGCGACAAAGATAGGATAGCCGGGTGTACGGTAAGGTCCAATGACATCAAAGTCAAACGTCTTCAGCAAGCCCTGCCCCACGGTATAGTAGATTATAGAGTCAGGGGAATAGCCCATTGGCACGAAGAGGGCATAGATCAAATGAAAGGCGACCGCTATGATACCGACCACCAGGGCGATTTTTCCCACCGTCCAGCCCGGCGTGTGTTGGCGCAACCACGTGCCGGGTCGGCTTTCGACGATTTCGTAGCCTGCCTCCCACCGCCGCAAGATCCTCGCCAGGTAAGACAGTAGTCCCAGACCGGCCAGTCCCACAATTGTGATTGAGGCCCAGATGAATAGGCGCACGAGGATCGGTACGACGTTAATCGCTTGCAGATTGGGCACTGCCAACGTGCAAGAGGCTGGCTGTGTCGTTTCCACCAGTAGATCGCCTTCTTGCATGGTCAGGTGACATCCCTCTCCCTGCAACTGCCCGGCGGCCAGCGCGCTGGCCAGCCAGGTCTGTTGGACTTGGTCGAATAGAGTCACCTCGTGTAACGAGTACGATGAATCGCCACTGCCCAGTTGTAAACCAATGCGCTCAATAGGTTGGGGGGGCAGCAAGACCCAGCCACGATAGGTAAGTGGCAAATCGAGCTGCACCCGGTAGGGACCAGGCGGTTGGGCAGACAGGTCCACCACTGTTTGCTGATCAAGCCA
>Ga0315309_1001552_pt1 | contig 13679 bp, 8 predicted proteins | sample TDP4_MG_FD_203080 | JGI IMG/M metagenome (GOLD analysis project Ga0315309, IMG submission 203080) | Freshwater sediment microbial communities from Lake Towuti, South Sulawesi, Indonesia - TDP4 | ecosystem: Environmental > Aquatic > Freshwater > Lake > Sediment | place: Indonesia: South Sulawesi...
CCTGTTCCAGGCTGAGGCCCCGCGGCACGTACATCAGCGGGTCGTGGGCCGGGGTCTGGTCGGTGAGCACGTCGGGTACCACGTCCCGGATCACCAGTTCCGGCAGGACGTCGGCGGCGTTGGCGATAAGGCCGACGGACTTGGGTTCTTCTTTTTTCAGCGCCTCCTCTACCATAGTCATGGCCTCTTCCAGGTCGTCTACCATCACGTCCACGTAGCGGGTGTCCAACCGCCGCTGGGCTCGCCAGGGGTCTACCTCCACGATAAGGCCCACCCCCTCATTCATTTTGATGGCCAGAGGCTGGGCCCCACCCATCTCCCCCAGGCCAGCCGTCAGCACGAACTTGCCCTTGAGGCTAGGCCAACCCTGGGCCCGGGCCGCTGCCCCCAGAGTCTCGTAAGTGCCTTGCAGGATGCCCTGAGTGCCGATGTAGATCCACGACCCGGCCGTCATCTGGCCATACATGATAAGACCCTCTTTCTCCCACTTGTCAAAGTTCTCCTGGGTAGCCCAGGCTGGGACGATGTTAGAGTTGGCCAAAAGGACCCGAGGGGCGTCGAGGGTTGTCTTGAAGATGCCCACCGGCTTGCCCGACTGGACCAGCAGCGTCTCGTCAGGTTCCATGGTCTCCAGGGAGCGCAGGATAGCGTCGAAGCAGCCCCAGTTGCGGGCTGCCCTGCCCCGGCCACCGTAGACAATCAGGTTTCCGGGATCGCCGGCCACATCGGGATCCAGGTTGTTTTGCAACATGCGGTAGGGTGCTTCCAGGAGCCAGCTTTTGCAGTTCAGTTTGGTGCCCCGAGGGGCGCGGACAACACGAGACATGGTTTGTCCTCCTGACAAGTTCACGAGTACTCGAGTTTAGACTATTAAGGAAATAGGCGGTATACGCTTTGCACAAACTCGCCCATCGGTAGGATAATAGGGGCATGAACGAACGGTTCCCTGCTACCGATGTGCAGTTTACCAGACTAATTCAGTTTCGTCAAGCGGCCTACGAATCGACTTCTTTATGGTAATATTTTCCTATTGACCTGACCTTGAGAATATGATATGCTATTTAGGCAGTATAGGTCATAAAATACATGGAATTATAAGAGACACAGATGGATCTAAGCGGTGCTATCGTAGGGCAATACCACATTATCGAGCAGGTCAGCAGGGGCAGCATGGCCACCATCTACAAGGCCTACCAGCCCAACCTCGACCGCTACGTGGCGGTCAAGGTGCTGGCGCCTGAGCTGGCCGAGAGCAAAGGTTTCATCGCCCGCTTTGAACGCGAAGCCAGAGCTGTGGCCAGGCTGCGCCATCGTAACATCCTGACCGTCTTCGACTACGGACGCCAGGGGGACTTGTTCTATCTGGTCATGGAGTATGTCAGCGGAGGCACTCTCATAGAGCGTCTGGGTTGGCCGCAGGACCTGGCCTATGCCGTCAATATCATCTCTCAGGTGGGGGATGCCCTGGCCCACGCCCACAGGCAGGGCATGATCCATCGTGACGTGAAGCCAGGCAACATTTTGATGGCGGAGGAGGACTGGCCCCTGCTTTCCGATTTTGGGCTGGCGAAAATGGTGGAAGATAGCCCCCAGTTGACTGCCAGTGGAGCTAGTGTCGGCACGCCTCAATACATGTCCCCCGAACAGGCCCAGGGCCTGGCAGTGGACCGCCGCAGTGACATCTACTCCCTGGGAGCAGTGCTGTATGAAACGGTCACGGGCCGGCCGCCCTTTGGCAGCGACAGCCGTATGGCCGTCATCCTCAGGCACATCAATGAGCCCATAACCCCTCCCCATACCCTGCGCTCCGACCTGCCGGAGGAGATGGAGCGCGTCATCCTCAAAGCTCTGGCTAAATCCCCGGCCGACCGCTATCAACGGATGGAGGAGTTTCTGGCAGACTTGCGGGAGGCATACCCACTCCCTGCCAAAGGCAGCATGGTTCAACAGGGCAATACGCAGGCTGAACCCGAAGAGCTGCCAGCAGCCTTCAGACCTGCTCCGACGCCGGTTGTTACCCCCCTCCTGCCCCGCAGGCGATCATTTCCTTCGACTTTGCTCAGGACAGGCCCATGGACCGGGGTCGCCATTGGCGTAGTCCTACTATGGACTCTGGCTCTGACCCTCCTACTTTTCAGGGCCTCGATGGTCCCACCGGTTTCTTCTCCAACCGATACTGTTGCCATGGTTCCCAGCCCTTCGGCTTCGCCCTTCGACCCTTCGACGGGGCTCAGGGCAGGCCTTGCTCAGGACAGGCTCAGGACAGGCCCATTGGCCGCGGCCCCCTCACCCACCGTCGTGCCGCCCTCTCGCACCGTCGTGCTGACGATGCCTGCACCCCTTCGGCAGGCTCAGGACACCGCTCAGGCAATAGAACTGCAGGTGTGGGAAGCCGACGGTGCGGAGATGGTCTTCGTCCCTGCTGGAGAGTTTGTCATGGGCAGCGAGGAACTGGGCGATGACGAGCGGCCAGCCCACTGGGTTTACCTGGACGGCTTCTGGATAGACCGGTACGAAGTGACCAACGAGCGCTTTGCTCGCTTCGTGGCCGCCACCGGCTACCAGACAGAAGCCGAGAGGCGCGGGTGGGGCTGGGTCTGGAAGGGCTTCGAATGGGAGAAGGTCGAGGGAGCCGATTGGCGCCACCCTCGCGGCCGTTCGGCTGAGCTCACGACGAAGCCCGACAGCAGCATCGGAGGCAAGATGGACCACCCCGTCGTCCTGGTTAGTTGGAACGACGCCGATGCCTACTGCCGTTGGGCGGAGAAGCGCCTGCCCAGCGAGGCTCAATGGGAGAAAGCAGCGCGGGGCCCTTCGACAGGCTCAGGACGTGGGCGGCGCTACGCCTGGGGGGATGAGTTCGACAGCGCCAGGGCGAACACCAGTGAATCAAAGCGGAGTGACACCACCCCCGTGGGAAGCTTCTCCCCCCAGGGGGATAGCCCCTATGGCGCTTCCGACATGACGGGCAACGTCTGGGAATGGGTGGCCGACTGGTACGGCAGCGACTACTACAGCCAGGCTCCGCTTACCAACCCGCCAGGTCCCGTCACCGGCACTTACAAAGTATTGCGGGGTGGCTCGTGGCCCTTCAACGAGGTCTATGCCCGCACCCCTTTCCGCTACAACGTCAAGCCTGACTACACCTACGATTTCGTAGGGTTCCGTTGCAGCAGCCCATAGGAGCAATCAACATGCACACACAACCCTTCGACAACCCTTCGACCCTTCGGCTTTGCACTTCGACCCTTCGACGGGGTTCAGGGCAGGCTTTGCTCAAGACAAGCTCAGGGCAGGCTTTGCTCAGGGCAGGGCTCAGGACACCGCATTGGCCGAAGAAAGCCCTCTTTACTATCGTTCTGCTTCTTGTGAGTGCCCTTTCTCCTCTGCCTGCCTGCGCTCAGGGAGGGAGCGGTGAGCAACACAGGGAAGTGCCCAACCTGGACGTCATCATGGTGATAGATGAGTCGGAGACGATGTGGAACCACACCGATACGGAAGGCGTGAGGGTCAACACCGTCAATTTCTTCATTGACATGCTGAGTTCAGAACGCTCCGGTTCCATCCACCGCCTGGGCATCGTCGCCTTCGGCACCGAGCCCTACGTCATCCCCTACACCCTGCTGGACAGCCAGGCCGCCGCCGGGGAACTGAAAGAGCAATATGCAGCGGTGCACAAGAGCATTGAATCCCACAAGGACGAGGAGTATACCGACATCAACAAAGCCTTGCGCGCTGTCCTGGCGATGATAGAAAGAGAGAGGAATCCGACCCGAAAGCCCGCTATCATCCTCGTCTCCGATGGTCAGCCAACCAACCCCCAGGTGAGCGAGAAGAAAGGCCGGGATACGGTCATAGTCTACCTGGACGAAACGCGGAGCCTCCTGGAACAGTTGAGGGATTATCAATACGTGGATAGCATCTGTCCCAGCACCAGAGGAGTGCCCCTTTACATGGTGGGCGTGGGTGTTGATAAGCTGGAGGAATCTTCCAGCCTTGATTTCATCGCCCTCTACAGGGAATTCTGGCAGGGAGTCTCAGCCAGGGCCGGTGGATATTACAAAGAGGCCGAGAAGGTACAGGAGATGCAGGGCATAAGCACCTACATCTTCTCAGAGTTGCTCTGCACCCCGGCCACACCTTCTTTGGCTGTGCACTCTCCCCAGGTTCACGAATATCAGGTCTACAATAGCTATTTTCAGATTTTCTTCACCATATCGGCCAAAGAGAACCCAGAGCTGGAAGCCAGGGTCTACAGACCACGGGAGGATGGGACAGCAGGGGGAGCGGTGCTGAGCAAGGATGAAGAAGGCGTCAGTTGGCAGAGCAACGGTATAGACTACGAAGTATGGGGGGTGAGCTACACTGAGCCCTGGGCCGGCACCTGGCGGGTGGTTCTGGAGGGGGAAGGACGGGCCGAGTTCAGCTACATCTTCTTCCCCAACATGACGATCAACCTCTATGAGCCCAGCGGCGGTTTCCTGCCCGCCGATAAGCCCTTCACCATCCGGGCCAGAATTATAGATGAAAACGGCCACATTGTTGATATACCGTTGAAAGACTTCCAGGTGGAAATCGAGGGGGAGGGGGGATTCAGGAAACAAGTGCCTCTGGAAAAGGACGGCGACACCTTCGTCGCCCAACTCGAGGCCCTGGAGCAGACGGGCGAGTACTCTTTGACCCTCCATGCCCTGCTGCCCGATGGCACGCCGCTCTACGAACACAAATGGGTCACCCTCATCTCCGCCCCCTGGGTTGAAGTGACGGAACCTACCCGGGGTTCGTCGTACATGCCTGCGGAACCCATCCCCTTGCAGGCCAGGGTACATCTGGCGGGTGCTGCCTCTTTTGAGGACATCAAACTGATAGCCACCCTGTTGAAGGACGACGAGCCCGTCCAGACCGTTGAGATGAGTCGTGGCGATACCTTAAGCCAGGCCGGGGAAAATGTGGTGGCCTACTCTGGCGCCTTCCGGGCTGCCGAGGACAGTGGGAAATATGCAGTCCAGGCCGAGATGATGGCTATCCTGCCCGGCGGGCGGGTCTTTGACCACGAGACCGCCCCCATCCCTCTGTCTGTCGTCATGCCCCCAACCCCAACGCCGACGCCGAGCCCGACCCCGGTCCCTACTCCCACTCCCACCCCCACTCCTGCGCCTGTGGCCCTTGAAGCCCCGACCCCCACGCTTGTCCTGAGCGAAGCCGAAGGGCCGACCCCCGTCTCGTTGTTGGCCTCTGTGGTCGGCTCGCCCTTCTACCTGCCAGGCATCCTGGCGCTTCTCTTGTTGGCGTTTCTCCTCGCTCTGCTGGGGATGCTACGGCGCAAGCGGCGCCGGGTCGTTCCCGATAAGATCAAGCTGTTGGCTGAGCTAATGCGTTCGCGGCGGGAGAGCAGCGAACCGCCCTACATTCTCATCCTGGGCAGTGGGCCCTCTGTGACCCTGGGTAGCAGCTCGATGAAGCGCGTCGTAAAAGCTATAGCCGGCAGCGATGACCTGGAGAGATTTTACGAGACTCTGGACGGCCTCAGTTCGCTGGAGCGATATGTGATCTTGAGAAAGCATTTGGCTAAAGCTGGTATCTCGCCCGGATACCGTCGCCTGGCGGATCTGGTCAAAAAAGGCTTTTTCAATATCATCTTCACCACCAATCCCGATCCGTTCCTGGAGAACTCGCTAAGACAGTACAGTGGACGAGGGAAATTCAACGGACTGGATTTCGAGGTGCTCATCTGTGGGGAGCAGAGCAGTGCAGAGAGCATGGACATTCTTGAAAGCGCGCAGCCGCCGGTCAAGATCGTCAAACTGCACGGCGATGTCCATTCCCACTCGTTCGCCTTTACCCCCAGCGAAATATCCCTTTTCGGCAGCGACGGTGAGCGCGTCTTGCGCCGCTACCTGAGCCGTGACCTGATCATCGTTGGTCATGGTCCCCGTGATTACGACATCAACCGCGCCATTGAGCGGGAAGGGGGCTCCATCTGGTACATCGGTCAGAGCCCGCCTTCAATGGACACCCCGGTCTACCAGGCCATGAGAGCCCGAGGCACTCAGACGAACGTCATCAGCGGAGAGTTCGGGCTGTTTGACCGCTTCTTCGACGCTCTGCACAGTGAGCTGAGGCGCTCTTAATACCGCCAACCCCCACACCATCGGTGTGCTTCACGCCGGTGGATGTGGTTGGATTAATTGGTTCCATCATATCGCCCTAATAGAGGAGACCTAGCCGCCCCAACCCCAGGGCGGCTTTGCTTTTGGCCCACCGGTCAAGGGGAGTGAAGGTACGCTAGAGTATTGCGAACTTAGAGCAGGTGTGCTATAATGGTAAATAGCGAAAGGTGCTGCGGTGCCTCGGTGATACAGGTAGTCATAGAATGGACAAAGGCGACGAAGGCGAGCGGCTTGCTTTAAGGATTGAGATTCTTCTAGAGATCAGAGATTAGATTGGAGGATTGAGTGAACATCCAGGAGATTACACTAAGATACCCAGGCAAGGCTACGGAAGAGGAGATCCTTAACAACACCCCCGCCGCCGTTTTACGCAAAAAGGAAATCTTCGGCAACCCTGGGAAAAACGGGGGGGTGAATAGGCTGATTTTTGGAGACAACCTGCCGGTTCTCAAGGCATTGTGCGCCGATCCGGATATCAAAGGCAACGTAAGGCTCGTTTATATAGACCCTCCGTTCGCAACTCAAAGGACATTTGATGAAAACGATGATCTAACGAGATACGATGCAAGGGTGTACGAAGACCAACTAACTGGTTATGAATACCTCGAGTTTCTGAGAAAAAGGCTAATCCTCCTGAGGGAACTCCTTTCGGAAGACGGATCCATCTACGTGCATTTGGACCAAAGGATGGCTCATTATGTGAAAGTTTTGATGGATGAGATCTTCGGAAGTCGTAATTTCAGGAACTGGATCACCCGCAAGAAATGCCATCCAAAGGGTTACACAAAAAACACCTATGGGAATATCCAAGATTTCATACTCTTTTACTCGAAGGGTGATAACCCCGTTTGGAACAAGCCGCTCAGGAAGATTACAGAAGAGATAATCAAGAGTTCTGAGTACAGGTACGTTGAGGAGGAAACGGGGCGAATTTACAAGAAGGTCCCACTCCACGCTCCTGGTGTAAGACACGGAGCCACTGGCCAGCCTTGGAGAGGTATGACACCCCCGCAAGGCAAGCACTGGCAGTATACTCCTGAGAAACTCGAGGAGCTCGACAGACAAGGCAGGATTTATTGGTCGCCAACGGGGAACCCTCGGCTCAAGGTTTATCTCGATGAAAGAAAAGGGGTATTGGTCCAAGACATTTGGCTGGATTGTCTAGATCCCATCAATCAGTTCACTTCTGTAACCGGTTATCCTACCGAAAAGAACCAGGTGATGCTGGAGAGGATCATCAAAGCTTCATCTGATGAGGGTGACATCGTTTTGGATTGCTTCGCGGGCTCAGGTACAACGTTGGTGGCAGCCGAGAAATTGAATCGGAAGTGGATAGGAGTGGACAATTCAGAAATAGCGATCGAAACCGCCAAGAAACGCATACTCGATTTCTACGAGAAAGAACCATTGTTAAATTTACAGAAAACCTTCATATTCTATCATACTGTTTAGGAAATTCAAACCGTGCAGTTTGAGGACTTCAAATCCGAAAAGGAAAAATGGATCACTTTCGTAGAGAGTGATTTCTACCCCAACTACTTAGATGCGGCAAGGCAAAAATACGCGCCTGTTCTTGAACGGTTCTATGAATTACTACAAACGGCCAAAAGTTCGCAGGAACTGTTCCTTCTGATAACACGGGAAGCGCGTGAAAGACGGGAGCAATTGTGGCGGATATTTCGAAGGTATGTTTCACCAGACACTTCCGTTGAGATGTTAAAGGTTAAGAAGAATGCAGAGAAAATCCTTAGAGAGTTTGGGAGCCGCTTTAGGCCAATAGAAGAAGTCCGTAAACGCTTCAAGTTGAGAAATGATGCTTTGGTAGCTCTTCTCTCCGAGTACGAGGACAGAGGGGAGAAAGGATATGAAGTATCCAGCAGATTCTTTGAGTGGTTCAACCAAAAACACGGGCAACACTTCGCTATCGAGGGGCCGGAACGAGCTGGGAAGGATATATACCTTAATGAGGTGTTCGAGGATTATCCTGGACCTAGACCCGTGGATTTCATTATCAGGTACAAAGAAACCAAAACCCCAGTCGTTGTAGGTTTCATCAGATATGACTCAGATAGAGGCGGAGCCCAGGAGAATGACCGTCCCAGTGGGTACAGAAACGTTGTCAACGAAATCTTGGACTATTCAGAAGGAAAGAACCTGAACCTAAAGATTCTATTTGTAAACGAGGGTCCTGGTCTTACGTTGGGTTCGATGTGGGATGACTATTCTACCTTGGAAATTATTGGAAGGGGCCGCGTCAGAGTCGTGACGCTCAAAATGTTGGAGAGCAGGCTTACTAAAGATTGGATACTAGGTTGAGCAGAGCTTATCTAACGTACCAAATAGTCACAGCCTTCGCTGTGGCAGAGAAAACGCTAGCCGCCCCGCTCCCAGGGCGGCTTTGTTTTTGGCCCACTGATCAGCCATCCCGAAAGCCCCTGCGCCCCTTCACCCCTTTGTGAAGGGGCTTTCTTCTCCCTGAAACGGGTGTGAAGGTGCGCTACTCAGTTGTCAAGGTGCTATCCCCTAACGTTGTCTATATAGGCCAGCAATTCAGGGGCAGGATGAAACCACTCTTTTTTTCCCCCTTCTCAAATTGAGCAAAGCGGGCGTGGAGTTACTTTTCCAAGGCACGGAGGTTGGGATAGACAATGGTTGCCATCAGCCGCAAAGACGGTAGGCCCATCGCCCGCATCTTACATGGACAATTGCTGGGCTGGCCGCCTCAAACCCTTCGGGAGCTTGTCCCCAATGCGTAACACTCTCAGTCAGTAAGGTGACAACTGAGCAAGCCTGTGATATAATAGCGATAGTTAGCCCCATAGAGAAGACAAAAGATCTAACAAACCGCCTACACGGAGCCGATTTTGCTGCTGCCCGGCTCCCCCTACATACTTGCGATTCCGTTCGCTAAAAAGCGCGTATTTCAGGGGAGCGCCAGCACGGAGTAGCAAATACTCGGCCCATTCGGCCTGCTTGGTAGGGACTTGAAAGAAAACATCGCCATTGGCGATACAAAGGCCGTAGACCTTCACCCCTTTGGACCTGAGAAGTTTCTCGCACCGCGCCCTCGTCCATCCGCTATCCAGATCCAGATAGAATGTCCACCCATGGCCATATATCGCCGTCTCCACCAGAGCAATCAGCCGACTTACCCAGTCAAAATAGGCCAGAAACTCAAACATATCCATAGTCTTTCTCCCGATTTTGGTTTAGAACATTTGTTCTAATTATAGCATCGCTGAGGGAAATTGTCAAGCGATCGCGTGCATCGGCCTGTCGTGTGGTACAAGACCTGGCTTGATCTCGGAGAAAGGGCCTGTATGGGAGAAAATCTAGGGCCAGGGCTTTTGGGATTCGTAATTGGCGTCATTCTCTCCTGGGTCGTAGGAAGAGTTGTTAGTAATATCCTGTGGCACTGGGGAAGGGTCAAGGCCATTGGGAAACCACAGGAGATTAAATCCACTGCTGCCAAGGCACCTTGGCAGGTCCTGGTTGATGGATGCCAGAGTCTATGCATTCTAATCATCCTCATCCTCATCTTTTTTGCTTGTCTGCTGGGGATGTTCTTGTCCGTGGCTGCCTCTGGTTGAGAAGAGGTCATCGCTTTGGTTAGGAGCGTTGCACAACCCCAGTAGGCTTTTGCATTGACGAGACGACAACGGCCATAGACTTTTACCTCCATAGTCCATCTTTCTCCTATTTTGTTGTAGAACCTTTGTTCTAATTGTGGTATCGCTGGGCGAAATTGTCAAGCGATTGTGCTTCGTCCTGTTGTGTGGTACAAGACTTCGCTTGGTCTCAGAGAAAGGAGCCTGTATGGGGGATAACCTTGCATCAGGGCTTTTGGGATTCGTAATTGGCGTCATTCTCTCCTGGGTCGTAGGATTTGTTTCTAGGAAGATCCTGTGGCACTGGGGAAGGGTCAAGGCCATTGGAGAAAGAATTGCCACCGCGGAATCAAAAGTCGAGGCAGAGCCAGAAAAGGCAAAGCCTGCTTGGGATTTAGCTGGCGGGCACCTGGAAGACTACGTCAACCAGAATCTTAGCCAGATCGACGATATCTTTTTGCTAGGTGCATTGGCCATGATCGTCGGGTTTGGCATCATCATATGGGGAACTTCACAAGCAATTCGGTCGCCAGACACTTTTGTGCCCACCGCAATCGCTAGCGCAGCAGGTGTGATCACAGAATTCATTGGAGCAACATTCCTATTTGTCTTCCGCTCAACGATCCAACAAGCAAGTAGCTATTCAAGGACACTGGAGCGCATAAATTCAGTCGGAATGGCTATGCAAATTCTGGACACGATACCTGATGGAGCCAAGCCAGAGGATCTCAAGAGCAAGACAAAGGCGATTCTTGTCGAGTTGTTAATGCAACAAGCACATGAAGCATCTGAGAAGACTGAGGACAACAAGAGCACGGGGTAAATTTTGACTTCACCAAACACCTGCCTGCCGACTATGCCGCCCTCGGCCCGGACATTTGCTGGACATTGAACGGAGCCTGGCCTGCATGGTCGCCAACCTGCCCATCATCGAAGTCATCCGCCACGAGGCGGCTGCGCTGCGGCGCAGGTAGATGGGTCACATGATGGAATAGAGCCATAGAATTTGCAAACCCTGTTAAACTGCGATATACTGGCATGGAACCTGGATAGGTTTGGCGATTTGTCAGGCGAAAAGATAGAGAGAAAACGACACAGCTTGCCTGTCAAAATCAAACGAGTCTGCCCAAATGGGTTGGGTAGTAGCAGCTTCAGTCACTTGGAACGGCTTAAAGCCGTCACTACCAACTTGTTTTAGCCACACCCCAATCAAATTGCGGAGTAACGTCCCTTGTCCGAACCAACTTACGATGTGCGCCTGTTGCCTGGCGCTGACGCTGTCCTCGACGCGGTCGCCAGCGGGGCTCTGACGGAGCCGGGCTCGTACCGGCTCCAGCTCCAGGCCGAGCGCCTGTTACTCGTCGCTGGCTTCGATGAACTGATCTGCCTGGACAACCTCGACTTTGTGCCCTTCGGCTACCAGGTGAAAACGGCGCAGACGGCGCTGCGCCGCTTCCGTGGCCGTGGCCTGCTGTGCGACGAGGTCGGCCTGGGCAAGACCATCGAGGCTGGCCTGGTGCTTAAGGAATACCTGCTGCGTGGGCTGATCAGCCGGGTGCTCATCCTCACCCCACCGGCCCTCGTCGAGCAGTGGCGCGAGGAACTGGCGACCAAGTTCCGCCTGGATGACTTTGTCACCAGCTCCGATCCAGAATTCCGCGCCCTCGGCCCGCAGGCCTGGGCGACCTTCCCTCACGTGATCGCGTCGCTGGCCACTGCCCGGCGCGCCGAGCATCGCCGGGAGATCACCCAGATTGTCTATGACCTCATCATCGTGGACGAGGCCCACCACCTGAAGAACCGCGCCAGCGTGTCGTGGAAGTTCGTCAACACCTTGCAGAAGAAATACAGCTTGCTGCTGACCGCCACGCCGGTGCAGAACGACCTGGACGAACTATACAACCTCATCACCATCCTCAAGCCAGGTCAGCTCAAGACGCCGCGCCAATTCCGACGCCAGTTTGTTGTGCAGGGTGACCCGCGCCTGCCCAAGAACCGCGGCCGGCTGCGGGAGCTGCTGGCCGACGTGATGGTGCGCCACTCGCGAAGCCAGGTAAGCGTGTCTCTGCCACTCCGTCACGCTCACACCATTCGTCTGACGCTGAGCCCTGGCGAGCGCGCCCTGTACGACGACGTCAGCGCCTTCGTGCGAGAACAGATCGGTGCCTCAGCGAGTGAGCCCGGCGACGAGGCCGAAGAATCACCAGGCAGTGGGCCTGTCCTGAGCAAGGCCTGCCCTGAGCCCCGTCGAAGGGTCGAAGGGCTGACCTCTGCCCAAAAGTTTACCCTGCAGATGATCCAGCGTGAGATAGGCAGCAGCCCCTGGGCCGCCGCACCGACTCTGCGGAAGCTGGCCGACCGGAACGAGATGCAGGCTCACCGCGCCCAACTGCTGGCCCTGGCCGACCGCGCCACGCAGGTCGAGTCGTGGGCCAAGGCAGCCGCTCTGGAAAAACTCCTGCTGCCCACGGTGGAAACAGGCGCCAGCCGTGACGGGAAAGCCATCATCTTCACTCATTTCTACGCCACTCTGGGGCGGCTGGCCGAGCGGTTGCGTGCCCTGGGGGTGGACTTTGTGCTCTATCACGGTGGCCTGTCCACTGCTCAGAAAGACGAGGCTATCCGCCACTTCGAGCAGAGCGCGCGCGTGCTTCTCTCGACCGAGGCCGCTGGCGAGGGGCGCAACCTGCAATTCTGCCGCACGATGATCAACTTTGACCTGCCCTGGAATCCGATGCGCATCGAACAGCGCGTCGGCCGCATTCACCGCATTGGCCAGACACATGAGGTGGACATCTTCAACCTGTCGGCCGAAGGCACTATCGAAGACTATATCCTGGACCTGCTTGACCGCAAACTGAACATGTTCGAGTTGGTCATCGGTGAGATGGGTATGATCCTGGGGCAACTGGCCGACGAGCGGGACTTTGAGGACCTGGTCATGGAGGTGTGGACCCGGGCCCGCACCCCCGACGAAGCGGCCAGCGGCTTTGAGCAACTGGGCGAAGCCCTGGTGCAGGCGCGTGAGGCTTACCGCCACACCCAGGAATACGACGAGGCCCTCTTTGGAGAGGACTTTGCTGTTGAGTAGGGCAGGTTTCCATACCTGCCGTAGTAGTAGGTGACCAGTGGATGAGTTAGCGGACTTTGTCTTGAACTATTGCCGGGAGGCAGGCGCTATCGTCGAGCCGCCAGCCTACGGGGTGTACGAGGTGCTCTTGCCCGACGCCCTGGCAGCGCGCCTGGGTGTGCCCGCTTATCAGCGCTTTGCCTTCGACGACACGCCGGCAACAGAAGCCGACGAAGCAGACGAGGTCACGCACTTGAGCTACAGCCATCCCCTCGTCGAGAGCCTGATCGAAGCGGCGCGCCAGGTGCCAGCCTGTGCGCGCCTCTACGTGAATGCTGTGCGGTTGGACAAGCGTGGCCTGGCCGACCTGGCCCGCCAGGCCCTCTCCTTTCCCAACGCCCGCCTGGTCGAAGCGCCGTGTCCTGAGCCTGCCGAAGGGCCGGGCCAGACTGAAAGCCCCGTACTTGGTTACTACGTACGCTTTAATTTCAAGGCGGCTCTGATCACCGACGAAAAGCGCGAGCAGCTCCTGTCGGTGCTGATGGACGCCCAGAGTGGCTACGCGGTGAAAGAACTGGCCGAGATCGAGCGGCTGGCTACACTGGAAACCACGCCCGCCTTCGAGCATCTGCCGGTGATGCCAGCGGTCTGGTTGCCGGAGGAAGAGCCACCCTTCGACAGCCCTTCGACTACGCTCAGGGCAGGGCTCAGGACACCGCTGTCACGCCAGTCGTTGGAGGGGTTGCTCGAACGGGCCAAGCGCGCCGCCCTCGAAGAACTGGCTGAGCCACTGGATAGCCTGCAACGACGAGCGGCGCGCTTCCTGGAATT
>Ga0315309_1001553_pt1 | contig 13676 bp, 18 predicted proteins | sample TDP4_MG_FD_203080 | JGI IMG/M metagenome (GOLD analysis project Ga0315309, IMG submission 203080) | Freshwater sediment microbial communities from Lake Towuti, South Sulawesi, Indonesia - TDP4 | ecosystem: Environmental > Aquatic > Freshwater > Lake > Sediment | place: Indonesia: South Sulawesi...
TGTTCAATATGTAAAGGGAAATTCCCCGACGGGAGATGCTCTTAATTGGAAAATCTTATGTTTGTAAGTATTGTCATAGGATAGAAATGATTTAAAAGGGAAGAGGAAATGTTGAAGCCAAAGGTTTGTAAGAGGTGCGATACAAAAAATTCTCCTGACTCTAAATTTTGCATCAAATGTGGTTTCCTTCTTGAAAGTAGGCCTTGGGGCAATTCGATTGTACTGCAGGAGAATGAGTTATTTCTTCGATGGAAAACAGCACAAGAGTTTTTTGAAGATAAAACTCGTACTTTAGGTGCTAGAGTAGGAAAGAAAGGATTCCTCATTTTAACAAATCAAAGGTTATTATTTACTGCAAAGTTGGGTTTTCTCGCAAAGGAATTTGGTGTGGTTTATGGAATTAATCTCGAAGACGTAATGTCTGTTTCTCCCGGGCGGTTTGGTTTCAATAAAAAATTGGTTGTTCTACACAAAGATGGCACTCATCGTGACTTCATTGATCCAAATATCTTAGAATTAATTCCAGAGATCAATAAGGCAATTGCAAATCGAAAACAGGCTATCAAGGCTGAAAAAGCTCGTGAAAGAGTTCAAGTTGTTTTGGATTTCACATCCTTAAGGGAAGTGATGTCAAAGGGTGGTTTGGTAATGCAAACTTTTAAGTGTCCAAACTGTAGCGGTATGCTAGAAATCCCCGAGTCTGGAAAGATACTTATGTGCAAGTATTGTGGAACACCATTGAAACCAATTGACATTTTTGAAAAAATAAAATCATTCATAGATTTAGCCTAATTGAAAAAGACTGTAAAGAGCGAGACGGGTTAAGGTGGAAGTATTAACTCAGCCCAAAGGGTGAAGGTATCCCCCTTTTTTAAATTGCGAAGTACATACTTGGCATGTACGTCGCATGGCTGGATCTTCATGATTGATGTCTAAAAATGAATTTTGGCAGCAAGCCCCCGCAAGATTTAAGAATATTCTAAAGCCTAAGCTTTCTTATTTTCTCTATGTGATTACGCTTTATCTGATCTCGCTTTGATACATACCACATCGGAATCACGAAAAATCCTAAAATGAGCCAAAACAAACCAAACGCCTGATGAAGCCACATCAAAAAAATAGAAAATAATATATGAAGAATAGTAAAACCGATAGCAGCAGCTTTCTTTTCTTGTAATTCCATTTTTAATCTCCATTCTTGTTGTAATCGTTGAGTCTCTTTCCATTTTGTATGTTCTGGGCTTTTTCGATAGGCTTCTAATGATTTTAAGACATCTGGGATTAGACTTGTTGAGTAATAGGGTTCATGAATGAATGTAGTATTTGGGCTTGTTTCTGCATAGTATTCCATAAGAGCTTTCTTTTTATCATCGATATTTCCAATTTCGATTAAGAATATCTTGCCTTCTGATTCGGCATAAACATCGACAATGATCTTAGCTCCTTTGATATAAACCGGGTGTTCTAAGCTAACAGACCCATATTTTTGAAGGGCTTTTTCCCATTCAATTTGCCTATTAATATGTCTCTCGCTAGGCATTTTACGTCCGACAATATAGTTTAGTTATCTTTTTTTTAAAAAATAAAAAAGACATATCCCTCTTACAGATTCAATTACGGCCTTAGCTTCTTCCTCCATCAAAACATATGCCCTCTCTGTCATATTTTTAGTAAAATTTTACTTTATTCTACCTATTTAAAATTTTGTGTATCTTCACCTGTAATTAAACTAGGGTAATATTCTACCAGAAAACAACTTAACGTCTCACAACATCATCCGCTTATGAACCATGAATGATATTTTTTCAGTGTTTTCGGTTGGGGAAAATGGAGGGGGAGTTGGCGGAGGGCGAAATACTTACTTTGCTAATTGATCTCTAAAAGAATTAACATCCATAATAACGACAATAAAACAAAGAGACATCCTAGATTTTTCATGGTTGCCGTATCTTTCACAGCAGTTTCAAAATCGGAATTTATAAGGACAATTTTATCCTCTAATTGGTTCGACTCTCAATTTGTTTAAAGTAGAGTTCACAATTTTATTGATTTGGTTTCTGGTCTTCTCACATACGACTCGTTTATCAACTTCCCTTCTAATCTTACGCCTTCTCCAAAATTCCCTTGGGTAATTCCTATGATACAGAATTTCTGTTATTTCTTCTATCGGTTTCTTTAGATAAGGCATATCTTCTTCAGAAAATAATAAATGAGAGTCTGATAGTTTCTCGAAAATTACATCCAAGTCCTTCAATGCTTTTCTGGTTTTATGGGTTATTGAACTGACGTAGTGTCTCTCGTTTGAAGTTAAACTTCTTTCACTCGGAAAGTTAATCAGGAAAGCTCGTTCCTTAGGCGTCAATATTCCTCTTGCGGTTTTTCGATCGTATTTTTTGGTTTTAATTTTTGATTCTCCATTGTTTGTGAACAATTTTGTTCGCAAAAGACAAGTAAATATGTTTGCTCTTATAGTTATTGGTTGGTAAAGGTGAGGGGCAAGCGATGCCGCCGGGGTGCATGATGCGCAAATGCATGTGGGGTGGCTATCCATCCACGCTTGACCTCACCACCGAGAACTACTCTCTTTGTTAGATGATGAAATAAATAATCATTCTTTCCCAAATTTTTCCCTAACCAATTTCAAAATCCAAATTCCCAAGCATTATGCGATTTCGAAAGTATTTACTACATTTACACTATACCTAGAAGTTGAAAATGGGACTTGTAAAATAAAAAGTCGAGAAACCCATTCATGCGCTTGTGAACGAAAAGGCATCAAGTAAATCTGTGATCGCAGGTGCGACTGTCAAGTTCCACATTTCTACGATTTCAGGCCACCAGACCATCAAGCCGACAAGAAAGAATAGTCCTATTAAGATTAGCACCGCGATGTCTTTGTCGCTTATTCTGCCCCGCTTTCTCTCCCAACGATCCCGCTCTAACCGCTCCTTGAAAAGCTGGCGCGCGAGTTCCTTCTCCTTCTTGGTGGGCATAAGCATTACCATAGAATCATACGTGTGGATATAAATCAGTTTTTGGTTCGGCACAGAAACGGGAGAACCATGAGTATTTAAAAAGCAATTACTGGAATTATGATATTGAAGAAGGAATTATGCTTTGGAGGTAATAGGATGAAGGATATTTCTACTTTGTCAATTGGTCTTATTATCGGATTAGTTATTGGTTTAGTAGTAGGTTATGCCTTTGTATCTAAAAGCGTAGATGCAACAGCTTTAGAACGACAAGTCAATAAGTTAGAAGCTCAAGTAAAAGATAAAGATGCGACTATTTCTACTCTAGAATCACAAGTTTCTGATTTGTCCACGCAGATTAGTAATCTCCAAGGGGAGTTGCAGACAAAGACAAACCAGCTCGGTGAATTACAGATCAAGCTGAATGAAAAAGATGCTGAAATTACGAAATTAAGAACACAAATTACAAACTTAAAATCATAGATTGCAGATTTGGAAGCCCAGATAGAAGAATTAGAGAAGTTAGTACCCCCTTCAGTAAAGGGAGAATGGAATCTTATAACGACATTTACAGGTTCAACGAGTAAAACCACCTCCCTCTTCCGTATTCCAAGCGGATATTGGCGTATAAATTGGCAATTCACGGGCCCCAGCCTTTCTATATTTACTTTCTCAGTCCACCTAGAGGGTGAGACATTCTATGAGGAAAGCCTTATGGCTATGGGACCAAGCAAATCAGACACAACCTATCTTTACGTGGGACCCGGCAATTTCTACATTGAGGTCGAGGCCTCACTCATTGAACAATGGACTTTAACCATAGAAGCATTCATTCCAGAATAAGTTAGTAAGGTCGTACCACATAGGTATGAAGAAAAAGCCATATCATCAAAGACATCCTTGGAAAAGTGCTTTAATAGAGGTCGTAATAGTATTGGTACTTGGGTTTTTCGGGCTCCTCCCAGCATGGGCCGTTGTCCTGCTGATGTTGCTTGCGGTAGTGCTTGCTGCATGGTATGAATCTCGGCAAGAAGAAAATAAATCAAATATGGAGATATAAGTTAAGGACATAACGTATGACAAATATTGATATAGGCAGAGAAACGTGAAACCGTTGTTTAGGATTAATAGAGGTGGAAAAGCTTGAGTCCTATTCCTTGGGAAAAGTTAATAGAGGGAATAGAAAAATGCTTGAGAAACTCTCAAAGACTCTTCTCATCCGCAGAGACCCTTGTACTAAAGGAGGAGTTCATACCTGCTATATGCCTCTTTATCCTTGCTTTAGAAGAGATAGGAAAAGGTATCTTCCTTTTACGATATCTAAAGGCGAAAAAAGATGTGCCTGACTCACAGTGGAAAAAGTATCGTTACGGTAGTCAAGCTCATATTCGGAAACTAGAAGAGGTAAGAAAATTTACGGGGTTAACTGTAGGAGATTGGTCTTCGGCTCTAAACCAGATCAAGCTTAACGGTTTTTATGTTGATTGGATAGAGAATAAATGGCGTTCACCAGAAGAATCAAGTCCAATCATAACAATAATGGAACTCCACTTAGCTCTTCTTAGAGAACATACGAAGGAAGCATGGAATCAACTTGAAAAAGAATTATCTCTTCAGTTAAAACAAAAACAATGACATCAACATTCATTTCCTAAACCTGATCTGAATGAAGGAGGAGGACAAAGACAGAATTTATCCGGAAAAGCATTTTAACTGGTATTGCGGTTTATGGTTTTGTTATCGTGAAGGGTTGTGGATGGCTAAGTTCGTTTTTGTTACGGGCGGCGTGTTGAGTTCGGTGGGTAAGGGCATTGTGACATCATCCATTGGGAAGATGCTTCAAGCTCGAGGCTTCACGGTCACAGCCATAAAGATCGACCCCTACGTCAACGTGGATGCGGGCACAATGAACCCCTATATCCACGGGGAGGTTTACGTGACGGATGACGGGGGCGAAACCGATCTTGACCTCGGCTGGTACGAGAGGTTTCTCAACTTAAACCTGCCCAAGGACAACAACATCACCACTGGGCAAATATATCAAGCCGTCATTGACAAGGAGAGGCGGGGCGACTTTTTAGGGAAATGCGTCCAGATCGTCCCTCACGTCACAAATGAGATCAAGCAACGAATCCGCTTGGTGGCCGAGCGATCGAAGGTCGATGTTGTCTTAACCGAGTGCGGGGGAACCGTTGGGGACATCGAGGGGCTACCCTTTCTGGAGGCGATCCGTCAGATGCGCCTGGAGGAAGGCTTCGAAAACACGCTGTATGTTCACCTGGCCCTTGTCCCGATCTTAGACATCACTGGCGAAATGAAAACCAAGCCCCTCCAGCATAGCGTGAATGAGCTGCGTCGCATAGGCCTTCAACCAGACCTGATCGTCGCCCGATGCAGGAAAATGATCGATTCTGAGGCCCTTCGAAAGATAGCACTATTCGGAACGATTCCAGAAAAAGCCGTGTTCTGCTCGTACACTCTTCCCTCCATCTACCAGGTTCCCCTCATCTTGGATGAGCAAGGAATGGGCGAATACATTTGCAAAAGGTTGAGCTTGCCAGAACGAAAACCCGAGTGGAGTGAGTGGAAACAGTTCGTGAATTCGCTTTTAAACCCGCGCTTTGAGGTGAGAGTGGCACTGGTTGGGAAATACGCGGGTTTGGTGGACAGTTACGTGAGCATGAGCGAGGCATTGCGGCACGGAGGAGCAGCCTGCCGAGCCCGTGTGTCGATCGATTACATTGAGGCAGAAACGCTAGAGCAGAGTTCAAGTGCATGGGAGCTTCTCAAAAACTATGACGGAATCTTTGTTCCTTACGGTTTTGGCCCTAGAGGCACTGAAGGGAAGATGAGGGCGATCCGTTTCGCGCGTGAAAACAACATTCCTTTTCTGGGGATCTGCTATGGCTTTCAATTAGCGATCGTGGAATTTGCCCGTAACGTGTGTGAACTGGAAGGAGCCAGCAGCACAGAGATCAACCCAGAAACTCCTCACCCCGTGATCGACTTGATGCCTGAGCAGCGAGGCGTCGAATATAAGGGGGCGACCATGCGTCTTGGAGCGCACAAAATTTTGGTCAAAAAGGGTACGCTAGCGTATAAACTGTATGGCTCTGAAGAGATTTACGAGCGCCACCGCCACCGATGGGAGGTCAACCCAGACTATTGGGACTCCTTGAAAAGGCGAGGCTTGGTGTTCTCGGGCAAGAGCCCTGACGGTCGAAGGATAGAGATTCTAGAACTGCCCAACAAGTTCTTCTTCCTAGCCTCCCAGTTCCACGGAGAGTTCAAGAGCCGCCCCGGCAAGCCAGACCCAGAATACTACGGCTTCATCAAGGCTTGTTTAGACAAAAAACTTGGAAAATTGAAACCGGACCTTAAATAGCGTGAGCGGTCTCCATGTTCATAATGTAGTTAGATTCAAGCTCTTACTTGGATGTAACACGGATGGCTCATCGAAACGCGGTCCATAAAGAGAGATGTCCAAAAATTGTTGTGTCAAAATTTGGTGAGGTCGAGGCTGAAGAAATAGACCACATCATTGGAGTCATGGAAGAATGTTATGACCGGCTGGGGCCCCACGAGGTTGCTCTGGTGGACCTATACGTTTTTGAAAGATCCTCGTCAGTGGATGCCTTCACGGCAAGGGAGTATGAGGAAGTTGGCGTGGTCTCTGCCTCCTTTGATGAGCTGTTTTTCGCCATGCACGACGCTTGGCGAGGAACATCCCGCATCATTCTATGCCTTGAGAGGATGAAGAAGCTACCAAAGCTGGTTCAGGTGGGAGGGATCCGACACGAGGTGGGGCACTCTGTTTTGCATGGCAACCTACGCTATTATCTTCTTTCGCTTCCACCAGCACTCTTGGACCTTGCCAGCCGTTTCGACATCTCCTTAAAGTATGCAACCAACCTGCTTTATTTGATATCCATCGCGGTGAAAGACTACGAGGTCTCTCGCCTCCTTTATGAGCGAGGCTACGTTGAAGATCAAATAGCCTACGCGAAGCACATGCTAACCGTCACCGAAAACGACATACTCTCTTGGGAAATGTCAAGGGGCAAACCGCTAGCCGAGATCCTGTGCTTGATTTCGTGCCTAAAATCCGTAGGCTGTGTCGCGCCTTTTTTGTTTGACAAAACGTTTGGTGAAGAGATGAAGAGGCGCGTCGCGGAGAGCTTGTCTTACCTCCCCACAGGCTACTCTGCGCCACTACTTAGCACGATTATGGAAGGCTTTTCATCCCTCGGAGCGGACACCCTCAGCAACATTGATCAGATGGCTTGTTTAATCAAGGAGAAAATCGTTAAACCCCTTCTCCTGAGGTGAGAAGCGACGGTTTCACATAATACATAAAAGTATAATACCAAGTAGCCATTATTTGCCTTTTATCCGCTGTTTAGGTGTAGCCGTAAATGCTTACGGAAAGGCGCTCACTCATAAAACGAGGTGTCCCCTTATTATTGATTGGTTTATCAGTTTTCCTCTTCTATCTGTATTTCTTTGTTGGCATGGCAGATATCGCGGTGATTATCCATCGCGCTGATCTATTTTATTACTCATTGGCGGTTATCGCTGTTTTTGTGAGCATGACCTTCTATTCCTTAACCTGGCAACGTCTGCTAAACCTGCTTTCAATAAAGACAAACCCTCGAAAGACGCTTCTCTTTACCTGGATAGGCACCTTCGTTGACCTTTTGGTTCCGGCAGAGTCCATTAGCGGGGAGATCTCCAAAGCCTACCTCATGTCCAAAAGCTCGGGAGAAAATGCTGGAAAGATTGTGGCATCGGTGATTAGCCACAGAATCCTCTCCATGACAATCACCCTAAGCGGTTTAATCATTGGCTCAGTACTCTTCATTTTAAGATACAAACCCTTCGGGCTTGTCCTCAACCTTATAATCATCGTGGCGACCGGGACCGCTATTTCACTGTTTTTCATGTGTTATTTATGCCTGAGGGAAGAAGCCACCGAGAAGACGGTTCACTGGTCGATACGTTTCCTCACGTTCATTACCAGGGGTCGCTGGCAGCTAACTCGCTTAAGGTCTAAAGCCCAAGAAACGTTGAAGGCATTTCACGAAGGAATCGCTATCTTGGCCAGTAGACCCAAGAGCTTGGCTTGGCCAGTGGCCCTTTCCGTAGCGGCCTGGTTCTTCGATCTGCTCATAGCCCTTTTGGTCTTCGTTTCTCTCGGCTTTCAGGTTTCATTAAGCGCAATCTTAATCGTGTATTCTATCAGTTGCGCTATTCAGACCATCCCTTTGGGCATCCCTGGCGAAGTAGGCTTCATCGAAATCGTCATGACCAGCCTCTACACGCTGCTCGGCATCCATCCAGCCATCAGCGCTGCAGCCACCGTACTAACAAGGGTTATAACCCTATGGTTTAAGCTCCTTGTGGGCTACATAGCGGTTCAGTGGGTAGGGCTCAAAGTCCTGATGGGCAGTGCGAGCTAAGGCTCGCTTACAAACGGCGTCCAACTCTTCTGATTGACCTTAAAAAGCTGGTCTCGATTAAACCTTCGCTACCTCGCCGTACTTTCCCACGTTGATTCTCCATTCTCCTTTAAAAGATGTTACGAAGCCGTTCTCGATCTGCAAGGCGTCTCCAACCTTGATGGGGATGATCTTTTCGTCCCACAAAACCAGCGCTGTCGAGCCTGTTTCGTCCTCCACCTTCGCCTCAAGGATCTCGTGCTCAATGCCGGTGCCCGTGGTAATCTGCTTAGGTTCTGAGATGCTCAGCACCCTCACCCTAATGTTTACGTGGTTCATTCCAGGTTTGAGATCGCGTATATTCAAGAAAGCCCCTCAGAGTAGGTCCTCGCCTATTACTCTTCCCTGACCCTCTTAAACATTTGCCAAGGAACCGATAAGGAAAAGTTAGAAGAATGCCATTTATCTTATGGAGCTAACCAACATGGCCATCCTGCAGTGCAGTCGATGCTCAGCGACTCTGAAGCCGTATCCTCCCCGATATAAATGCGAAGAGTGTGGAGGCCTTCTAGAATATACTCATGACCTCCAGCGGTTGAGCGGTGCTATGTTTACCGGCCCCTTCACCTTTTGGAGGTATCAACCATTACTCCCAGAAGTCACCAACATGGTGACGATGGGAGAAGGCGGTACACCTCTGCACAAAGCCAAGCGCCTCGTAAAGAAAGTGGGCCTAGACTCGGTGCACCTAAAAGATGAGACCCGAAATCCGACCAACTCCTTTCGAGACCGATGCGCAGCGTTGATGGTCTCCAACGCTCTAGACTTGAGGTATGACTCCCTAGTCTGTGCTTCTAACGGGAACATGGGAGCCGCCCTAGCTGCTTATTGCACTAAGTCAGAGCTCACCTGCCACATCATTGTCCCAAAGTTGGTGGACATGGGCAAGCTGGCTCAGATGCTCATCTACGACGCCGTCATTGAGGAGCACGGAGAAATAGTTGACGAGTCCATCCAACGAGCCGAGTCCCTGGCGAAGGAAACAGGCTGGTATCAAGCCACGGCAGAGCTGAACCCCCTTGCGATCGAGGCTCAGAAAACCATCGCCTACGAAGTTGCGGAACAATTTGGAGTGCCTGACTGGTTCATCGTTTCCATGGGAGGCGGCGGAACTATCCACTCCATCTGGAAGGGCTTCAAGGAACTGCAAGCCCTAGGAACCACTGAGACGTTACCCAAATTGGTGGGCGTTCAAGCGCAGGGGTGCGCACCCATCGTCAACGCGCACATGAAACATGAGTTAGAGCCTATTGTCACCCCGAGCCCATCTACCCACGCTCTAGGAATCCTTGTGTGCAAGCCGTTAAACGGTAGATTGGCCCTCAAGGCAATAACAGAATCCGAGGGCGTCGCGGTCTCGGTGCAGGACTCAGAAATCTTCAAGGCTGAACAAGAAATTGCGAGGCTGGAGGGAATCTTCGCAGAGCCCGCGAGCTCGGCCACCATAGCAGCCCTCGAAAAGCTGGTTCACCAAGGCGTAATCAGGAAGGAAGACAGGGTTGTCTGCCTCATCACGGCAAGCGGATTAAAAGCAACCGACGTGCTACAAGCCTTGGCAAAGAGGCGAAAAACAGCTGTAGTTGGCTTAGAATTAAGCACAAAGGAAAAGATACTGCGCATCATAGGCCGAAAGGACACCTATGGCTACGACCTATGGAAAAAACTCGGAAAAACCATGACGCGGGCTGCCATCTATCAGCACTTAAACGAACTCTCAGAAAGAGGGTTGGCGGTCGCCTATGAAAGGGAGGAGAGAAAATACTTCAAGATCACCAAGCGCGGAAAAAGAGCTTTGCACGCCATCGATGAGTTAAAAGCGTTACTGTAATCTTCCATAGAAGGCCATAAATGTAAAATTGTTAACTATTAAGTTAGTAATCATGCTGTTTTACTAGTGATTCCTATTATATTCAGCCATTTTTCCATTCTGATTTTGTTTAGGTTTTTTATTGTTATTTTTGTCAATTGACCTTTGCTTTTCTTCACTCTTTGATCTATCGGCTCCGTGTTTTCTATGACCCAGTTTCCTACATGCTCTGATATGTAGATTACAGCCCTTTTCATTCCTGTTTTTTGGGCTAGTTCCATTTGATTTTTCCATGTGTTTGTATGTACGGTTAGGTTCCATTTCTCTTCTTTTCTGTGATTTTCTTTAAGTTCTATGCCGTACCATTCTCCAAGAGTGTGGATTATGATGTCGAAGACATCGGTATGGAAGGCTGGAACGCCTTTATCTCGCAGAAATCTTGTAATGTGATGTTCTCTTCTCCTCGCAAGCGCTCGCGCGTCTAAGTTGTCGTTTTCACGTGATACAGGTGTCACCTCCTCATATAATTCGCTATGTAACTGACAGAATAGATAAAATCATGGTCTGTAGAAAAACGCCCACTCTCTGCACTCCTGATGCTCTCCTCATCATTAAAAGTTTCTCAAATAAATTTTTTATTAACCTGAAAACTTATAAACTTCTATTTATTATTCTAGTTACAACTATACTAAGGGATTTGTATGGTCCGATCAACCTTCGCGTTGACGGCAATTCGATTAGCTATCACGGCTATTTTTACCTCGCTTGTATGCGTAGCCACCATGGTATTTTCCATTTACGTCCCTCAAACAAGAGGCTTCTTTAACATCGGAGAAACCATGGTCTACATCACGGCTCTGCTTTTCGGCCCACTGATCGGGGCCTTCGCGGGAGGCGTTGGCTCCATGTTCGCAGACCTCTTATTAGGTTACCCACAATTTGCGCCAGCAACTCTAATCATAAAGGCATGCGAGGGGGGCATCGTTGGCGTTCTCGGTCGTAAAAGACTTAAGTTTGGCTCTAAACTTCAGTGGAAAGCCTTCACATTTGCTGTTGGCTTGATTACTGGAGTTTTATTGGGTGGTATCGGTTCTCTCTACTACAGTGGTCCAGTAGAGTTTTATCTCGGCTATCTCCCTGAGAACCCCACCTCGATTCTATTTATTCCGCCAATATTTTGGTACTCGATGGGAGCCTTAGTTGTCTTGTTAATTGCATTGACGGGTTTTGTTTTTGAACCAGAATTCGGCTGGCTCATCCTTACAATTCTTGTAGGGGGATTAGAAATGGTCACAGGATATTTTCTATACGAACAATTCTTCCTCGGTGTAGCGGCAATCGCAGAGGTTCCTGTAAATATTGGTCAAATGACCGTGGGTCTTATTGTTTCAATTCCTGTCGTGAGAGCGGTGTGGCGTTCTCTTCCGTCCCTTAGGTATTAAGCAATCAAAAGGGTTCTTCGACTGCTGATTCCTCGCCCGGAAGTCTCTTAATTCTTTAAAGTTAGGAGCGCTATTGTTAATGTTAGCCTTAAGGAGGATTCGCAGAAATGGTTCAGCATTCGCTTCCGGTTGGCAAGCTTGACCCCAACCTGCTTAAACAAATAGTTTTTGGTTGCCTCGGGTCCCCTGACCCTCGCGTTATTATTGGTCCTAAGATAGGTGAGGATGCCGCAGTAATCGACTTTAAGGACAGGGCTCTCGTTATTCACTCAGATCCTATCACTGGAGCCGTCGAAAACATTGGTTGGCTCGCCGTCAACGTCTGTGCCAACGACATCGCCACTAGGGGGGTACGGCCCCTCTGGATCTTGGTTGTCATGCTTTTGCCTCAAGACATCAATTCCGCCCAAGTGAAACAGATAACCCGTCAAATCGATGAGGCGGCGAAGGAGCTCGGCATCGCCGTCGTAGGAGGTCACAGCGAGGTCACCCCAGGCATCAACAGACCCATCCTCGTTGCAACAGCCATCGGGGAGGCTGAAAAGGAAACGTTTGTAAGTTCCAGCGGGGCTAAAATTGGCGACCGCATCATCGTGACTAAGGGAGCCGCTATCGAGGGGACCGCCATCCTATCCACCGAAATGGCTGAAGCCTTGCAAAGGAGAGTAGACAGAAGCCTTATTCAGAGGGCTCAAAAACTCATCAAAAGGATCGGTGTGGTGAAGGAGGCGTTGACCGCCATGGAGGTGGGAGGCGTTCACGCCATGCACGACGCCACAGAGGGGGGAATCGCCGGAGGCCTTCAAGAGGTGGCGTGGGCCTCCAGTGTCGGCATCATAGCCTACGAGGACAGAATACCAGTTTATGAAGAGACGAAGGCGATTTGCAAAGCTCTCAACATCGATCTGCTCAAAACCATCAGCTCCGGGGCCTTAATAATTTCGGCGCATCCAGAAAAGGCCGAGGAAATCGCGGTTGCCCTTCATAAAAAGGGCATTCAAGCATCCATCATCGGTGAGGTGGTGGATGAGGGGGAGGGCTCCTACGTCCTCCGAAGGGATGGAACAAAGCTTGACCTTTCTAAACCCATGAAGGAAGAGCTGTGGGGGGCCTTAGAGAAATTGGAAACAAGGCACAAGCACGCATTAAAATGCTCTTCTTAGAAACCTTAACCATGGAGGAGTCGGCCATGCATCCTTTAGTAAGCCTCGAGTTTTCCGCCAAGGACGCGCCGAAGGTGGTTCAAAGAGGCGATGCAGTGATCGTCATAGACGTTCTGAGGTGCTGTTCTACCATCATCACGGCGTTGGCAAAGGGCGCTGAGGGGGTTATTCCAACAAAAACCGTGAACGAAGCCCGAAGGCTCCATAAAAAGCATTCCGAGCTTATACTGGCCGGTGAGAGAGGAGGAATAAAACCAAGGGGATTCGATCTGGGAAACTCGCCCCTCGAATTTTCTCCCCAGGCAATAGGGGGAAAGCGTATAATTTTCACCACCACAAGCGGGACAAAGGCTATCGTTTTATCCCAAAAGACAAGGTGGGTACTAATCGGAGCCCTCCTGAACGCCGAGGCAGCGGCCAAGGCGGCTTTGAAAATCGCCGAGAAAGAAAGGTTGGGAATCTCTCTAGTTTTGTCTGGAAGAGAAGGAAAACACTTTTCTTTAGAAGACTTCCTTTGCGCAGGGCTAATCGTGGAAAAACTTCCAACCGACAGGGTTGAACTCTCTGATGCTGCCTTGGGGTCGTGGCTAGCCTTCCAACAATCCCGTAGATCACTGCATGAGACCATTCAAGACGGACATCATGCGCGATACCTTAAAAGCATAGGTTTTGAAGAAGACACACGTTTCTGTTCTCGGGTAAATATCTTCGATATAGTCCCCATTTACAGAAATGGAATAATCATTCCACTCGATTTGAATTTGTTGTAAGATTTTAAGAAGAGGCAAGCAAAC
>Ga0315309_1001556_pt1 | contig 13667 bp, 22 predicted proteins | sample TDP4_MG_FD_203080 | JGI IMG/M metagenome (GOLD analysis project Ga0315309, IMG submission 203080) | Freshwater sediment microbial communities from Lake Towuti, South Sulawesi, Indonesia - TDP4 | ecosystem: Environmental > Aquatic > Freshwater > Lake > Sediment | place: Indonesia: South Sulawesi...
AAGGCGGAGCATAAACATAGATGCTGCTGCTCAAACTAACCGATTTCTGAAGTCCTATGCTAGATGACAAATTCTTGCTGCCTTTATTTCTGACGGTGACATCACTGCGAAGTCGTTCCCTGCTAGAACTAGGAATCGCAAAACCAGATGACAAATCTTTTGATCCGGCCTGCCGTGAAGTGAAATTGGATGATAAGTCTTTAAGGTCGATGGGTTGAACGTAAATGCTGCACCTGTAATTTGCAGATCCAATCGATCTTACGGAAAAGGACGAAGAAAGTGGAGCGGAAATCAGCGATCGTGGAATAAAATTGCTTGGCAGGTCTTGTTGCCCCACTACCATCACAAAGATCCAGGCGCTCAAATCTTGAGTCCCCGCTACGATATTTCGCACTTTAATACTACTTCGGAAATTTACGCCTCCAACATTTCTAATGGCGAAACTGGAAGGTAGATTGGCTATCAAAGGATTTCTTGGAAGAAAACTGCTGGACAGGTCTTTTTGGCCAGGACTCATCACAAAGAACCAGGCAGACAGTCCCTTTGAGGCAAAAATCGGAATGCTAAAATTGCTTGAAAGTCTCTTATAGGCAACATCATAAACATAGACGCTCCCTGACAGATCCTTGATGCTCACCCCTCTAACCGTGAAACTATTGCGATAATTCTTAGCCGAAAGATTTCTAACAGTTACGTTAACGGACAGATCTTGACTACCAGCAAGGCGAGGAACAAAATTGGCCGATAAATCTTTGATGGCAGATTGTTGAACCGTAAGGGATCCGGACATGCCCGCTGATCCGGCATTGCGAATAGTCGCCGAACTGGAGAATGCCTTCGACTGTTTATTCATAATGGTAAAACTTGCAGATAGATTTTTAGCGATGTGGACCATGAAACGACATGAGAGATTCTTGTATCGAGAAATCCCGAATCGCGTGCTAAGGTCTTGGTATCGAGAGACTCCAACCCGAGTGCTGAGATCCCGATATCGAGAAATCCCGAATCGCGTGCTAAGGTCTTGGTATCGAGAGACTCCAAACAGGGTGCTGAGTTGTTTGAAACCTTGATTGCGAACAGTAATGTTGGCGGGAAAATCCCTGGAACCAAAAGAAAGCAGAGTGAAATTTGAAGACAGATTGTTAGATCCAGGAAAACAAACGAAAAAGTTGGCTGAAAGATCTTTAGAGCCGGATTTTCTGACTGTGAGATTTGTAGACAAATTTGCAGATCCAACATTTCTTACAGTGGCGCTGTTGGACAGACTGGGACCAAGACCATTGCTATTCATAATGTTTTGAATTTCTGCTTGACTGAGCGCCCTGTTATAAACTCTTGGTTCATCTACGACTCCGTTGAAATAATATCCACCTTGAGCATAACGCCCGATGTTAAAATTATCTGTGGAGGTGGTTATTGAAAGAGTGTGAGCCCAGGGAGTCATGGCCAATTGACCGTCTACATAAATTCTTACATACTGCTTGTCATAGGTGGCCGCTATGTTATGCCATTCACCTATGGGAATGGGATTGTCTGTAAGAACGTCATGCCAAGAGTCTGTTCGTAAACTAAGGAAAACTTTTTCGTCTGCTCTAACGCCCAAAGCATATCCTGCGTTGGGATAAATTGCTTTGTCTATAATTCTGTTCCAATCGCCTTGATCGTTTGCTTTAATCCAAACGATTATGGTGATGGCCTCAGATATGCGCAAAGTCGGAGCATCGGACACTAAAACATAGTCATCTCCGTCAAAATTAAGGGCCTTGCTACGTTTGCCATCAGTCCACGATGCACCGTATCTTGTTCCATTATTGCCGACAGGACTTGAATCTCCCACTGTATCTCCAGATCCTTCATTCATTCTCCAGAGGGCGACGAGGCCATGGCCTAATTCACTGTCGTAGCGGATCGTTATGCTGGCAGATAACGATTTAGATGCGCTTTGTTGTGCCGTAAAATCAGAAGATAACGCTGCGGATCCAGGCAAAGACATTCTCAGAACCCATCTTTAGTTGCTTCTTTGACCTTCTGCACGGTTAAGCAGACATTTCCTGTTCGCGGATCGCAGGCAAGTTCAAGACGATAAATGTTAGGCGCAGTTCCTATGTGGCAGCCGACAGCTCGGGCCTCCACCACTGGTGGTCTAGCACCAGGATTAGGCCCCATCATAACGAAATCTCTGCTTTCTGTGGATTTGACAAAAAAATGATGCAGATCCGGATGTTTCCTTATAGAAACGGACTTCCCATCAACGATTCGCTCAACAGAAGTGATCTCCTCTTCAGGCACGTCCCAGGGATACTTTTCTTTGGACGTGTAGGTCTTTCCGCTTTTGGTATGGATCAGCCACATTGAGTTTCCTAACTCTGCCACCTCCCTGAACACGGGATGAACGTGAACACGGAGCGACTAATACCCGCCTACTGGCTCGGAACTGGAATGGCAGTCGCAGGTTGAGCCGCTGACATAGGCATAGGTGTCTGTATCAGGCTGGCCCTCTGATTCTCCAGCCTTTGAATTTCCTCCTTTAACTCCTGCTCTTTTTTGGCAAGTTCGTCTATGTTCCGTTCTAAGATGAGGGCCTTGCCCACGGTGGGGAAGACTTCCATCATAGTCACCCAATCCTTCAGGTCTTGAAGGTTTTGGATGCGGATTAACAGACTCACTTCCAAGAGCAATCAACCCCGTCTAACCCGTATACTGATAACGGAAGTGGTGCTTAAACAGCACCGTCCCTGATGTCGACGCGTCCGATGGGACCTTCACTTTAGTGGCCACACGAATGCTCTTAGGATAGCTCTGGACAACCGAAGGCGCGGCTGCCTCGGGGCCGCCCACAGATTTCACGTAGACTGCTTCTTTGCTGGTGCTCTCCCAGACCCAAGACTCATCCTTTGCTTCAGAGGCATTAGATGAGCCAAGGTAACTGATCGAGCAGTTCTTGGCAGTGGCGTAGGAACCTGCCTTGTTCCTAACGTGGTAGGTCTTTTTGGCGGTGCTGGTCCCAACGTCGACTACTCCGAAGGAGATGCTCGACGGGTTGAAACTGATGGAGGGCGCTGATAGGACCATTGGTCGTTTTCACCGAGAGATAATCTGCACGTGAAGTTTTTAAGTCTTGTGAAGAAACGAACCTTACACTTTACGGTCAACCGAAATTTAAGAAATAATTCGGAATCCGCGACTGCAATAATAGTCTCTGCAATGCTGCGGGCGATCTTTATAAATCAGACACTTATTTACATCTTGATCGAGAAAACCGCAGGGATTCGGGGAATGACTCATAACCCATATCCATCCTTCACCCACGTATTCCATGGAAAGAAGCACGTCTCTTTGAAGTTTGTGGGCCAGTTCTATCATTTTGGGAAATTCGTCTCGGAGCAGAGGAATCCAGACTCCAATACGGCAACATTTAGCATTACATTTAGAGCAGAATCGCACCTGAAACTCCCCTTCCGGATAGCCGTTAATTATATTCAGGAGAGGACTCATACCAAGTCATTTCCAACAATGGATTTTACATACTCTTCCAGCCACCAGGGAACATACTTAAAGAAAGGAATGTCGCGGGGCACTGAGCAAATGAATCGACCGCCCTGCGCCATCTCATAAAATCCATCTTTCATTGCATCGCGTTGCCAATCAATCCATTTACTGCTAACTCCCTGGTATCGTAAACCTAAAGGCATACAGACTATCTTCTCAAAAAAACCCGCAAGTATGTCGATCCATCCGCCGGCATCCTGAATGAACTTGTGTGTTGGATCTCCTTCCGCACTGGCCGTTCCCGGATAAGGAACTTCGATGACTACTTCACCATCATCTTTGAGTATGCGCCAGACTTCTAAAATAATGAGGTAAGGATTTTCGAAATGTTCCAGGAGATTCCGGCACCATAGTTTATCAATCGAGTTGTTTTTAAATGGGAGTTTGCGAGCATCGGCTAAAATATCGGTGATTCTTCGACCATAAGAGTAAATAATGCGCGTGTCAATTCCTATGGCATCACGCACTTTCCCTTTTCCGCTGCCTACGTCCACACGAATTTGACTCTCATCTACTAGAACTTTTTTCCGCTGGCCTGTCAAAAAATGATGGGCCGGAGCCACTTCTCCTTTATCTTTCAGCATGATTTCTGGTTCAAAAATCCTTTGATACATTTTAAGATGCCGAATCCGTTGATAATCAAAGGGTTGATGTAGGGGAATCCCTTCCAACATTGCTTCGCAAAGATAAAGAGTTCCTTCTGGTTTTAAGACTCGTTTAATTTCACTTACTACTTTTAGAAATTCTTTATGGTCCACAACATGTTGAAGAAAGACTGAACTTACCACTGCATCGAATTCCGCATCCTGAAAGGGGAGTTCGGCAGCAGTTTCCACCCAATAAATGTGATCTCCAGCTCTCAAAGACGGAAATCTGGCGAGCATTTCCTGGCTGAAATCCACTCCTGTATAATGCCTGCAATGCCTGGATAATACGTCATATAAGCGGCCTAAACCACATCCGATGTCCAATAATTCTTCGCAGTCCGAGACCTTATCGAATATTTCTTGAAAAAGAGCGGTCCACTGCTTTATCGCCTCTTCACTGGCAATGTTCGAAGGGGCAGAAACGCCATATTTTCTTGCACGCTCATCCCAATATTCACGGAACAAATGCTACACCTGTAGTTTATGCAGAAATTTCTGCACGTGTAATTTTAGTGCCCCACGGCTCCAGTTTGTTTTACAGCGTTGAACAATTGCTTTTTCTCGGGTCCTTCTTTCGGTTTTAGGATGATGAGCTGGCATTGAGTTATCATTGTGGGTCCGGCCATGATTTGAAGGCCGCCTATATCTTTGCTGAGTTTTCCATCCAGGAAGATATGGCAGTTTTTCCAATCTGAGGCGAGATGAATTCTGACTTCCCCAAATTCACAGACGCCTACCAGATTATCGATGTCTACCACTTCTGCTTCTTTGATAGGAACATAATTGTCGGCGGTCTTTGTTTTGCTGTATTGATTTCTTCGGCAATCTATACAACCTAATCCGTCAACCTTTCCTCCGCAGTCGTCAAAGAAATCGCAGGAGATTATGCCGCCTTTCTTGGTTTGCCGGGCAAAAGATTGACTTTCAGGTTCCTGGCCCAACTTCTTTCACTTCCTCAATTTTGCAGGCCTCATATCCTTTAAATCTGGCCATTCGATCATCTCTTTTTCATTCTGGAATATTCCTCAAAGTTCAAAGTGTAAGTCACATATTTATAACTAATCTCGGTTCGAATGACAAGATTCTGCTCCACAAGGATGTGAAGATGTTTAGAAAATACAGATCGCGAAGGACGGCCTAATTTTTCATAGAGTTCCGAAAATCGCAGTTCCATAGGATACACATCTGCCAAAACTTTCAAGATTCGGTCCTGGAAAGGATCACTCACGGTTCTGGACCTCCCTCAAGATTTTGACTAGCTGAGTGGCCATCCGTTTAACGTCATAGAATTGTTCTGCAATTTGTCGGACTTCAGATCTAGTCTTGGCAGGATTTGCTCGTATTCGATCATAAAGGGTGGCTATGCATTCTGCAAGATGCTGCGAATCAAAGGGCCTGGCGTGTATAATCGCGTGACTGTCATCAAAGGCGGAACTGCCCCAATCAATCACCGGACAACCGCAGGCCATCGCTTCAAAATGAACTCTGGATGGATCGCCATACATAGATGGACTGATGAGCATCGTGACGGCTCTATACCAATTTTCGGGATACATTTGAAATCCGAGTAAACGATATTTGCCGAGCCATCTATCGAATCCAGATTTATGGAAAATGATGTCCAGGATGGGCCGTTCATCCGCAGTGCCCCAATGATGCAGCCGAGTTTTCTCATTGATCTGATAGTATTTGTCTATGGCTAGGTAAACGTGAAGCGGTAACTTAACCCCACCTTTCCGTTCGATTTCTCCCATTCCAATAGCTGGATCTCCGTCAGCATCGATACGCATTCCTTTGGGCGTGTAGCGAGTAAGATCTATGCCTTTATCTATATAATGAAGAGTGCCCCGGTGATCAAAGGGTTTCCAGAAGGCATATTGGCGTTTGTTGAAAACGACTGAGGCATCCAAATTTTGAAGGGCGCCTATGACTGATGAAAAACTGCCGCTTTCCTTTTCCGCTTCATAACAGGCCTCCGGAGTCCCATGAACAGCCATCACTCTAGGTTTCTGCATCGTTGAATATCCAGTCATAAAATAGTGACTGACATGAATGGTGGCATTTTCTATGGCCCAACCATGACTTTGGGTTGTGATCCATCCATCTGATTTTCCCCCTTTCTCATCTTCGGGATTTACTAGACCAGCTAGGACGCCGTTTATTTTATTCTCTTCCATGATGATCTCTTTGACTGTTTCATACATGCCGCTGCGGCCTGGCGCGAAAAGACACCAATGAGCAATTACGATATCAATTTCTTGTCCCTGTTTTGCCGGAGGTAAACCTTCTTTGAGAGACACTATTTCACCTTCAATTCTCCGAGTATCATGTAAAATCTTTTCCTTATTCTTTCAAAACATTCCTTTCGAAAGATCAGCAACAATGTTGAAAATTTGCCTTCGTTGACTTCTACAATTTGAAGGGTGATTATGTTTTTATTATCTAAAGTTTTTCCGCAGCCGCAAAGACAAAATAATTCTTCTTTCAAACTCATCTTCCCGTCTCCTTACCACATTTAGGGCAAAATCGCCAACCGAATTCTAATGGGAGATGGCAGTCTGGACAAGCGATTAAGACAACAATAGCAGTGCCATTCTTTAGATCTAAACCGAAATCTTCTTCCAGTTTCTTCTTTTCATGGTCGGACAAATCTTGAAGTAATCTATATCTGCGTCCCATGTTCATTTCTCTCCAAGAATCACGTCCACAATTTGTTTGGCACATTTTTCTTCATCATGTTTCTGGCGCACTAATTTTTGCACCTGCAGAGATTTCATCTGTTTCTGATACAAGGTCATTTTGTCCCATTCAAAGATCTTGTCGACAAGTTCTCTCTGAGTCAGGAAAAGAAATTCTTGATCAAATAAAGTTTCCGCGCCCAGCCAGCGATGAACGAGGGGATATGCGCCATAACTCATCGCTTGAAAGATTGACTGGTGGTAACCTTCCTGTGTAGAGTTGCTGATGATGACGTCCATATTTGCGAGAAAGGCCTGAAACTTTTCTCTGTCAAGATATTCATGGAAAACGACTGATTCTGCCGGGAGACCTAATTCGTTTATGGTGGTTCGAAACTCTGTGATGAACTTGAGGTATTCATAGACTTCTTGATCACGATAGCCGGTTGTTGCCCCGCCCCGAATGTGAAGAATCCATTTCTCCTTTGATTGTCGTAGCAGATCATAGAAACTTTCTATCGTGGTATAAATTCGTTTGCGGGGCAGAGGAGTGAAAGCGATTATGCCGATGTTACGGCCAAACACTTCTTTGGGTTTGCGAGTGGGTGCTACATCCACGCCGATATTTATGATTGTCGTGGAAAGAGGCCCTGCCAAATTATTAGCCGTCAACCATGATGCAACTTCTCGTTTAAATCTTGAGTGTTGAGGCGGAGAACAGACCAGATGGATCCTACTCCAGTCAATGGCCTTCATTTGAGGACCATAAACTTCAAGACCATGCAATCTTGCGACTATGCGACAATTAGTTAATAGACGGCTGGCCATGGGCAATGGTTCAAAGCAGAAATCAAAAAAGGCGCAATCGGCCCATTCCATTAACTCATGAATCTGCATCATGTTGAAGTATTCATTGTCGGTGCGCATTTCTCTTTTAATGTTGCAATGATGATCTATGGTGAGACCCCAAAGAATCGGCTGCAAAAAGTTATCGTTTCTGGCAAAAATGGCGATGTTAGGTTTGCGAGCGGGGATCTGAGGGCGATCTGACTTCTTCTCTTCAGGTTTTTCTCTTAACATGATTCTCTTAATGGTGCATAAGATTTATATGGATTATGGGCAAAATGCCCTTTTAGGCGATGTTGCCTTGCTCATCGCCCAGGATGGCGGCAAGGTTGAGTGTTCCTCAAACCTGGAGCCGCCAATCCTTAAATCGCAGGTGTAGATAAGATGTCCCAAGTGGAACGGTATTGCGAACAATGTAGCAAAATCACTCCGCATGAAATCAGTCCCTTTTTTATTCCCAGTGCTAAACCAACAGCGGACCATTTGATTGATCTAACAGGTAGAAGTGAAATTCCTCTGTCTGGCGAAATTGCCAGCCCCCTAGCAAGTTCCGCACAATTTAAATGCACGATCTGTGGCCATGTGTCTGTCGATATAGGCGAGCTACAGCTACAAAAAGCGGGTGAAGACATTTTCAGTAAACTGCAACGCGGAGAAGATTTTCAATCTCAGTAGTTACGGTATATCACAACCTTTAAAATTATTCTTGTCGTTCTATCATCAAAAATGGTGCCGTCCATGTCAAAGAAGACTTCAAGAAAACGGTCTGAAAAGAATCCTTACGTGCCAGTGGCAGTTTGCGACGAAAAACATGCAGCCATCTCAAAGGAGATAACTTCACTCGCCAGTGACATTCAATCAATAAAAAAAGCATTAGTTGGTGAAGATCTGCAAAGTGGACTGGTCAAAGAAATCAGTGAAATCAAAAGTAAACTGCGAACACAGAGCACATTTTGGGATTTTCTAAAACCCATCATAGTGGCCGTCATTTCTGCTGCCATAACGGCCTTTGTTTTGAGTCGACTCCCTTGGTAGTCTTTCGATGAATTGTGTCCGCTGCAATCAGGAGATCAAGGGCATATTTTGGTTTTATGTGAAAAAAGGTTTGACTGGTCCTCTCTGTGATGCCTGTTTTGACCTTCTATCAAAGGGTAAAGCATCCAACGAAAAACTTAAGAAAGGTTCTTCACACAACAATATTGATTCGAATGACCGCGGAAACCTATGTGGAGATCTTCGAAGATAGCCGGGACAGAAGGGGGCGAAAACATTTTTTAGAGGAAAACGGCCTCCATATCACGCCGGATGCCTTCGTGCACGCCATCAGCTATTCCCTCAAAGAAAAGGATCTGGTCGTTGAACTTTTCCTGGACGAAATATGCCGCGCAATTTCATTTCATTTCCCTGCAGGAGAAGATGAATTTCGGAAGATAGTGACGCAAGTGTTGACGGAGGAATTGCTCTGCCAATTCTGCCTGCAGGAAGCGAAGTCAATATTATCCTTTGAGGGAGAAAGATGGATCGGCGAACTTCTTGCCGCCAGCATCATAGATGAAATTGTCGCTGAAATGATGAATGGAAGTTACAGCAAAACCATGAGAGAGAGATCTGCCCATCGTCTTTTATCACGATTCACACGCTAATCATGACGCCCCATCACAATCCTTAAAATATTTATAGTTGTCTCCAAAGTTAGGAGAACGCAAATATGGAACAGCACAGGCTCTATCTATTCGATGGCCAGACGTTCATCCTTGTTCCGGAGTCTACTTGGTTAACGGAACTGAAATCTAATCCTGTAGGTATCACTGCCATCAAGTCCCTAGAGGATCCTTTAATTCTTAAGGGATGGGTGAAGTTACTGGGAGTTCAAAATCCTAATGACCATTCCTATACGAGTGAATGGTTCTTTGAGGAAACAGGCACGCACATGCGAGTCTTGGTCGACGGAAATGGTCAATTAACTGTTGACGGCGCTCCCATAGGTTCCACCACCATGGGCGAAACTATGAAAACACTGCAAAAAATAGCCGAAGAAAAAGCAGGGAAATGGGTGACAACGACCAGAGAGGTCCTAGATCAGCATGGCAACAAAATCTTGGCAAGACGCAGAGTGTTTATTCCGCAAGAGAAGATACGGAAACCCAAAGAATTTGAAGGTGGGGTAGGAACCAAGAAACCTGAAGATATCACGCGCATAAATGAGAAAGGCGGTCCTCATCCGACGGCAGATGTTTTGGGAACTCTGAAGCAGGAGACTGAAACTCATAAACAGGATGCTATGAGTCAGTTGATAGGCACATACTTTTCACCGACGTTGAAGGCCGAGGAAGAAAAACCTACACGTGCAGAAGCGATTCGACTTCTCAGTGAATCGGGGAAGATAAGGCCGAAGGATCCGGAGCGAGCCAAAGAATTGGCGCGGCGCGCCTTCAGAATGTTCCATCAACTCAGGGAAGCAAAGAAGTCGGATTCAGAGACAGAGGTTTTACGGACTTGTAATCTGATGCTGGAAATGGCCGAGAAAGAAGAGAATGAAGAGGAAAAGAGGCGTCTTTGCGAAGAAGTGGAGCGCCAACTTAGGACATTAGAAGCAGCATGTCGCCCATGAGGTGATTTTCTTGACAGATCAGACTCCGGTTCTCGTCAAAGACACCGCGGCCCTTGTCGGTTACTACGTAGTGTTAGAAGTTATTGTCAGCACTAACGACACTTTCAAAGTGAATCAATTGGCTACCATTAGCGGTATGGCGGCCTTGAAAATGGCGGACTGGAGCTCTGTCACTTGCACTTTTACCGGGAATATTGTGACGGTGACTCAATCAGGTTTATCCAATACTAAGATAGTTGCCTTAATAGGTGGACAAAAATGAGTGCCGGATCTAAGGCGCTAACTGCAAGTATTTACATTGGGCCACATTACGCGGGGCTAACTTACACGCCAAAGTATTGTGACTTAAGCGATTTTGAAGATCGTTACCAGGCGAATCTCAGTGAAGACACGATTCCCAATGTTAATCAGGCCGTAAAGTTAATCCAGGAAGCAGAGGCGGAAATCGATTCTAAAGAATGGGGTCGTTACATCCAGACGGATGAATATGCAGACGGCAACTATGAGATCCTCACTTTCCAATGGCGATATGTGGGTTTCTTCGCTCAAGTCATCTATCCCCAACATACTAATATCATCCGAGTAATTTCCTGCCATTTCAATTCGGGCGGAGTTCCGTCTTCAGATCCAGTTTGGACCGAAGTAAAGGAAGGTCCTGCCAGCGGTTCTCATTTCGTAATGTTAAGGAAAGCGAGACGCAAAGAACAGTTAGGGGGCGCCTTGCTCTTCTATTCAAGTGTGCCCTATCCCGGTCCGCTCAGGTTCAGAATAACCTATGAGTATGGCCTCAACGTGGATTCCGCATTATTAAGAGAATATGCGGCCAAGAAAGCAGCCATGGATGCCCTAGAATTTCGAGCGGCAGCCGAAGGCATAAATCTCAATCTGGATGAGGGACCCTGGGCCGCTCTCTACAAAAAATATGGTGAACGCCTCAAATATCTTAGAGATGAAATATTTCCCCAAAAAGTTCGCAAAGTTTGGATCTACCCGTCAACCATGTAGGGCTGGAAGATCGGCGTGCCGGGATGATCCTTCTCGTTCCTCGATGATACTCAGACATGGGGATCTGGTGGGCAAACCGCGCCGATCCAGAGTCCCTACCATGGAAAGTTTTATATTGCCATGCAAAGAATTGTAATACGGATCCAGCGGGTTGGGGACAGGCCTAGCATCCGTCTGCGTCCGGATAACCCGTTGAATTGCCCGGCCCTCTCGGGGAGGGGAGTTATATCCGCGCCGTAAGGCCTGCGGACTTCCCCCATATCCTTCTCAGAGGGCCGGGCACTAGCAATCGAAAATCTTAAATGTGTTATTGTTGTAGTAGATTCGGGATTGGCATGAGCGAAAAAGCAAAAGATTTGCCTGCCCTCGAAAACAAACTGGACTCGCTAAGAGGCAATTTAAAAAGGTCAAATCAGATTGCCTTTCGATGTCTCTGCGCTTTGGAAATACTTCCAAAAAAAGAAGAAGAGGAAATGGGCGCTGAAAAAGAGCAGATTCCTAGACTTCAAAGTTGCCATGAAATCACGGATGATATAAATTTGCTTCGTGAAGACTTAGAAAATAAACTGATACGGATCGAGACTCTTCTTACAGGGGAAAAACCATAAAGAGAGGAGAATAAAATTATGCTTGAAGAACCGCGGGAATATTTCACGGTCGAAAAGATCATAGAAAAAGGCAAAGAAGTCGAATACGTCACTTGCAATCACTGTGGATATCGCTATCGGCCTCGCACGAAGTTGCCGAAACGTTGCCCGCGGTGTCAGAAAGATTTGTGGAATTGGAGAGAACGGAAATGAGTTTGATGGTGAACCCAAGGCAAATAGTCCTACACAAAGGGGTGCTCTTCGTTCCCGACTATCTCCTCGGCCATGAAGAAATAGAATGGACCGAAGAAGACGAACCATCCCTGCAGAGAGTGAAAAAAATCTTCCAGGACAAACTCAAACAAGGTTGGGCCGCCTTCAAAGAGGTGGTCCGCGGAGAAGAAAGAAAGTGGGAGCGCATCGAGGAGTTTGATCCGAAGGTGGGTCGTGTGCTCCTGCTTCCCCTAACAAAAACGTTAGCAGGAGGAGGATGAATTGGCAACAGGCGAAAGAGAACCTGTTCTTAAAGATGTCAGAGACAACCTGGAGACGATCCTTGATCTAGCCGATAATATAAGATTCAGTCTGAATACGCTGCACGATATGATCGACAAAGACCTCTATGCAGATTTAAAGGTTCATCCTTTAGCTAAGAAACTGCCGGAAGCACCGCCCAATCTACGATTTGATATGGATAAAATTTCGAAAGACGCTATCAAGGTGTTGGAAGAGATCTTGAAGGAACTATCGCTTCTAAAATCTAAATTACATGTGCCTGAACCCGAAAAGGTGGCCAAACATGGTTAAAGAATATGCCTTCCGCGCCGTGGCCGGAGATGGCGTAGAAACCTTTCTGAATGAAATGGCGCAGCAAGGATGGATTCTGGCCAACATTCAGCCGGTTGGCAGGCGCATTCGAGACACTACGGAAGGGACTGAAGAAACCGTCCTCAGTTTCGGCATAACCCTAGAAAGGGAAACTGTGCGTGCCGTCGTAGAAACTAAGGAGAACGAGAAGAAATGACGGCAAGAGAAAAGGGCACAGTGGTTAGTGAGGATCTTTTTCCTAAACCAGACTTTTATGAAGAAAAACCGCAAGAGGAAAAGAAATTGCCAGTGGATGATCTTGCTAAGGCGCTTTCGCTGCAGGAGTTCGGAGACATCGGAGTCATCCTCATACAAAAACGGGAAGAAGGCGGATTTATCGTCGTGACTTCCCTCATAAAACAGGAAATCGCCATGCAGCAAGAGCGAGTCATTCGCAGAACTCCAGGATTGAGTGTATTAGAAGTGGCACTTTTAGAGGCACTGAAACGTTTTATGGAGGCGCGTAAACGTGGGTAAAACTTTTCCGGAAGGACCTTCTCCAGTATTTCCGCCTAATCGATGGATTTGCCCCAAGGAACTCGGCGGATGTGGGAAAGAACATTCGGCGCCGCATTTTCCTTTTCCCAAACAGATAGATGAGAAGAAACAGCCGGGAGAAATTGGCCGAGTGAAGTTTAATCGGATGAAAGATGAGGAGACGTTGGATCCTGGCACAAAGGTTGTCAAAAAGTATGTGGACAAACAAGCGCCGCTCTATGACAAAGAAGATAAACCTCAACCGCTATTCTGTCCCCATTGTGGGTTCACATTGGAAGGCGTTTTACTTGTCAATGTGACGGAGGTCCAGAAAAATTGACCTGGAGTGCTTCTGCATCCTCGGATGACAGTTCTACATGGGTTCATCTTCACACCAATG
>Ga0315309_1001557_pt1 | contig 13662 bp, 11 predicted proteins | sample TDP4_MG_FD_203080 | JGI IMG/M metagenome (GOLD analysis project Ga0315309, IMG submission 203080) | Freshwater sediment microbial communities from Lake Towuti, South Sulawesi, Indonesia - TDP4 | ecosystem: Environmental > Aquatic > Freshwater > Lake > Sediment | place: Indonesia: South Sulawesi...
GCTCTTTCCTCCATACCCTTTGGAAAGACTGGTTTATGCCCTCCGTAGGAGACTAAATCTGTTCCCGGATAGTGTTTCCATGCTCTGAAGTAGTAGTCGGAAGCCCAAGTATAGTACGTCAGCTTCTTCTTTATGTCTTTGATAGGACTGAGATGGTCTTTCTCGGTCAAAAGAAACTCGAAGCAATTGAATTGGATTAGATTGTATCCTAAGCGGGCTTCTTTGTCGATAGCTTCGGCCAAGGTCAGATCAGGGTAGGGGGATTCAAGGAACTCATCGGCGTCTGCATAGACGATCCAGTCTGGTGAATGTTCCAACGCAAACGCATATCCTTCCCTCAGAACCTCTTTGCGATCATAGTATGGATCAGCGCGCAGGATTCTGACTTCCAAGACTCCTTTTCCGAGGAACTTCCGTTCAATTTCTAAAGAGCCGTCCTTTGACTCACCTTCAATTATTATAAGAGGAACGCCTTGATCTGTTATGTGCGTGATCGTCTGCTCAATTATGTCGGCCTCGTTGTAAACAGGCATGATGCCTACAATCTTGAGTTTGGACATCTAATGAAACGCCATCCTACAGTCACATTCGGACAAAGAGTATAAATCTAAATCACAAATGCGAAAGCGCCTGACCAGATTTCCCTTGCCTTATGACCGCTCTGATTCCTTCTAGCAGAGGCGTCTTAGCAATAAATCCTAGTTCGTCACGAGCTTTGGAAATGTCAGCTCTCAAGCGTCTAGCGTAGATGGAGATCGGTATAGGAACGTAGACCGGTTCGAGATTCAGTCCCAGCTCTCTGTTGAGAATCGAGACTATCTCATTGAAACTTGTCTCTATGCCTGTTCCAACATTGAATATCTCGTTACGGCAAGTTGACTCTCCAGCAAGCATGAAGGCTTCGACGACATCATCTATAAAGATGAAGTCTCGAGTTTGAGCCCCATCCCCCCATAGAATAGGCCTCTCACCCCTGAGCATAGACCAAGTGAACAATGATGCGACATTGGCGTAGCGTCCTTTACTCTTCTCACCCGATCCATAGACGCTGAAAGGTCTCAGTCCCACTGCAGACAGCCCATACCTGTCAATGTACAATTGGGCGGTCTCCTCATTGAATTTCTTCATCAGAGCCTTATGGTCAGGAGGTCGTATTTCCATATCTTCTTTATACGGTAGCCTGTTCCCTTCGTATACTGCCGCGGTGCTGGCGTATACAAGCCTTTTAACATCAAATCTACGCATAGCTTCGAGGACATTAAGAAATCCTTGGACCGTCACGATAGAGGATTCTATAGGGTTTTCCTCGTACATTAGCATAGAAGAGGGGGCGGCCAAGTGGTATATGACAGAGCATCCTTTCGCCGCTTCAAAAACATCTGCCTCTCGACGGACATCTCCCTTAATGATTTTGGCTGCTTCAAATTCCCGTAAATACGCCATATCGCTCAATGAGAAATTATCGAGTATGACAACATCTTGCTCGTTCGCCACCAGATTTCTGACAAGGTTCCTGCCGATGAATCCAGCCCCTCCGGTCACAAGCGCACGCAAACCAAACCACACTCTTTGGGGTAGTGACCCACTGATGTACTATTTAAGATCTTGAAAAGGTAAATCATGTTTCGATTCATTAGCCAAGAGTCAGCTCGAAGTTGCCGCTAGTAACACTGATATGCGTTAGGCTTCTTGTATTACTCAGGAAAAGTCGATCTTGACGAAGAAGTTTATGACAGGCACGGTTTTCACCTTCAAACCCTCAACATGCTGGACTGCAAAGTATCGGATGTATCCCTTCTGCAAGTACCTTGAAGGCACCGGAAGATTTCGCTTCACATATTGCCCTTTGCCATGGGAGTACGAAGGGCTTGTGAAGTTGCCGCGATACCGTAGAGCACTCGCGATGTTGAAGAGAATCCTGCAGATTCTATCGAGTAAGACCCGCGACGTAGTAATAGTAAATCGGCAGCTTTTTCCTTCCGGACCTGACCTGATGGAGGATCTCCTTGAAGCCATCAATCGTCCAGTAGTCTTCGACTTTGATGACGCTGTCTTCACTCTTCCACTACACTTTCGACCCGAGAACTGGAACGAAGACCCAGTACTAGTTCGAGAGCTTAGAAAGGTTCCACGAGTCATCTCAATGAGTTCATACGTCGCGGCAGGAAACGATTACTTGAGGGACTACGCTTTGAAATACAATAAGCGCGTGGAAGTTGTGCCTAATGCCATCGACACAAATCAGTACAAGCCACGGCAGAGCAAGACTAACGCAAGGTCGTCGGAAAGAACCGTGATAGGATGGCTGGGTACATCGGGGAATCTCTACTACTTGAAACAGATCGAACCCGCATTGCAGAAACTTTCTAAGAGATATCCCATATTGCTGAAAGTGATATGCTCATCTGAATTCTCAATGAAAGGGGTCCCTGTAGAGACAGTTCCATGGAATGAAAGCACCGAAATAGAAGAGCTAGCAGGTTTTGACATTGGTGTGGCTCCTCTTACCGACGACGAATGGACTAGAGGGAAATGTACCATTAAGCTGCTTAAGTACATGAGCATGGGCATACCTTCAGTGGCGTCTCCTGTTGGATTCAATTGCAGAGTGATCTCAGACGGAGAGAATGGTCTTCTCGCTAGCACACAAGAAAAATGGTATGAGAAGCTAGCGCTTCTAATTGAAGATGACCAACTCCGACGCCAATTCTCAATAAATGGAAGGCGTACGATTGAGAAAGAGTACTCATACGACGCGGTCATTCCCGAATTCGGACAGGTTTTGGAGAAAGCTTGTATTGATTAGGCTTCCTAGGCTTGCCGGTCTTGAAGTAAGATTCGACCTGAGTTGCCCATAGCATGAAAGTCCTTCTCATCGAGCCTCCGTTTCATAGGTTCATGGGTTTCTATAGACACTATTATCCTTTGGGTCTAGCCTACATAGCCGGTGCGTTAGCAATACACAATCACGTCGTCGAAATCTACGATGCAGAACATGATCCCAAAGCTAGGTCTAGATCTTATCTCGAGACAAGTCGAGATTACGGCAAGTATCTGGAGGCGATCGAGTACCGTGAACATCCAGTCTGGTCAGAGATACAGCGAGAGATATCTAGATTCCAGCCAGATCTAGTCGGCATCAGCGTCTTGACCGTCAAGGTTCCCTCCGCCCTAAGAATCGCCTCCCTATGCCACATCGCATATCGAAAGATCCCCGTGGTTGTTGGCGGCGAGCATCCTACAGCCCGTCCGGAAGATCTTCTTAAGGATGACAATGTGGACTTTGCAGTCCGGGGAGAGGGTGAGCGGACGATGTGTGAAGTAGTCGACACTCTTGACAGCGGCGGACGACTCGAAGGGATTGATGGCTTGTTCTTCAAAAGGAGACGCCGAATATGCCACAACAAGAACCGCGCCTTGATTGAGAACTTGGACGGCCTACCCATCCCAGCTAGGAATGCGCTGGCCAACAAAGAGACGTACAGACCGGTAGATTTTGGCTTGATAATGGGGAGCAGAGGATGCCCCTACCGATGCGCCTTCTGCCCAAACCAGAACCTTTGGGGACGCAGAGTGCGATTCAGATCCATAAGTGGAATTGTCGATGAGATCAAGTCAGTTAAAGAAACCTACTCAACAGAGTATTTCTCGTTCAGAGACTATTCTTTCTCAGTCGACCCTAAATGGACCATGGAGCTCTGCAAAAGGATAAGAGAAGAAAAGCTCGACATACAGTGGGAGTGTACAACTAGGCCCGATCTAGTCAACGAGGAGATCATTTCTATGATGAAGGACGCAGGATGCACAACGATCAGAATCGGTATAGAGTCAGGAAGCGACAGAGTTCTCAACGAGATAAGAAAAGATCTATCGCTCAAGGAAACAAAGGCGGCCGCTCGAATCCTGAACAGACACAACCTCTATTGGACCGCGTACTTCATGTTCGGCCTCCCGTCAGAGACCAAAGAAGACGTTGAGAAGACACTCGCGCTCATCGACGAAATAGACCCGCCCTTCGTCACTATGGCTAGGTATACGCCGATTCCGGGAAGTGAAATGTACGAGGCTCTAGTCGGGGAGGGCAGAATCCGTGAGAGTGAGGCTGATTGGGGGCAGTGGAGTAATCAATGGTTGCAGAAGAGCTTTACGAAAGCGATGAGCCAAGAGCAGTTCCGAGAGATCATGGCAGACGTAGCAAGACGCATAGACGAACATAATAGACGGAATAAACTCGAAAAGCCTCATCCGCTACTCAAATTGGAATAGGCTGAACTCGAATCAATAAGCTAGTTTCTGCCAGCCATCAGATATTTGAATAGATCACCTGTAAGCTCACAATTTCGTCTATTCCCGATACTCACGCCAGTTCTTTCCTCTTGACTTCATCGATAATCATCTGTGCTCGGTCTTGCCAGCTCATCCATTTACGAGCAAACTCCGACGCCTTTCTACTCAAGTCCATTCTAAGATTGGGCTTTGTAATAAGTTTGTCAAGGGCTGAATCGTACAGCTGACTCCTCGGGTCAACGCATAGAACATGATCCCCCAGAATATCTTCTGATACCGAAGAGACCAAGCAAGGCAACCCGATTGACAAGCATTCGAGTACGATTCTTGAGAAGCTCTCGCCGAGGCTCGGGTGAATAACCAAATCGTATTGCTGAAAGAGAGCTTTTGGATCAGCGGTTGCGTCAGTTACGAAGTTAATGTTAGGATACCTCTCGTGAAGATCATCCTTCAAGCTGCGATAGTCGTTATTGTACCATAAAAAGTCGCAAGTATCTATGAGATCTTTCAGTCTGGAAGTCACGCTGTTGATCTTGGCCAGTCCATAGTCCAGTTTCTTACATTTGAATAGGCCAGTCGGAACGATAACTCTCACCTTTTCACTTCCAGTTTCATACGGCCTGTCCCTCCTCCAATATGACTTATCCAATCCGAGGGGAACCTTCACATAGTCGACCCCGAAACACTTCTTCACCAAGTCTCCCCACGAAGCGGATGATACGTACACCGGGGAGAAAGACGTGATAGCCTCATAAATCGACTTATGAACATTCTCGTACTTATCACCGTAGACGTGCAAGAGTCTCTCCACGAGAATCCTTCTGAGGCTTTCAAGAAAGACCATCTTCGAGAGATCTATACGATCCAGAAAAAGAGCGAACTTCAATGGCCAATAAGAAATCGCGGGATCCGGGTCAAGATTGTCATCCATCCTGCCGCGAACGAAGAGAAGTGTCTTCCTTCTTAGTGATTTGACATCCTTTATTTTCATGGCAGCATATACGTCTGTGCAAATAATCGCATCAACATCGCTGTTTACGGATTGGACTTCAAACTCATCATATACTGAGAGCTTCGGGACTTGCACATCACAGCCTACTGATCTCAGCGCATCTACATCATTTTCAACTATTGACCTGACTCCGGAAGGAAGAAAGCTTCTTCCAATATAGCATAACTTCATTGTTCTACACGGACTCGTACCTGGCGCTCACTAAGGAGAATACTCTCGCCCAGAAAGACTTTTCGTATACGCGATAGCTGCACCGACACCATATGCTAAATTCGACTTCATCTACGCGAGACCAGACGTTTGCCATGAATAGCGATCTCCCTACTCAATGGTCCTGAGGAAAATGTCAAAAATCTTCGCGCTTAGAATTTTCCAAGAGAATTTCTCCACTACATACCGTTTCCCATTGTCGCCCATGCGTCTAGCAAGATGCTCATCCTCGATCAACAGCCTGATTTTCTGAACCCACTCATCAGTTCTTGCATTAGGTATCGTCCAACCTGTTTCGCCCTCTTGAACCAATTCTGGAATGCCTCCCAGCCTGGATGCAATCACAGGCTTTCCGCACAAGGAAGCTTCCAGCAATGTCATCGGTGAACAATCTAGGCCTGAAGCAAGCACATAGAGATCGCATGAAGCATGGAATTTCCTTACCCCTTCAGGGTAGGGTACTCTGCCTATCAAGTGGACATTCTCCAACTTAGCATAACTTTTCTTAACGAGTCCCGTGTACGGGCCCCCGCCAGCGATATAGAAGTTTACATCGGGCATCACACGCGCGACGTCAGAGAACCGAAGCAGACCACGGACCTTCGGTAAGATATTGTTGTCCTGCAAGATTCCAACAGCTGGTCGTTTAAACTCATACGAGCTATCTTTGAGTCCAAGCCAAGGGTCTGGATCGATGCCTTGGTAGACAACATAGCTCATCTTTTCAGGCAGGCGAGATTTCACTACGCCGTCCAGCCATTTGCACACAGGAACGATGCAATCTGCCGACCTCAGTCCTCTCGACCACGAGAAGAAATCGACCACGCTCAAAAACTTCTTGAAAACACTTAGACTAGACGCGTATTCGAAGTACTCCCTCCAGTAGTCTCCTCTAAGACGAACGATGTACGGCATATGCCTACGCCTTAGAATAGAGTAGATCTCTGTAAACCAAGTCGGGTAGGCTGCGTAGTCTGTAATAACTAGATCTGGTCGAAACTCCAACATTTCATCTATCATTCGCTTTGAGGGAAGAAAGTAAATAGGAACGCGCACGATGCGGAATTTTCTATTAATGGCGAGGACTCTCCCATTGTAACAACTCATCGTGGAAACCGTGTGAAACAGAACTTCGGAAGGAAAGAACTTCGCCATGCTTTTGAATATGTGAACGGTATCAGGCGCAGCAATGCCTAGGACGCGAATCATTCGATTTCACTTGTTGTAACGAGTGATATTACGGCTTTCAACATCTGTTCGCCAAATCACTGTAGATTCTTTCGAAACGATCTATAGCCATCTTCAGCTGAAGATTCTTGTAGGCGAATTCTTTTGCCTTGTCGCTGATTCTCCTTCTCAATTGAGCGTCAGCAAGCATTCTCGAAATAGCGGACGCCAGTGCGTAACTGTCTCTAGGTGGTGTTAGAAGCCCAGTCTCTCCATCATCAATCAACTCATTAATTCCTCCAATTTGCGTAGCTACAACTGGGACCCCGCTCGCAAACGCTTGAAGAATGCTGAAGGGGCAGTTCTCATAGAAAGAAGGCAGGACGAGGGCTGTCGCCATCGAGTATAGCGGTATCAACATACTTTGATCAAGATCGCCCTCGAAGGTGACCGTCTCTCCTAGCCTGAAGCTACGGACTCTACGTTCGAGCTTCCCCCTGAGCTCACCATCGCCAACTAGGATTAGCCTGACATCAGGAAATTCCCTCTTCACAATGGGCATAGCCTCTATAAGATACTCGACCCCCTTGATCTCACTAAGTCTCCCAGCAAAGAGCAAGAGGTTGCCCCGGTCTCTTCTCTCGATTTGGAACCATTCGTCTGGAAGCGCATTGAAGATGACTTCAATCTTGCTTACACGTCTAGGATGCGTCTCGATAAGCTTTTTCGCGGTCTGTTGGCTAACAGCAACTAACCTTCCAGACTTCTCAATGGTATCTTCCTCGATGAACTTGATAGCCGGCCACATAAAGTTCACATAGAGACCGTATAGAGACCGGCACGAGAAAACAGCTTTCTCTTGATCGATCGTCGTGTGAAATGTAGTTACTACAGGGATCTGAGGATCTCCGGGGAAAAACGTTCCGGGCTGATTGATATGAAGAATATCGGGTCTACACCTCCTTACAACTATTGTTGAGAGGAATCCGTGCGTGAATAGGTGAGCTGCAGGCAGAGCAAGAAGTGGCGATCGGTAGATGAAGATTCCTTCATTAATCTCGTACCCCGTGATGCCCTTCGTTTGACGCGCCACAACACTGACTATGTGTCCTCTCTCAGCCAGCCCTTTGGCCAAGTTGTAGACATAAGTGCTTATTCCCCCAGTTTCCGGAGGATACTGCGGAGTAAGAAAACAGATTCTCAAACTAGATACACTTACGTCGAAGTCCAACAATTACACTAGAGCGAAGCTTAACGCTAGGCACAGCGCATCACAATCCAACTGAGCAAATGTACAATCTTGTTCACCGGGCCGATCGCTGACCCCAAATAGGAATGCTTCATCTCGTCAACGAACACTTCCATAACAGCTCTATCGCCAAATCTCCTTTTCGCCTGAAGTTGCCTCCTTTGCTCAATCAAGTTCCGCCTAGACTTGAAAAGGTCGACGTATCCCCTGATCTTCTCCGGCAGCCTTCCAGATGAAAGCGAGTACAGAATGACTGCCAACTCAAACATCAACAGAATTGGGAGGAGAAGGATAAGGGTCTTATTCGAATAATTCTTGACCAGTGTCGCAATTCTATTTCTTTCTATGTAATAGAACTTTAGGCTTGAAAGACTCCCAAAACGGGACCACTTGTGATATACCACCGCGTCAGGTATATAGAAAGACTTCCAGCCGAACATTCTAGCTCTCCAACCCCAGTCAGTATCCTCATTATACGCGAAATAGAGGGGGTCCAGTAGCCCTATCTCTTCTATCGCTCTTCTTGAAGCAAACACGCAAGCTCCAGATGCATACCCTATCTCAACCATCTCTTCAAATTGACCGACATCAGGTTCTCCCAGCCCCCTGCACAGACCGAAGCCAGCTATATGTATCATGTTCCCAGCCGAGTTCATGATGCCCGGGTCGTCCATCAGAACTATCTTAGGTTGATAGAAACCACCGTTCAATTGAATCGCTCCTTTCACAAGTTCCTCAAGCCATTCAGGATGAACGACGGTATCATTGTTCAACAGCACTACATACTCCCCCTTAGACCGTGCGATCCCCATATTATTCCCGATCGAATACCCGAGATTTCTCCCATTTCTCACTATGATTGTCTCGGGAAAATCCCGCTCCGCGGCATCGACGCTTTGATCTGTGGAGCCATTGTCAACGACGATAACCTCGAAGTTTGGATACGTTGAATTGTAAACGGAACGCAAACATCTAGGCAGAACATCCATACCGTTGTAGTTCAAAATGACCACGCTAACAGCCGGCGCCTTTAAAAGTGATCCCTCCGAAACGTCTCCGCTACCGTTTGTCGAAAGCATGCTATGGGCCTCCAATCGCTAGTTGTAGCCAGCATTTCTCACATTAATCGACAATTAGCCAGCTTGTCCAATTCTAAGTAATAATGAACTCGAATTAAAACATCAAGGATAAGGGTGACCAAAATCGCAGTCATGCGAACATGGCTTAATAGTTGACACGCACAAGAAACTCGACATCGCTTCCAAGTCTAAATCTTCCAAACATTTCCCAGTCTCTTAATTCCCGTTCTATTTCAAGTCCGGCTTCTGAACATATCTTCTTGAACTCATCTTCGGTAAGGAAGAAGGTTATGACTTTCGAATGAATATCAAGCATATCGATCTCGATACCAAGTTTGGCACAAAGGAGTGTAAAGTAGAACATGATCAGAGAAAACAAACGGTTTCTTACCAATAGTTCTCTTATCAAAAGGATGCCCCCTGACTTTAAGACACGTTTCATCTCCCCCACAGCACTCTTCACATTATCTGCACATCTCGTCGGGGTACCACCTACCAAATGGTGTAAGAGTTCAATTGATACAATAGCGTTGAAAGACTCACCTCTAAACGGTAACGTCTTTACATCACCGATGATCGCGTGAGCCTCACCGTGCGATTTCTGAAATATACTAATCATTTCAGGCGTGATATCAACGCCATATATTTCCAATTTCCCTGGAAGATAAGTGAGTCCGGCCCCACACCCAACCTCGAGAAGCCTTCCCTCCAGCCTCTCAGGAAGCGATTTCATCTCTCCTAGAGCATGGGCATATTCTCCCCTTCGAATCCTTTCCCTAAAGTGTTCTATTACAATGTTCTCCATATATTGACAACCGCGCTAGTACAGACCAAATCTACAGGTATCTATCGATCAAAGGCTTTCCAGACAACAAGCGATGAGACTTCTACCTATACCTTTTGACCAAACCCGAGATCGTGAACAGGATCAACCCAGTGAAAACAGCGAAGATCCCTATCAATAGCAGAATCGTAGAAATCAGAGCAATTCCCGTAGGCAAGGATTGAACCTCACTATACCTGTTTATAACCCAGATCCAACCGTAAAGCCCGGCGAGAAGCACAATGAGACCCGGCATCCCTAGGAAGGTCATCGGATGCCTCTCGCCGACAAGCGTGACAATCGTACCGAGAACGGAGAGCGCATGATCGACGGGATTATAAGTAGAACCTTTGAGGCCCTTATACTTGCAGCTGACAGGAACCTCAGCCAACATGAAACCCCCAGCCTTCATCAAGATCTCAGAATCAACGCCTATCCCAAACTCAGTAACCTTTAAGCTTTCAAGAGCATCTTTCGAGTAAGCCCTGAAACCGCTCTGCGTATCAGCGATCTTGACATGCCCTGCCGCGACTGTAGCCTTATCAAGAGCTGCCCGACCGATGCGCCTGTACCTAGGCATTTCAGAACCCTTAAGACTTCGAGAACCGATGACTATGTCGGCCTTGCCGCTCAAGATCGGCTCAATAAGCTTAGGGATCTCGTCAGGGTCATGCTGACCGTCAGCATCAATGGTCACAACAACATCGGCTCCAAGCCTCTTCGCAAAGTCGAAGAGAGACCTAACCGCAGCGCCTTTACCCAGATTCCTCTCATGTCTAACAACCTCAGCTCCAAGCCTCTCAGCGATCTCACCAGTCATATCTGAAGAACCGTCATCGCACACCAGAACCTTATCCACATGCCTGCCCGAGCCGATAACAACCCTTGCTATCGTCGCATCCTCATTGAAAGCCGGGATAGCAGCAACTATCAAGCCTCCGACCTCAAAATAGAATTATGGGCTGCATCTTCATAAAAGAAGCTTTCCTCGCTGAAGGTTCAACACCTCCAGTAGGCGTTACCACCTTCGAGCTTCTAGGATTGCAAGTCGACCTAACCACAGGTGAACGAAAACCGCTTGAACTTCTACTTCTTCAAGCAACGGCCTATCATTCATAGACTCACTCTAGATCCCCTGCAGAAACAATGTAATCTCGGAACTTCCAGTCCTTCCTCTCTATGAAACCCATTCCAAGCTTTGAATAGAACTTCTTCAATACCATCTTCTCTATAACCGGTCTTGCACGACCGAAGATCCTCTCAAGACAAGCCATGAACCTATCTGGGCTCCGAGGAATCTCCTCCCTCCTAAGAGCGTAGTACCTCTCCATGTGCGCGTAGATAGCTTCCTTCGCGCGCTCGCTCAACAAGAGAGATAACGTCTCATCCATCGCCTCCAGCAAGATCTTCTCTAACGCCTCCCGTCTGCCATGTTCCAAGTTCGCTAGCCTACCATGCATCGTCAACTCTTGATACCTCTCGTCCTCCCCCTAGCGTCCTCGCGGTTAGGCAAGTAGACAAGCCTATAGCTCTCTCTATCAGCTTCGAGCAGCATAGTGAATCGCGTATCATCACTTATCTCGAAGAGGTCCTTGAGAGGCTTCGGGATGAGGAGGTACAAGCTCTCTCCTATCTTGGTCGGCTTCAACTCCAACGGCAATGCAAACCCAACCAATGTGTAAGAGAACCTAAATCCGAATTAAGCCCATTTTAAGGAATTCTTGAATTGAATTTAACTTTCTAAACAAATGCAGAGGTCGAGATGACACTTTAAGATGGAATCAAGTAGTTGAGGGATCGGAGAGCATAGTTAAACAACGACAGTAGAACAACGAGCACCAACAGGAACTCGAATAAGAGGTGATAAACATCACCCCGATGAACGTAGCCGACATTCAGGCGAAATGATCTAACCATATCAACTATGATTTGAAGCCCGAACACAGCGAAGACTTGGAATGGGATAAGATAAAAGAGCCGAGATTGAAACCAAGAATCCAGAAGGACAGAGCCAGCGGAGATCAAGGCCAGCCATGAGAAAAGAAGCCTACTCGAGCAGCCTCCAACCTTCAAAAGCCTGGACATACCGAGGAATCCTAGGAGGTATATTAGAGGGTTGCCGTAGAAGCCTCCGAAATAATACATAATCGTGAAGACGAGAATATTCCAGACATTCCACAAGAACGATAGGCTCATCGAACCCAAAACCTCAGTGTAGCCCGAGGAAACAGCACCTATAGCCCCCACACTCGAAGGAAGTAGGGGCAGAGCCAAGAAGACGGAGAGAATTGGCGCTATACACAGCGCCATCACTACAGCTGCGAAGACGGATTCTCTCTTCAACTCTAGCCTCCGCACAGCATCAAGCCTCAGCTTAGAGAAAGTCAAAAGCAGATACGCCCCGACGGCAGCCATCACAACCCCCCATGTCCAACCGTGAGTGAACAATAGGAGGAAACCAAAAACGACGGTAAGGACGGTCCAACGGCTTCTAGAGCCAGCCACAGACCCCTTAAAGAAGAATGCGAAGAAGAACATAACCTCAGACATGGCCAACCAGTTCGTGAAGATACCCGCGAACATAGCGACAGTCGTATGAATCGAGAAAACCGAAAGCATCGAGCCGACAGCAGCCAACCGCTCATCGTTCGTGACGACGCGCAGAAAGACGTAGCTGGACAATGACAGAAGAATGGCTGGCAACGCAGGCCCAATCTTGACGATATAGAGTGCGTCAAGTCCGGTCGCCATTTTCAAGCAAAAGAGCATGAGCAAGTAAGGCGCTCTAGCTTCACCGATCAGAATCGCACTTAGACTCGCCCAATCATTCATCTCGAGAAGCTTAGGGTAATAAAAGCGAGCAGTATCAACCCCGAGCAACCGCTCCTCATAGAAGTAAGGATAGTAGACCAGATATGCGCCAAGAAGGAATGAGAAAAAGAGAAGAAGCTTAGGACCAAACCTCAAGAGAAGCCTGAGCCACACAGAGCCGTTAGAAAAAATATCTTTCTCCTCGGCAGATAGCTGCCGATCCGAAAATACAGCAAACCTGAGCCTAGGAGAGAATCTGACGAGCAAGGTCTTCAAGATTGGAATCCAAATCCAAGCGAAGAGCATCATTAGGAGCAGAACAGGAGTACTCCCATAGCCGATATTGAACAACTGCGTCTCTACGGATGGGAGGATCCATCGAGGGTCACCGTCGAAAGGAAAATGAGGATCAAAACTGTTGTAAACCCAAGCCAGAGAAGAACCCAACTCAACTGGCAAAAGAACCAGTAGAAACCCGAGAAGATAGATCAATAGCGCCTTGCTTCTGCCGATCGAAAGAAACGCGTCAGACCGCCAGATAACGACAAACAATGCGGCCAGTCCCGACAAAACCAGCAGCATGACAGGCGCTTCATCGAAGCCGAGGATGTATAGAGCCCCAGCGATCAACAGAGCCAAGTAAGCGGGTCCGAGATATCTATCGGGCTTCAATCTTGAAATATATCTGAGCAACTGTGGGAGAACCATCAAGCAAGCCAAGGAGCCCAGCCACAGAGCAGAATCCTCTGCAGGAGAGAACATCGCGATCTCGATAACATGTCGCTGGTAAGCCAGATAGTAAACAAGCTCTAGAGAGTTCGCAACGATCAAGACACTGAAGAAAGTGAAGAAAGCTCCAACCAGAAGAAAGCATGAAGAAAGAACGCCAGCCACCCCAATCTTCCGCTTCAGAACCAGAATCCCTGCGAAAAAGCTCACAAGAAGCAGCAAGACGAGGTAACGGTAGTCGAGAGTGAACTGGGGCCGCGGCTTGATATTCAACTGAACGAACTCGCTAGTCGAG
>Ga0315309_1001558_pt1 | contig 13659 bp, 16 predicted proteins | sample TDP4_MG_FD_203080 | JGI IMG/M metagenome (GOLD analysis project Ga0315309, IMG submission 203080) | Freshwater sediment microbial communities from Lake Towuti, South Sulawesi, Indonesia - TDP4 | ecosystem: Environmental > Aquatic > Freshwater > Lake > Sediment | place: Indonesia: South Sulawesi...
AGCAAATAATGGAAGTCACAACAATTGAAGTATGGGACAGAGTCTGGCTTAATGATCAACTTATTGAAGAGACCTATGACTGGTATGCCCAAGACAAAGAAGGAAATGTATGGTATTTTGGAGAAGATTCAAAGGAATATGACCCAGTTACTCAAGAGGTAATCAGCACTGAAGGCTCTTGGGAGGCAGGAGTTGACGGCGCCAAACCCGGAATCATTATGAAAGCTAATCCCAAGATAGGCGATTCATACAGACAAGAGTATTATAAAGGAGAAGCAGAGGATATGGCAGATGTGGTTTCTCTTGGGGAAACAGTTACAGTTCCATTTGGGACATTTAAGAATTGCCTTAAGACAAGAGATTGGAGCAAAATAGATCCAACTCTTAACGAGTATAAATATTATTCTCCAGATGTTGCCGGAGTTGTTCTAGAAGTAATAGTTGACAGTGGAGAGAGAGTCGAGCTAGTGAATGTCACGGTAGATTAAAATTTCGGCGGACTTTTGGTGCCCCAAGAGAAAATTGGGAGTTCAACTCCTGTAGATGGATGCGAATTTTTGGAAGGACCTGTCGTAGGTTTTTTCGATTTCTGGTGGAAAAACGCAGCCTGGAAGCTCCCTTCTTTCCAAGTGATAGCGTATGCATTCGCAGCATTTCCCCTTCCTGTCGCATGGTTCGTAGGTGCACCCACAGTCTTCAGAGTTAATTTCCACGTTGGGACAAGGCTTTCTCTCAACCATCCTTAAAACCACACTAGTTTTTCCAGTCTTGAAGGGAAGAGGTATATATTGTTAATGGCATTTTAGAAACTCGGTTAGGTTGCTGCAACAAGCTTCATGAAGTGATAACATGAGAATACTGGTTTTGGGCGTTGGAAAGCAGGGATCAGTTCTAATCAGAGACTTAATCGAAAGCCATGAAGTGTCAGAAGTCGTTGCTGGCGACATAGACACCAAGAAAGTTAAGCAGTGTATAAACAGGCTTGCAAGCGAGAAAGTAAGGGCGGAACAAATTGACGTAAAGGATCACGCAAAACTGGTTAGGCTGATGAAAGGAGGCTTCGACGTTGTTGCAAACGCTCTTCCATGGACATACAGCCTCGATGTAGCCAAAGCAGCCATAGAGGCGAGAGTAAACTATGTTGATTTGGGTCCCTCCCCAGACGTATTCCAACTCGATAAAGACGCCAAAGCTACAGGCGTAACCATCATACCATCATGTGGACTAGATCCCGGCATCGACAGCATACTGGAAGGCTACGGAGCAGCTAAACTGGACAAGGTTGAAAAGATTCACATGTGGTGTGGCGGAATCCCCCAAAAGAACACATCAGCCTACAACAATCCCCTAAGATACAAAATCTCATGGTGGTGGGAAGGAGTCATATCCACCTACATCGGAACCACAGAAATCCTCCGCGACGGCAAAATCGTTGAAGTAGAAAAACTAGCCGGTCCAGAGACCATCAGATTCCCAGAGCCCATAGGAGAATGCGAAGCCTTCTACGCTGGAGCGCCTCTTCTCCTCATAGAGCATCTTGGCTTAAAAGACGTAAAAGAAGCATGGTCTAAAACCGTGCGTTGGCAGGGACACTGCGAAATCTGGAGAAAACTAATCGACTTAGGCTTCACAAGAACCGATTTACATCTAAAAGTAAGGGAATGCGAGATCACACCCCGAGAATTCTTGATCCAGCTGGGAGAAAAAACTCTCCAGTACGAGGAGGGTGAAGGAGACCTCGTGGTTCAGAGAGTCTATGTGATTGGAGAAAAAAATGGGGAAAAGACAACCTACGCCTATGAGTTCATGAACTTTTACGACAAAGAAAAGGGCATAACAGCCATGGCTCGCACAACATCCTACCCATGCTCCATAATAACCCAAATGATCGCCCGCGGCGACATCAAAGAAAAAGGCGTAATACACGCTGGGAAAATAGGATGGCATCCCCAACTTGCCAAATCATTTTTATCTGAACTAAAAAAGAGAAACATCCACATCCATGAAACAGTGCGCACACTAGCGCATCTTCAACGAAGATGACCGTAAATGGCAGAAAGAATGTTGAAAGTATAAATAGAGGGGCTATATACAGTTCGACACTCAACTGGTCTAGTGTTCTTAATGCCCAGAGTCGCCATTGTAAAGGGAACAAATCCGCAGGATATGACGGTTAAAGCCTTAGAAATGATAAAGGCAGACAAGGTCCTCTCCAAAGAAAAGCCAATTCTGATAAAGCCCAACTACATAAACGCAAAACACCCATCAACAGGAATCACAACCGACAGCAGAGTCATCGAGGGCGTAGTCAAATTCCTGAAACAAAACAACGCAAAAGAAATCATAATAGGCGAAGGAAGCGGGTTCGCAGACACCTTTGAAGCCTTCCAAGTTGCTGGCGTCAACGCCGTGGCAGAAAGATGGAACGTAAAATTGGTCGACCTTAACAAAGACGAATTCCTTGAGGTTAGTCCTCCAAACCCGCTGGCCCTGAAAAAAGTGAAAATAGCCAAAACAGCCCTGGAAAGCACAATCATCAGCGTTCCAAAACTAAAGCCCCACAGAATGGCCCGCGTAACCTTAAGCCTAAAAAACATGATGGGAGCAGTCACCCCAAAAGGGTCCATACACAACCCCCTAAGCGAAAAAATCGTTGACCTAGCTTCAATAATAAAACCAAGCGTGGCAGTCATAGACGGAATAATCGCCGGAGAAAGCCACGAAACAAGCGAAAACCCCATAGAGATGAACCTAGTCATCGCGGGAACAGACCCTGTTGCCGTAGACGCCGTCGGCGCATCTATAATGGGCATCCCCCAGAAAGTGTGAAACATCTACGCCTAGCGGAAGAAAGAGGACTTGGAACATACAATTTAAAAGACATAACCATACTAGGCGAACCCATAGAAAAGGTGAAGAAAAAGTTTAGAACATCCTTCTTATCCAGATTCCTCGTTCATCTGGGCTAACAGAAGGTTAATTATCCGCATCCCAGCCTTCTCTAACATATGAACGCCCTGAACTTCGTTGCAACGATTGTCTTGGTAACAGCTTCTGGCGCTTTGGCTCCAGGTCCCCTATTCTTTGCCACGATCTCCCACGGCACTAGGGTCGGAGCCAGAGGCGGCCTTGTGTTCTCCATAGGCCACACTTTAATCGAGTTCACCCTTGTAATGCTACTAGCCGCTGGTCTCCTAAAAGTCGCGAGCGAGTCAACCGTCAAACTTGTAGTTGGAGTCGCGGGAGGGATAGTTCTCCTTGCTTTCGGCGCCATGCAAATCCGTGACTCCCTTACCTCCAAATTCGGTGAGCCTAAATCTGGCGGCGTGGCGTCTCGCAACCTTCTCCTGATAGGATTAGCCTTCACGGGCTTGAACCCTTTCTTTATTGTTTGGTGGCTCACAGTTGGAGCGCAACTGATTCTCATGGCACTCGAGTTCGCAGCCTTAGCCGGCGTCGTGTTTATGTATATTTGCCATGTTTGGATGGATTACGCTTGGCTTACAGTCGTTGCCCATTTCGCGAAAATGGGAACAAGCGTTGTGGGATTCAAATGGTACAGACTTATCATGACCGTGTTTGGAGCGATCTTAATCTATTTCGGACTGACCTTCCTCACCAGCTCTTTAGGCTTCTAGAACCGTTCAGACCCAACAGAAAACGGAGGGTTCAACGTGGCAAAATTTTAATTTCGGTTTTCCACTTTTCCTCAAGGAGGCTATTCATGTGCCGGAGAAAAAACGGAAGAGGCCGTTTTTCGACATTTTCGGCTAGAATTGAGGGCTTAGAGAAAAAACCCTTGATTAGGATAGTGGATGATGAAGAGGGGAAGAAAAGAAGCTAAGGACAAGAGAGAGTCTTCAATGGAAAGTTAAAAAACGAATCATAATTTGACTAGACATGTCCTAAAATTGTATTGAGACCTTAATTTTTAGCCTTCCACCCAAAAATCAAATACAAGACACGAGATTGTTACTTTGTTGTCACTCACCTTTATATGTTTACCTCCTTTCGGAAATGATATGACTTTTTAATGGCGAAAGTAAGTATTTTGTTAGGGGATGACATATGCGCGAAAGAGAAGGGAAGAAAAGGGCGCTCTATCCGCCTCCACTACCGAGAAGACCGGAAAGTCCTGAGGAAAGGAGGTGGCCATCGCCAACGCCATTGCCCGTGGTTCCACGAGAAGATGTTGGTAAAGTGCTCAAACAGATTCTAGACCGACTGGACGCCATAGAAAAGCGACTGGAAAGAATGGAAAAACTGTTGGCGGAAAGAGGGGCTCTCCCATAAAAAAGCGGAACTCGCAAACATGAAAAGCTTTGCATTATCGCTCTACTAAAAGATGAACCCAGGAAGCTTTCTGACGTATTTTCCCGTGAGAGGTATATGCTGAGTGCAGTTAGGGCACTTTTTGTCATCAGTAGCCTTGTATCTGACTATTGTGTAGCCGAATCTTTGAATGAGTTTTTCTCCACAGTTGGGGCAGTACGTATTCTCGTATCCATGCCCTTGAACGTTTCCAAGGTAGGGATAAAGAACCCCAGCTTTCTTCGCCATTTCATAGGCCTTCTCCAGCGTTTTGACTTTTGTGGGCGGGTTGTGGAACTTGTAGGCTGGATAATACCGAGTGAAGTGTAAGGGTGTTTCAGGTCCCGCCTCCTTCAAGTGTTTCTCTATCACCCATCCTAGGCAATCTTCGTCGTCGTTGACGTCTGTGACTACCAAGTTCACGATTTCCACGTGAAAACCCATCTTCTTGGCTTCATGAGCGTTTCTCCAAACCTTCTCCAAGTCTGCTCCGCCACAGTATTTCTGGTAAGTCTCGGCGTCGCCTTTCAGGTCTATTTTAAGTCCGTCCATGCCTGAGTCCCTCAGCAATTTTAAGGTTTCCAAGGTCATGTAGCCGTTGGAAACGTAGCAGCAGTAGAGACCCTTTTCACGACCAATCCTAAACACGGGGAGAACCCAGTCCGTTAGGATGGTTGGTTCTTGAAAACTTACGCATAAGCCTTCGTCTCCTCCCCGAAGAGCCGCCTCAACAATTTTCTCAGGAGAATAATAGCTGGACTTGGCGGGATTGGGCTCAGTTTTTGATAGATGATGATTTTGGCACCAAATGCAGTCGAAGTTGCATGACCATGTGGAAAAGGTTAGGGCTGTTGAGCCGGGCCAGTAATGGAAGAAGGGCTTGATTTCGATGGGTCTGCTTTCTAGGGCGCTTAGGTCTCCATAAACCAAGGTGTAAAGCTTGCCGTCTATGTTAATTCTAGTCTTGCAAAATCCTTTTAGGCCGGATGAAATCTCGCACAAACCGCATCTAACCTTATCTCCTTTCAGTTTCTCGTAAAGGAGGGCTTCGCGAACCGTAGAATACTGCAGTAACTCCCGCACTTCCGACACTACTTGCATAAAAGAAGTAATTGGAGGTTACATAACTTTTTCAGAAAGTCTTTGCTATCCTTTTCTTAGCCCTGTTCGAGCAATCAGGATTCCCGCTAGCGAAAAGATTAGGGCGAAGCCTATTAGAAACTGAAAGTCCACTGCAACTTTAGCCGCGTCAAACCCTGCGCTGGAGTGGAGAATAAACGTTCTTACAGCATCCGCCGCATACGAAATTGGGTTAAACTTAGCGATGGTTTGAAGCCATTCAGGCATCTGTTTTATTGGAAACAAAGCGTTGCTGGCAAACATGAGGGGGAGATTCAGCAGATTTGCAACTGCTATGACGGTTTCATGACTCTTAATCCGAATTGTAATCGCCAAAAACATTGATGAAAGCCCCAAACTTAACAAGAACAGGGCCGCCAATACTCCAAAGAAATCCAAGATTCCGAAGGCATGTCCAACCTGTAACCCAAAGGCAAAGGCAATGCCAAAGACAAGCAAAACTTGAAACATACCCCTAATCACGCTGGAACTTACCTTTGCAAGAACGATTGATCCTCGGGGAATTGGCGCAACAAGAAGTTTGTTTAGGAACCCGAATCTTCGATCCCAGACAACCGACATGCCGGTAAACATGGCGGTGAATAATACAATAACTGACAACATTCCAGCAGCCATGTACGTAAAATAGTCTGTTGTTCCACTGAACGTGTCGCGTATCATTTTGTCAAATTGACCTTGGAATTCAGGGGGAACCGAAATAAACCCTGTGAGATTAAACGCTTTTCCGAAGAGACCCAGCCAAATGACTGGTTGGATAAGCATCATGAAAAGCAGAAAGGGGTTCTTAATCCACTTCTTAACTTCTCTTTTGGTCAAAGCGATTGTTTCCTCTATCATCCCTGCATCCTCCTTAAAGTTCTCATCCTTCTCCAAATCTCCCCAGTCTCACCTTGAGTTTCCCGTAGCGATCTTCCAGTATATTCCAAATAGACTTGGTCAAGAGTTGGCTTAACCAATGAAACCTTGCCTATCCTCAAATTCATCTTAAGCATATTTTCCATTATCTCCGGGAGCGCTTCCTCTCCTTTTGGAACCTTAATTCTATACGTATCTCCGATTTTCTTAACGTCTTTAACTTGAGGCAGAGAGTTTAACGTTTTTGTTTGGTCATTCATTTTTCTGTTAAACTCCAGTTCAATTATGTCTCCACCAAGACTGTCTTTAAGGTTTTGAGGAGTATCTAAAGCCACAATTTTTCCGAGATCTATGATGGCTATGCGATCGCAGAGGACGTCTGCTTCTTCCATGTAGTGGGTCGTCAAAAACATTGTAATTCTGTGCTCGTCTCGAAGTTTCTTTATGTACTCCCATATGACAACTCTGGTTTGAACGTCCAACCCCAGCGTAGGTTCGTCCAGAAAAAGAACTTTGGGATGATGGATCAAACCTTCAGCAAGTTCAAGGAGCTTCCGCATTCCGCCGGAATAGGTTTCAACTCTTCTATTCGCTGCGTCGTTTAGGCGAACAAGGCTCAAAACGTCTCTAATTCTTTCCTTTGCCACCTTGGTTGGAACATGATAAAGCTTTGCTTGAAGCATCATGTTTTCCATGCCCGTGAGGTCTTCGTCAACTGTGAGATCTTGAGGCACGAGACCAATTATTTCTCTAACATTGGCATCTTGCTTTTCAACGTCGAATCCGCCCACCTTAGCAGACCCTTCAGTAGGGTTAAGTATGGTTGTAAGCATGTTTATGGTAGTGGTTTTCCCAGCGCCATTTGGACCCAAGAAGCCGAATATCTCACCTTCTTCCACAGAGAAGGACACATGGTCAACGGCTACAAGTGTTCCGAAACGCTTAGTAAGGTTGTCGGTTTCGATGACGTGCACCCTTTCTACCTCTACTTGTTCGAAGCGGTTGTCTAACCCTTATCACTCTTTTAACTTCTTCGCTATTTCGTCTATTTTTTCAGCAGCCTGCTCGATGACTTTTTTGGCTTCAGCGATGGTTTCTTCCGAGTACTTTTCACGCAGGCTATCCAAGAGGTTCCAATTAGCCTTCATTAGTTTTTTCTCTGCTTCGACCAGTTCACGCATCTTTTTGGGGTAGAAGTTGAACCAAGGAAGCCCAAGGAACGGAGGCATGAAAAATCCGAATCTTCTGCGAAGTTCTTCTTTTCTCTTAACATGCTCTTCAAGAAAGGCTTTGCCTTGGTCTGTAAGGGTGTAACGTTTGATTCCAGCCTCTTGTTCTGGAACTTCTTTAGTATATCCCTTGTCCTGTAGCCATGCTATGAGGGGGTAGATGGAGCCTGGACTTGGTTTCCAACGTCCATCGGTTAGCTTCTCAATTTCGTTCATGATTTCTGAGCCTGACATGGGCTTTTCGCCTAGCAGTCTCAACACGTAGTATCTTAGGAAGCCCTTTGGAACAGATGCCATGTGTCTCATCCAATGTCGGAAAGGATGTGTATGATGCAAATCAGTCACCTGTTATCGCTATCGATATCGAATTTGATATCAACATCGATACTTATAAAACTTTCCGATGTCCTTGTCATATCGTCCAGTAGGAGAAAATCTGCAGATCCTCTCTTTTTAGCTGTGTCATGAGAAAACTTTTTACGTCATCATCTTCAATAAAGCGGTTTCCTTTCTCATCAGTGCGGATAGGTATTCCTGTCCTTCTCAGTTTGTTGCCTTCTGCGCAGTCAGTGAAAATGTACTGCGTGCCTTCAACGGGTAGAATTAGCTTAAGACTTGTTAGATTCTTAGCCGGAATGCTCTGGGCAATAATGTAAACTATGCTCCGCGGCTTCTTTTCGATGGCTAATCCTTTGAACTCCTCCCACGTTTTGACTCGAACATTTTTCCCCATACACTCAGTCTCTCTGTATCAAACTCTTTTCATGTCTTAAATTTCCTTTTGTCCCTTGGAAACAGATGCTGCGTTCGTAGACCAAACCTTACAAGAGACAGCATTAACGGAACTTCCATTAGAGGCCCTATTACTGTTGCTAAGGCGGCGCCTGAATTAAGCCCATAAAGGGTTGTTGCGACTGCGATGGCGACCTCGAAGTGGCTGCTTGAACCAATGAGGGTGGTGTCTATTGACGTTGCGTAGTCCCAGTTTGAAAGCCAGGAGGTTGTGTAAGTTATGGTAATCATCGTAACGTAATGGAGCAGGTTTGGAGCGGCAAGATAAGCCACAAGAAGCGGATCGTTGAGGATTATCTTTCCCTGAAAAGAAAACATGACAATTAGAGTAAGCAGCAACGCGATGATGGATATTTTACGCACAAGTTCGAGATAAGTAGAGTCAAACCACTCTTTCCCTTTTCTTCCTATAAGCAACCTTCTGGAAACTGCCCCCAAAGATACTGGAAGGGCTATGAAAATGATTACGCTCATGGCGATTAGATCCCATGGCACAGGTATGCCACTTACGCCAAGATAAAACGCTGATTGAGGCGCGTAGAGAACTACCATCAATAACGCGTTGATGGTCGTGTTTATTAGCCCTTGGGCAAGGTCTCCTTTGGCTAACATCATCCACCACATGACCATCGCCGTGCATGGAGACATGCCCAGCAGTATAACGCCAGCTCTGTACATCGGATTGTCGAGGAGCACGTTTGCGTACAATGTCATTATTGGTGGAGCAATGACCCAATTCGCAACTATGGTTAGAAGCATGGGTTTTGGCTTCCTCACAGCCTTCTTAATATCGCTGAAAGCTATGCCTACAACAGTGGGGTACATCATAAAAAATAAGCAAATACCAATTGGAATCGACAACTTAGCGAATTTCAAAGAGTCCAAATACTCGCCAAAGGCTGTAAAATAGTTTCCCAGCAACAATCCAATTACTATACATACAAAAATCCATAAAGTTAGATATTTCTCAAATACACCAAGCCTACGACCTTCTTCAACCACGCTTGTCATCCTCTCTCAGTTCCTCGATTGGGAACTACATATTTAAGTTTGTGAATATGAAAAGGGATCAAAAACATATTTAAATATTTTGATATAAAATTTAAATGACGATAGCAATGGTTCCAGAACAAAAACCGAGGGTAAGCAAAAGACTTGAGCGTTTGGTGAAGTCAGGAATCTGTCCAGCAGAAGATGTTTCAAAGTACGCTTCAGAGCTTAGACAGCTTGTTCACGAAATAACAGATGAAAATGCGGTGGAAATGCAAAGTCGATTGTTCAAAGCACTCGCTGACGAAACAAGACTAAAAATTCTCATTCTCCTCGATATACGAGAAATGTGTGTTTGCGAGATCATGGTTGCGTTGGATTTGACCCAGCCCACCGCCTCTCATCATCTGGGCATACTGGAAGCTTTGGAACTGGTAAAGGATAGACGCGAAGGAAAATGGATTTTCTACAGCCTAAAAAACAAACGCATTATGGGACTCATAAAAGAATTCATGAAAAAAGCAGACTGACCAACTGGAGCTTCTGCGCGTCCACCAAGCCTTTATCCGTGATCCTGAGTTCTGGAAGCACAGGCAGTGCAAGAAGCGACATAATCATGAATGAAAACGCCATGGTACAACTCAACCCAAGCCATCTGCTTCTCCACCACTGTGAAAAAGCAAATTTCAGTTTAACATTCTTTGTTAAAGCTTTTAACGGTGCTGGCAATGCGTCTCAGACACTCGAGTGCACATTCATAAGTGGGGAAGCCTTTCGGCCCGCATTCGGGTCCAGCGTAGGGAATCCTCTCCACGCCGAACCGCCCAACTACATCAACCAAACGTTTCTTCATGAGGTCAGCGTCCTCCAGAAATATTTCAGGATCAGTCTTTTGACTTTTTATGCCCGTCCAGACTTCGGCAATCTTTTCATTTATTGCTAGTTCGGTCATTTTTTGCCGTGAGGTTTCCGCGATTCTCCTTCTGATTAGTGTGTCGAATTCCACGGTGCATATGCTTGCTTTAAGAAACTTATCTGTGGTCTCTAATTGCTCCTTGGTTTTTTTCATTTGGTAGATGGGATCATCGGCGTGCGAGTCGATTATGTTCAGTGATTTTACTTCCCAAAACAGTCCGTCGGCTGTGTTGTGAAGATGCAGCAAAGCTTGCACATTCTTAGACTGGACTTTGTGGAAAATGGCTTCCCAGGCCTTTCGCAGGTTTTCCCTTCCCTCAGAGCCGTAGTCAATCAGTGGATCGTCTAGCATTCCAAAAACGGGTTCATCCACCGCAACAACACCCACACTGCCGTCTTTTCCGCTAAAAATGTTGTTTTCCACGATCTGCGAAATTGTGTTTCCCAATCTACCGAATATTTCATTGTCTCGATGAATGAAGAACGAAGACAGGGTGTAGGGACCTGTGACGCAGACTTTGACCTGGAAAGGTTCGCCAGTCTTCTCACGAATCATTTGAGAGTTTGTTTTTATCACCGTGAGTTCTGGTATGTGGCTTCTGTTCACTCTAACAGACGGAATTTTGGTCTCTATGTAGCCGCCCTTCACCTTCTCCACGCCTTCCATCATTGTCAGAAACATTTCGTTCATGTCCCTGAACTGGGGATAGTTTGGGACGTCTATGCCAACCTCAACTTTGTCTAGAAAACCCGTGATCACCCCTTTCTCAAAATATTTAACTGAATCGTCGTCGGGGTGGAGGCCAAAGCGGGTGGCGCCTTCCAAAAACTTCTCAATATCATTCTGAAAGGGCAAGCTACCGACGTCACAAGACTTGATCATAAAAATGTCTCCACAAGTCTGTAATTCTCTCTAACTTAGGCTGTTTTAAAATGTTCCCATCCCCGAGCCTCTATGGGAACCGTTTTTCCCATCCTTTTGAGAAAGAGGCTTTTCTCCTTCGTAGCCAACCCAATTTTTATGAGGGAGCCCCCAACGTTTTCCACAGCCTTTTTAGCGTCTTGCCAGAACCTTGGTTTAATTGTTAACAGAAGCTCGTATTCCTCCCCGCCGTACAAACTTAGTTCTACCGGATCGAGACCGTGAATCTTCGCAAACTTTTCCACTTCATTAGCTATTGGAAGGTTGTCGATGACGAATCCTACGTTGCTTGCCCTTGAAATTTCGTGTAGGCTCCAAGCTAGGCCGTCGCTGGAATCTATGGACGCCGTTGCTGCCCGGGTTTGGGCTAAAGCTAAGCCTTCCTTAAGCCGCGCACAGGGCATGAAAGCGGCGTTAACAAGCTTTTCCTTCACATCTGGAGGAGCTGAAAGATTTTTAAGTAAGATCTTCAAGCCGGAGGCTGTTTTTCCGAAAAATCCCGTTACTGCCACGTAGTCGCTAGGCTTTGCGCCGCTACGCTTGATGAGGTAACGTTTTTGGCAAATTCCAAGCGCTACGCAACTGATTACCAAGTCTGAGGCTTCGTTGGTGTCTCCGCCTAGTACGTAAGCATTGTATTCGCGGGCTCCGTCGTTCAGTCCTTTGCCGATCTGCTGTATGTCTTTTTTGGAAAGGCCTTTTGGGATGCCGATGGATGCGAGTAGGGCGATGGGTTGTACTCCTTTGGCGGCTAGGTCGCTTATGTTCATGACTACAGCCTTGCGGGCAGCTTGCCAAAGGTTCATTGCTGGTGGAACGTCTGTTTTTCCAACAAGCATGTCGGTTTTTATCACTGCTAGCTTTCCATGTCCGATGTCTACGGCTGAGACGTCGTCTCCGAAGGGAACAGCCATGTTGGGCATTTTGTCTAGGCATTCTAAAATGAGGTCTATGATTTTTCTTTCTCCAAGCTCCTCCACTAGGGTCAAGTTTAAAACCTCTAAGTAATGGTTTCGTCCGAACGTCTTAAAAATGTGCGTTTCCTTCACCTTCGTGGAGAGGCCCCGGTGGCTCAGACAGGTAGAGCGGCAGCCTCGTAAGCTGTTGGTCGCGGGCTCAAATCCCGCCCGGGGCTCCAAACCATTCTATGTAGGGGACAGTAAAGAACCCCGAAATACGTTGGAAGCTATTACTAGAAGACCAGCTATCACAAGGAAGAATCCTATAATCGCACCGTACATGCTTGAAAGAGGGTCTTCCGGCTTCGTCATGTTCGTTCCGTAGGCGTATGTAACTAAGCCTAGGACGATTAATAGAACGCCTACTACAACTCCGCGTACTCGCAATTGTAATTACCTTCGCTACATATTTTCTATTTTCACGCCTAAAGAAAGATGTTATGAACCCAAAATATGTATTATAGAACCTTCAGAAGATCAGATGGGTGAATAATTATTTCTCAGAGGCTGTTAGGGCTTTCATGAAGGGGTCTTCAGGCTTGTTTTTTATGGTGCTGTGAACTATGAAGGTTTCCGTCTCCCTAACACCGCTCAACCTATGAAGCCTTTTAACAAGATTCGTTAATTCTTCCTTATCCTCAACCAAGACCTTTATGATGCTATCATATTTCCCAAAGAGGCGATGAAATTCGGATACCTCGGGAAAACCCTTGATGACGTCTTCGTTCTCGCTCCTTACGTCGCTTCGCGGATCCTCACGCATGAACACGTAAGCCTGGATGCCTAAGCCAAACTTTTCTGGCTCCAACTTCGGAGCAAAAGAACTTATCAAACCGGAGCTGCGCAGCTGTTCAAACTTCTTAGCAACCGTTTGCCTCGTAGCTCCCACATTCTTTGCGATCTTAAAAAGGGGTTGCCTCCCATCATCAAGCAACTGGAGGAGAATTTTCTTTTCAAGGTCTTTAGTTTTTAACATTTTGTTAACAAAAGATTTAAAAAGCTTGTTGCTTATAAGAGTTTCCCACATAAGGGTTAACTTAAAGTTAAGGAATGAAGCGATGCAAGCCCAAGAAACAATCGAGTACGACGTGAAAAAGCTACTCCAAGCAGTATTGGACACTATGAAAAGTTTACGTAACGCTGACAACGTATCCTATCCAACGCCCGGAGAGCTTAGGCGAACAGCGGAAGGATACGGCGTCAGAACAGTTTATGGCAACCATAACTTTGTATCAACAGTGAAAAACCGAAGCGCCTGGTTGACAACGTATGTCGGAAGCCCAAGAGTTCTTCAACGCCAACTAAACCAAAGACAAAGGGAAATCTTGAGAGGCGTACCAAAAACGGTGGAACTCGTAAATGAATACTTAAAGAAGGCGCCACTCGTTTGCGTCGAAAGAACAATGGGCGACAACCCTCACTTTAATCCCCACTGCACACTCTACGTATCCGTCCACCGAAAAGAAATGATACGCCTCGCCTACATGGTTGGACAAACCCTCTTCCCCTTTAGGGAAGGGGCACCCGGACCCGAGTTCTACCTCCT
>Ga0315309_1001559_pt1 | contig 13658 bp, 8 predicted proteins | sample TDP4_MG_FD_203080 | JGI IMG/M metagenome (GOLD analysis project Ga0315309, IMG submission 203080) | Freshwater sediment microbial communities from Lake Towuti, South Sulawesi, Indonesia - TDP4 | ecosystem: Environmental > Aquatic > Freshwater > Lake > Sediment | place: Indonesia: South Sulawesi...
CCGTTCGTAGCGCAGACTCGGAGAGATCCAGGCCTACGCATCCAAAGCCGCGTTTCGCCAGCTCGAGAACTATCTCGCCGATCCCGCATCCGACATCCAAGGCCGTAGAATTCTTTGCCTTGACTCCGTCTAGAAGCCTAAGGATCAGTCGCTTGCGGTAGTGGTGGTAGGGGCTGAGGGGTAGATATCTGTCGTGATTCCACAACCCATGAAGCCTGTCCAGAGATGCCCTCGCCTGTAAACTCATTGAGTCATCCTTCTCGTTTCAGAGACCTGCTCCAGAACCTCGATGAGGATTGCCAAGTGTCTATCCCAAGAGTACGTGGCCCTTGCATGCCGAGCGCCCCTCTTTCCCATCTTCCTGTTAAGCTGCTCGTCACCTAGCAAGCGTAGAACCCTTTCCGCAAAGTCCTCTATGTCGTACGCCTTTGCTCTAAATCCTGTCACCCCATCTTCCACTGTCTCCCTAGGACCGGCATAGTCCCACACGACAGGAGGTGTCCCACAGGACATTGCCTCGACAGGGCCCAGTCCGAAGTCCTCGCAGGGCGACATGTACGCGTAGACATCGGCGTTCTGGTAGAGCTTAACCAGCGTTGCCTCGTCGACCTGATCTGTGAAGATGACACTCCTCTCTATTCCGAGCTTTCTCGCCACTGCGGCCATGATTTTGGTGTATCTCGTGAACCCGCCCGTTAGAACGAGCCTCACATCGCAGTCGACCAGTATCTGTGGCATCATTCTCAGGAGGTGTTCTACGCCTTTCTGGGGATAGTGCCTGTTCGTGGATAGGATGTAAGGCCTCTTAACAAGAAGTGTGTTTATTCTTACGTCAGATCGGTTTTCAACGGGCACAAACTTCTCGATGTCCACACCTGGATGGCACACGATGGAATTCACATTGTAGATCTTCCTCACCCAATCCGATATCCACTTGCTGTTAACGAGTACCCGCTTGGCTGAGGTCACGGAGACATGATCGAATGCGCTGACGACGGGTTTTGAGATTCTGACTATGTCGTTGAGCAAAGCGAAGTCACGTTTCGTCCTCCACCCAGTTTGAAGGTCGATCTGCCGAGGGTAAAGGAAGCGAGCCGGCTGGTGCAGATAGCATACATACCTCTTTTCTAGCGAACGGCTGACGAGATACGCTATCCATGTCGCAGGTTGACCGTGAGACAGGATCAGGTCATAGTCGGCGAATAGCCGTGCAAACAATGGGGTAAGAAGCGAGCTCATGGAAAGGCTCGTAAAATCTCTCAGCGGGATGGGGGCCTTGACCTTCGGCAGGAATCCTCTGACTCTTACCTGACTCATGAGATCCGGATGGCAAATGTCAGGCCTCACGGCGGGAGAGAATGTTGAGACATCAACTCCTCTCCTTGAAAGGTAAAGCACCTCCGCAATCGATGTCCTTTCTCCTCCTCCAGAGTACATGTAACCAAAGTGGAACAGGGCAAGTTTCATCAAGGACACCTCGGACTGGGCGAGCGAACGGTAGGTCTGTTAGACACTTTCGTACGTGGACCACCTCCAGCGAGCCGCCCCGTTCTCTCTACTCCTCCTTGGGCCACCACCTTTCTATTCTTCTCCTCAGGGCTCTAACGGGACGAGAGAAGGGCGCCACCGCTGGCGAGCCAACCGCTGCGTAGGCCACTAGGAACGCCAGTGTGACTGCGCTCAAGGACAAGCCAAGGAAGTCTACTCCTTTGTCAAATTCGAATATGACTTTGGCCGGGTATTTGGTCCCCTCCGGGAGACCAACGTACATGAAGTCCGGTCCTGCTTGAAGGATTGGCGCGGCTTGTCGGCCTCTGCTTGTGGTTTCGATGCTGGCTTTCCAGTCAGGATAGTAGAATTCCTTGAAGAGCACTCCTCGAGCCTCGGAGCGAAGTATGACTGTTACTCTTTCAGGGCTTTCCCTGCGGGCTTCATAGTTCGTGTTCCTTGGTACTGGTTGTGGGTGTCCTGAGGCCCATGCAACCGCTCTGGCCAATAGCTTGGCCTCCTCAGGGTTCTTGTATACGCCAATGTGCCACGGGAGATTGATCCCTGACCAAAGGACCTTGCCCTTGCCAAGCTGTCCAACAACAAGGAGCGGCTGGCCTGCGATCCACAACACGGGCCTTGCCCAGTCACGTACGCTGGCGTTGTCGGATGAAGAGACTCCCCACGGGGCTCCTTCACTCACGGCCGGCGCGAAGGCTTTGAAATCTATGTCTTCAGTCACAGGGCTTTTGACCCATGCGAACTCCCACCGAGTCCCGAAATTGGTCCACTTAGTCTTCTCGACCGGAGAAGGAAGCGGAACGAGTGGGGAGTTCGAGTCTGGAGAGAAGCCCGTGTCGATGATCAGGCCTCCACCCAGCTCTACGTACTGCCTCAGTAGCTCCCAGGCCTTCGCTCGGTCATGGTAGCTGTACCCGTAGAGTAGGACAACATCAAAGCGGCGTAGGTCTTCGATGGAATAGTCGTCCACGTACTCGCCTCCCCGGACAGGAATCACTCCTGAATCGCTCAAGCCAGAGTAAGCGAGGCCGTTCAGCACAAGCCTGTACTGGCCTCTGCTGATTACAAGGGCGGTAGGGGAATTGGTTGCGTACAAGATGGGAAGCGCCGCGTCATACTCAAACTCGTATAAGGTCCCAATTGGTGGAACACTTACGTTCGCAACCGACCTGTAGAATTCAGGTCTCAATAGGAACTTGCTAGGATCGCTCGTCTCATTGTTGACGAGGATCCACTTCACCGCCCACCAGTCTAGGAGAAAGTTCGCTTCCCCGTAGTTGTTTGGCCATTTCCAGACCGCGTCGTTGAGCCACGCTATCCATTCTGGATACAGTATTCCTTGGAAGAAATAGTCACGAGTCTGTGGTACATCCGACTTGTAGTTCCACCACTGCCCTATCCATCCCTCAGTGCCGCGTACTCCGACCCTGTACAAGGTCTGGCCATCGTCTAGGCGGAGTCGCCCGAAGACCCGGATTGAAGGATCGGAAGTCCCCGTTGTCGACGAAACCTTCGCGATCGGATCGACGCCGGAAACCAAGAGCATGGAACCGATCAAGCTCAGCATCACGAAGGCCGCGATGTGTCGGGAATACTTTGTGGCTCGAGTTAGAACGCGGTGATACATCATTCCGGCCAAGGGTGCTAAGACAAACGGAAAAATTGCCACGGCGAGCCCGATGTAGTTGATAACCCACGAAGCAAACAGTCCAGCTACCATGAAGAGGAGAATGAGGAAGGTAACAACTGTGAGGAATCTAAGCGTTTTCCTTTCGAGCGTCGTCTTTGCCTCAGTCTCCACGAAACGGGACAGAATCAGGGTGGCAACCACGAAAGATATTACGATCGGAGAGAGGGCCAAGTACGATACTTCTGGGGCAGGAAAGCGCGAAAAGACGAAGAAATTCCTCGTGGCGCCCCCCTCGCCCAGGGTTCCTGAAGATAGGTTCGGCGGGATCCGGAGGAAAAATGGGACGACATAGAACGAGGCGAGAAGGAGAACTGAAATCAAAAGCTTCAAAACCAGCCCAACTTTTTGGCTCCCATCGTCTTGCAAAAATACGATTAACATCAGCGCCATAGCCACTGTTGGGATGCCGAAGAAGGGATTGAACAAGACCGAGAGAGCAAGAACCACCACAAGAGCCGAGTAGGTCATCCAACCCCTCCTGTCGCTTGGCCTAGAACTTGTTAGCTCTACTGTCAACCACATGGCGAGTGGTAGTAGCATGAGTGCGGCGACTCGGCCGTAGACCCCGCCGAGAACGAACTGATCCCAGATGCTTGGGGAAATCATCGCGAGAACAGATGTGAGCAAACCTGCCTCTCGGCTGCCCGTCAACCTTAGCACAAAAGCATAGATACCTGCGGCCGACCCGAAATACAGTAGGTAGAGGAAATAGATCGTCGCGAGTTCTATGCTCGACTTAGACAGATTCACGATTGCCGCAACAATGTAGTAAAAGGCTGGAGGATACCACCTCAGCAGAGGCATCCCCCCGCCCCACTGATAGTTCCAGGACAAATGCGGCCAATAGGTCAGAATGTACTTGACCTTATGGAGCTGGCTATAATCGTCGACTCCGCGTGGCACTTCAAAAGCCGACCAGGCATCTAATAGTTTCCCAACAAAAAAGACGAGGAAAGCGATCAGCCCTAGGTCGGCGACAAACCTGAGATTCTTGATCTTGAGCATAACGACCACCTCCCCGTCTACTCCTCTCGCCACCTCTGGGAAACTTTCCTTCTCACGCAGCGGGAAAGACGTTTGAAGGCGGACGCTGCTCGCTGTGGTCTACTGAGAACGCTGATCACGGTCGCCAACGCCAGAAGCGAGACGCCTAAGGACACGAACTCAATTGACTTGTCAAACTCGAACACGATCGTTGCGGAGCCGCTCCTCCCCTTCCCAGCGGTTGCGAACATGAACTCAGGTCCGGCGCGGTATATCACCAACTCAGCAACGCGCTTGCCATTCTCTTCGAGGAACGCTCTCCAAGCGGGGTAGTAGAACTCTCTGACGAGTGCACCCGTGCTTCCGTTAGGTAGGTCGATCGCTATCCTCTCCGGACTCTGCCTCTTCGCAGTCACCAAGCCGCCGTGTACGGAAGATGGCGATCCCATCGACCACTCAAAAATCCGCGTGAGGAAAGACGCTTCTGCAGCGTTGCGGTAGTAGTCCGCGTGGAAAGGCAGGTTTAGGCCCGACCAAAGGACATGCCCCTTTCCATATCGTCCGGCCGCCATCACAGGATTGCCTTCGTTCCAGAGGATCGTCTGCGACCAAGGCCGAACTGACTCGTTACGTGAGGTTGAATAGGACCAAGGTTCGTCGCCTAGTTTTGGTGGAGAGAAGGTCGAAAGGTCAAAGCCATTAATGATGGGTGCTGTTGAACGGGTGAACGCCCAAGATCCGCTGGAACGCCTCCAGAATGTGCTCTCGACAGGTGAGGGCAGAGGTATGCTCGGAGACTCAGCGTCCGGCGAGAACCCCGTGTCGACCACCAGGCTTCCGCCTTCAGAAACGTACTGGCGGAGAAGCGCCCATCCTTTCTCACGATCGTGGAACATGTATCCATACATGAAGACCATCGAAAATTGGCGCAAATCTTCGAGTGAGTACTCGTCGACATACTCGTGTCTCTGTGCGGGGACCATGTAGCGGCTGTCGAGGTCGATCAGTGATAGATCAGATAGAACGCGGTTATAGGACTGTTCTAGGGATCCGACTATGAGGACAGTCGGAGACTTCACTGCTTGTGCAACTGGTTGGGCGGACAAGTACTCGAATTGATGAATTGATGTGCCGCTCACCTTTCCCATCGGTGCGAATAGCTGGGGCAAAGCGTAGAATTTTTCCGCTGCCATATCATCGGTTAGAACCACCCACCTGATCCCCCACCAATCGAGCTGAAACTTTGCCTCCAAGAGTTTTGTCTCAAGATTGCCGCTTCTGAAGACAGCCTCGTTGAATTGGTTGTGGCGTGGAAGGTTAAGGTGGCCTTGGTAGAAGCCTCCGTCTGTGGTGTCTGGCGCCGCAAACTTGTCGTGAAGCCACATGTAGACGCCGTACGTGGTGCCAGGTTGCACGGCAACGCGGAATAGAGTCTCATCCTTGGGTATTCTGAGTTGCCTGGAAATCTCTCCGATCTCGTCTGCGTACTGAAACTCATATCTGCCCTCCGCGAGCCTCCGCAAACCATACGTCCCGATTGACATGATCGTGGAGCCGAGAATCAGCATGATCAACACGACCATCACAAGCGTACGATATCGTGGTAACCTCTCATGCCAGTGCCTTAGAAGAATGGCATCGAATGGCATCAGAAAGAAGGGCAGGAACACGATGCTCGTTTCAGGGTAGAACGTAAGCCCGTAAATCTTTGGGTCGGCGTATCCGACTGTAAGGAAGACCACTAGGAGGAGACAGATCGAGCCAAAGGCCAGTAGCTGGCTGCGAGGCCTCTCTGCGAGGCCACTTCCTCCAGATGCTCTTCTCGCCGCAAGGATGACCGCCAACGTATACGGTAAGGTGAGCGTCGGAAGTGCTAAGTCTGTCCCCGAATGCGGCAGCCGAAGGAGGTAGTCGAATGCCAGCCCTTGATACGCGACGACCGGCGGAGTCGGGGTTACGAGACGAGGCGCGATATAGTACAGGTTGATCAGCAGGGCTGGAAGCACCGTGGAGAGCGCTAGGCGCGTCTTGTTGCCTAGCCCTCTTGCGCGAAAGGTTATGAGCGAACCTGTCGAGATGAAAGCGAAGAGCGCAATCAGTGGGTGGATGGAGAGCGAGAGAGCTAACACGATAATTACAAGAAGCGCTCTGGAATGTTTCTTTGCACCACTCTCTGGTCCGTCTAGTAGCCTGACTGTCAGGAGGGATGCGAGTGGAAGGAACGGAATCGCGAGTATCCTCGCATAGTTCCCACAGGATATGGCCCAGAACCATATTCCAGTAGATGACATGACGAGGAATGATGTGACCAGCGAAACTTGTCTGTCTTTCGTGAACTCCCAGGCCAACGCGTAGATGGATACGCCTGCAAGAGAGAGGGCGGATAGTAGAAGCGCTTCCATGAGGAAACCGACCGGCAGGCCAGTCAGCTTCATGATGAAAGCCGACGCCATTATGGGAAGAGGAGGGAACTGCCTGAAGACGAGCATGCCGCCAGCGAGCTGGTAGTTCCAGCTGATGTCGGGCCAGTGGTTGTAGGCGTACCTGATGTTGTAGGAATGCCAGTTAATGTCCCAGCCTGGTGGGGTTGGATAGAACTTCCACGCGTCGAGGATCAGGCCGAGGGCGAATACGTAGAATACGCACAAAGTCGCAGCGATCCCGTGGAGAAGAATCTGTCTGGGGCGGGAAAGGCCGCTACCGTTGAGAGAGGTGATGCGTTTGCTCTGCTCCAATGCGCGAGGGGCTCCCAAGCTATTTGCTGTCAATTTACTTCACCGACGATACGACAAGGTAGTTTCCGTCCCAAGCCCCCTTCGGATCGATCTTACCCAGCATGAACGCGATTGGGCGGTAGGCCGCGACGCACGCTCTGAAGAGAGCGGAGAGCCGGGGAAAGAAGCTGTCAGAATAGAACACTGTCGGCTCGATCCTGATCGAGGAGAAGCCTACTGAACTCAGCATTCTTCTCAGTTCCCTCGGGCATAGAGGCCTCTCGTTAGGCGACTTGAAGTGAAGTGGATTCCGAGGATGGTAGAAAAGGTACTCGAGAAGATCATGCGAGTTGGGCTCAAACGCAACCATCTTGCCACCCTCCTGAAGGACTCTCACAAACTCGGCAAGCGTGTCCTTCAAGGCGTAGTACATATGGTGGAGCACCGTCCCACAAATGACGGTGTTGAAAGATTTGGATCGAAAGGGAAGGTGCTCTATGTCTGCGCGTACGAATTGCATCTCAACGTTTTCAGATCTCACATTTCTGCGGGCTTCGGCCAACTCGACCCTCGATATGTCTACCGCTACAACATCGTGACCCGCCTTCGCGAGTCTGATCCCGTAAGGTGACGTACCGCTTCCGACCTCAAGGAATGGTCCTTTCTCGGTCTTCTCGACCTCCATCCAGCTCATTATCCTATCGTACTCGTCATCAGTGTATAGAGTCGCGAGTTTCGGGCGAAGACCTTGCGCCCATTCATCCCACAGTTTTGCTTCTTCTCTTTTCCTGTTCTGTGCCCTGTTCAAAGTTCGTGCACCTTCAGGCGAGGCGAAGGCATGTTTCGATGTGGAGGGACATAGTTCTCTGGTTCGCGTGGAACCGGGCGATTTCCAGTGAGGACTCTACGCGAGATCAATTATTATCTCCACTCGGCGATTGGGTATGACCCAGACTATCACGCCCTTGAGCAGCGAACTTTCGGTGAAACCCCATTTCGACGCGTCGGTGCGGATAGTGGCTTTACTTCGAAGCTGGAAGAGGACCGATACGTTCTGACCGTTGATCCCTGCCATAGCGTATCTTAATTTGAGTTCCGTTCTGTTAGCTGACACATCAACAACATGCGACAGTATTGGGATTGACGCCCGCGCTGCCTCAACCTGTGTGGGCTCTACAGGAAAGGAGGTCTCGAATGAGAGGTCTCCCTTCATCAGTTTGGGGGAGAACGGAGTTCTGCCCGTAAGTGCTCTATCTTTCATCAAGACGTAGGTGAATAGGTACTTTCCGCTCAGCCAAATGGGGTCCTGGGCCTCATACCCGTCGGTCTTGGTTAACAGCCACGGATCATTTGACAGAGCGGCTTCAGCATAGGCATCCAGTATTTGGTAGGCCAATGAGGAGTACTTTGGAGCGAGCCCGATCGCGGCAAGCATTGACCTAGAACTCGCAGACGTGTCCTCTTTCCTCCACTTGAGTAACCATGAGTGTTCGCCGAGCCTCAGGTTTTTGAGGAGGTAATCTTTGAGGTCGTCGATCTTCTTGTCGCCGTCAACATATGGAAGGGTCATTCCGATCTGTATAGCAGTACCATAGGCCTCGCTAGGGTTCGCGCCGAAAGTTGCTGTTGGAAACCAGTCCCAGGCCTGATCATAGAAGTGAGATATCATTTCGTTGGCATACGAGGAGTACTTTTCAAACCGTTCGATATCTTTGGCTAGCTCCTTGGCGATTTGAGCCGAAGCAACCAATGAGGAGTAGACCATTGCACTGTCAACGCTTGAGGTGATGTTCTTAACATCCACAAATGAGATGCCGCCAACTTTTGACGCATCGACGTAGGCGGCGGGTTGGTGCCTAGCCGGCAACCACATGCTTACGAGTGAGTCGGCCACGTTCATGAGCATTGCGTAGTTTCTGATGCCCCAGTCGCGATCGAAGCTCGAGAGCAAGTAGTACTCGAGAAGGAAAGCGGATACGTAAACAGGCTTATAGTCATTCCAGTAGTCTTCCCATGTGCCGTCGGCTCGGAAATACTGTATTAGGCTCGGGAAGGGCATCGGAGGCGCTCTCTTCACGTTCGGGTACCAAGCGCGCTCATAGTAGGATATCATCAGATCTTCCATTATCTTGACAATTGACAGGTCGCCTCGATCAATTCGCCAGAGCGTGTAGGCCAGAACAGTCCACCGAAGGAACCTGTCGCCCCAGATCGTTCGACCAGCATCCTTCTTGCTCAGAGCCTCGACCACCTCACGAAGCTCCTTCGATTGCATCTGCTCTGCTTTGACGGCTGCCTTCTCGATCTTCGTTAGTCCCGGCGGATATTCAATTGCTGGCTGAGCGTAGAACAGCTGATAGATGATGAATCCAGTGACGAGAAGAATTACCATGCCTCCAGTGAACAAAACTCTCCTCAAGGACGCTGGACCTTCTCCGTAAAGGATCGCCACTGTCCGTTTGGTTCAGCTCTTGGGCCTGCTTGCTTTCGTAAGAAGTACTTTGCGGCTCCAGTGGTCGAGATCACAGTCGCGAACGTAATCGCCAAGAGAAGGAGGGTGGTTCTTCCGTCCAGTTTGGCGGAAGAGTATTGGGAAACTATGTACGTATACGTCATGAGCAATGTGCCGCTCCAAACGCCACCGAGCACTCGTGTCGCACCTTGCCTCAGCGCCCTGCGTACCCCGGAAAGGACTAAGAGGAGAAGGCCGAACATCATTCCGAAGAATGCAAATGCGTTACATAGATCGGGGTACTGGCCTGAAGGCAATTCGAAAGCTAACAGCTTCTGTGCGAGGAGCACCAATTCGTTGACCGAATCAGGATTGCGGAACCAAGCCCATGCCAGTAGAGCGACGAAGCCTTCCGGTGCGACTAAGCCGAGAGGATCCTCTTCGACCTCGATCCTGATGAGCGTGTAAGCTGCGATCGCGATTATCAGAGCAATTGATAAGATCGCAAATGCGAGCAGAACGTCCATACACTGTTCCTCGGTGAGCTAGATTCCAGTGCCCTAGCAACTGACAATTCACTCATTCAACGGCGGCGATATTTCTCATCCATGGGCTAGAACGTGTCTATCTGGTTGCCCGAGCACTTGGAGGATTTCAACTCGTCTCGCAAACGTGGCCACGCGCAGACTGATCTCCATTTCGCTCATTTTTCGGACCCGTAGGAGATCGATCCAGGTCCTCATCCGTATCGATTTCCAAACATGTTCAGGAAACAGGATGTTGAATGGGAAGAGGTCGCCCAAGATGTATAGGTAATGCCTGTTGAAGCCTCTTAATCCAAGCTTGGCCCTGCGGGGAGAGACGGTTACGTAGATAGGCATGTACAATGGGCCGCAGAACTTCACTTTTCCAGTTTGCATCAGCATCTTGCCAAGAGTGCCGTCCTCATGAACGGGCAGGAACTCGTCGAAGCCCCCAATCTTCTCGAAAGCACAGCGCCTGGCCGCGATGTTTGGCCCACTCGTGAAGAACATGCCAAAGGGCATTGGCATCTTGCTGCAGATCAGCCTTATGAGGCTCCAGAGTTTATACTCGATCTTCACCCAGAAGGGCGCGTCGGAGGGGACCTCAAGCGGGCCGGTGACGGCTACCAAATCGGGATCCTCTTCGAATTCTCGGAATATCTTCCTCAGCCAGTCCGGTGGCACTAGTGTATCGGCCTGTGTGAAGGCTATGATCTCGCCTAGAGCTGCTTTGGACCCGAGATTTTCTTGGTAGGATATTCCGGCATGGTCTGCTACAATGACTCTTGCACCGCAGCTGCGAGCGATCGTAGCGGTTCGGTCAGTGCTTCCTCCGTCTACGACGATGACCTCGAAGTCTTCGAAGTCCTGTCCCGCTAGGCACTCCAGAGTGCTCCGAATGCTTGCCTCCTCGTTGAGCGCAGGGATCACAATCGATATCGAAGGATGGGCCAAAGCCTCGCGGTTGGCCTCGGAAAGCTCAATCCTCCCAGCCCCATGTTGGAAAGCTTTTCGCGTCTTTCCTCGAAGTTGGATGAGTTCCATAACGCTCATCGCCTTTTCTCCTCTGAATTGTAGCGGTCAGTGGGCGCTCCTGGGCTTGTCATGGGCAACTCTAGTCGCTGGCTCCGGGGATGGGTTGTAGGATGTATCTGTATGATAGTTCCCAGAAGCCGACCAGCCAGATGAGCACAAGGAGTGTGCCAGCGTAGTCGTGGAAGATCAAAGCTGGTAACCTTCCCCAGAACAACGCGACAAGTATTACAAGTACTACTCTCGCGATGTTCAGGAGGATTGTGCCCTCTAGGCCGATTGCGACGCACATTACCTTCGCGGTTTTTGTGTAGGGACCTCGTAGGCCTGTGAAGATCGTGAAGATGTAGAGGATTAGGCTCTGCCAGCCGATGCAGTTCCAGTTCAGGTAGATAGCCTGGAAGAGATCGCCTGACTGGAGGATGAGCCCTTGGTCGGCAACGGTTGTTTGGATGCCGAGAAGGTTACTTAGAATGCCTGCAAGCACTTTTGCCTCTATCGGAACGATGATTCCTTGGATGATCTTGTAGAGTCCTGTGCTCTCGACCATTCTTGTCAGTAGTTCGTTGAAGGCCATCGTGGCGGGGAGAAGTAGAAATATGATCGCGGATGCCACGATCAGAATGTTGAAAGTGGCATTGGGACTCGCCGCCTGTCTCTCGCTCAAGGCATCTGACTCCAAGTCTTTTTCTGCCGAAGTTTTCGGCGTAGCGTGGGTATTATGGGAGCGACCAGCAGGAAGAGGAGCAAGGCCTCTGGAGCTGCTGTAGTGGGTGTTATGAGCCGGGATCTCGTTGAACCTTCTATCCTGAGGGTTGCCGCCTTGTTGACCGTCAATTTGAAGCGTAGTCGCTTTCCGCCGACGTCCTGCCATCCAGCAGTACCTATCGTAACTGTTCCACTTGTCCCGGTCACGGCTACGCCGGTTGCGCTCACAACGGTCACATAGCCGCTGCCATCCGAATTGCATACACCAACTTCCAGGTCCGCCGTCCGCTCTGTGTCGGACAGAGTAAAGCTATACGTGAATTGATATGTGCCCGCATCGACGCGCCATGGGTCGGCATAAGGGCCGCCGCCTGTGTTGATTCTGTAGTACCAGTAGTAGGCGGTGCCAGCCGTCAAAGACAGGGTCGTCGACGTACCTGACCCAATATCCATGTACCTGCCAGATGGCGTTATGCCGGAAGTCGTCGCGGATCGAAGGTAGTACGTGTCGTCGATCTCTTGAGCTGTAACAGGCACGGTTACGGACAGAGCTGAAGCAAACAGTAGCGCTGAAGAGAGCATTATCAAAACGACAACTGCGATGCTTGGCCTTTTCCCGCAAAGAAGACGCGCGAACCTGTTAGGCCGTTCTCTATTCTCTTCCAAGCCTTTTCCGGCGGATGGGGCAACTTCACTAGAGGCATCGCGCACCTCTCCTCGTTCTCGCCTTTCATCCCTAACCTTTGCTCTCTGTCGACTCTTCTCTCGCAAACGTCGCCATATCCTTCCAAGCCTCATCCTGATTATTGGCTCAGTAATCATACCGGTCTTGAAAGTGCGGATCCATTGGCCTTCCCTCTTCTCGAGCAGGCCTTTCAGCGCTGAATAGGCTTGGAAGGGTGCTAGGACGTAGGAGAACACTATCGTTGAGAAGACTCCAGGAAGGTCTTTTCGAGCCGACTCCTCCGCGTAAAGGCCTGCCAAATTCATCAGGGGCAAAGCTATCAAGTTGGACATGAGGAGGCTCCAACCAAAGGTGGCGGTCCAGAATGGCAGGTAACAGTGAATGCTCTCCGACAGAAGCCAGAAGAACGTGCCGATCATGAAGAACAACGACTGCAAGTAGTATGGCGCGAAGTAGAGGAACTCAAGCTTCTCGCGAATCGTGAGCTCCGGAGACTTCATGATCTTCCAGAAGTACTTCTTCGCGTTGAACGTGTGGCCCTCTGCCCAGCGCTGGCGCTGGCGGATAAGGCGTGTAATGGTAGATGGGCATTCGGCGGGGACTTGGATCTGAGGCGTGTACTGGACGCGGTAGCCGTCCCCGTAGAGGCGGCATGTAAGCTCCCAGTCCTCCGTGAGGCTCTTGCCCCATGCGTACTTGCGAAGCAGGTCGGCGCGGATCATGTATACGCTGCCCGCGATCATCTTCATGCCACCGAAAATTTCCTCGCATGTGCGCTCGATTACATAGTTGCCGCTGTACTCCGCTCGGATACCACGCGTCAGCCAGTTCTCGGACTTGTTCAGGTAGTGCCACTGATAGCCTTGAATCGCAGCCAGTTTGCCGTTATAGCCATTGGCGTTCCCATTGCCGTTCTGCCCGTTGCCTCCATTGCCGCTTCGCCCGTTCCTTCCGTTGCCGTTCCCGTTCTTCCTTCGCCACAAGATCCTGTAGTTGCGGTGGGTCCCGTTGCGGTTCCCGTTTCCGTTGCCGTTGCCATTTCCGTTCCTTCGCCATAGATTTCGAAGGCGGTTCGCTCCGTTTCTACCATTGCCGTTCAGTGCCACGGGTTGAGCCTCGCCGAGCTTGCGCCTCCGCTCTAAGTACTCCTCTATACCGATCTTTCCCTCAGCGCATAACTGATCCAACTCGAATCGTTCACGGACGGTCTTCCTATCGGCAGTAGTATGGATCAGGCGTTCGGCTAGCCATCTCCTCTCCTTCTGGAACCAATCGTCGTCAGCGACGCGCCGCTCACCATACAGCCTATCTAACTCCAAGATATCGGAGAGTTTGAGAGACCTTACCGTCACAGGTTCCT
>Ga0315309_1001561_pt1 | contig 13650 bp, 12 predicted proteins | sample TDP4_MG_FD_203080 | JGI IMG/M metagenome (GOLD analysis project Ga0315309, IMG submission 203080) | Freshwater sediment microbial communities from Lake Towuti, South Sulawesi, Indonesia - TDP4 | ecosystem: Environmental > Aquatic > Freshwater > Lake > Sediment | place: Indonesia: South Sulawesi...
AAGACTATGGAAAACTAGTAGTGGATGGAGTAATTCCTAAACAGGAAATGTATGAAACAATCAAACGAACAAAGAAGGAACTATTCGAACGAGGAGCTCCTCCTGAGACAGTAAAGAGGATGCGGTATAGTGGTCTTGTTCTCCATGAAATTTCACCTCATAGAGACTTGATCTACGACGCGCATGCGACGTTTTCTCTAAAGAAGCCAAACATGATGTTTATGGAGGAGATATATAAGAGGTGGACGCTGTGGGATTATGAACTCAGGACAAGAGCCTAAGTTCTCTTTAAGGGTATACGAGTGGTGTCCTGTATGCAAAACATTGATCAAGGATGTGCGTTTTAAGCCACATATAATCAAGCACTGGGTTACCTCTAAAAGAAATGAGGAGTTCGATGACTTCATACGTAGAATATTTGGATCTAAAGTTAAAATTCCGTTCAAACTCTTGGAGGAATAACCATTCTTAGTGCGCGCTAGAAACGCGTACGAGAGAAGCAGAAGGATAACTTCTCCAATTTCATCAATCTTTCATAGCCTCCCACGACGCTTAAGAGCAAACGTTTTCATCAACCGGAAAGCAATAGGCTCACCGATCAACTGTGAAAGTAAGAGCACCGGTTACAGCAAGGTTTTTAGGGTAAAATGCCCTAGTATATGTTTGAGGTAAGGAGAGTCGTGATGACTCGTCAGGCCACCCGAAAGGGTGACCTGCCTTTCCGAACACTTATTTTGGAATGACTGAAGGTTCATATATTCTATTGCCTTCTCGATTCCAGAGAGGCGCAAGTTGGGCAAATCTATCACTTTTCTGGTGTTCAAAATATTGCCACGTAGTTCGACAACAGACATCAGCAAGCTGGATTCCTACGCTAGCTTCTGAGTCTGAAAAAGAGATGGTATTCAAAACGCGATCTAGTTTTTCTTCATACACTGGCTGATAAGTCAAGCCTCTCATTATTATGCCAGTTAATTTGAATGTTCTCACCATTTCCTGCAATGAGCGATCGTTTTTGTATTCCTCAGAGTCCATCATTACGCTTCCAACTCCGTTAGTTTGACGTTTCAGAAACATGCCAAATCTGTGCATGGTCGCTTGTATACCATAAATCTTCGGATTGTAAGCGTTAATCCCGTATCTCAATTTCATCTTAATTTTGTCCACAACAGTAGCAAACAATACTGGCTTTAATTCGAGCAACAAATCAAATATCTCGTTTGCCATAGCTAACCGTTGAGGATGGTCTAACCTCTCATACTGGTGTTTTCCTCTAATGAGATGATGATAACATAATTCTCGTTTGTACTCACTCGACAAAGGAAGTGGAACGTATTTTGTCAGAATACGGTTGACTTCTTGGTACGCTCTCAAGTCAGCACTAGCAGTCAACGCTAGGCCGCCTATGACATAGTAGTGCGTTCGACTCTTTCCAAAAGGCTGGCACCAACCCCGGTCTCCGCAAGAATCGAGATACAGAGTGTACGAGGTTGGAGTAGCTGGTATAGTCATAAGTGACTGATTCAGCATCTCTAGTATAATAGACTTTGCTGGTCTTCATAGGTCAAATGGCTTAACGGTACCGCAGAACCTCAATACCTAAGTCATCCCATGAAAGTCAACAGTGCTCTCCATCCAACACCAAGTGAAAAGAGTACCATCCCAAAAGCTTCTCGTATTCTGTATCGCATAAGAGTCAACATTAGAGGGTATGATCCACCAGAAAGATCAGACATATACCTAAGAGATGTTTCGAAACAATCCTGAGAATTCTTGTTGTCAAGAATGACTTTGCTCTTATACTGAGGATATGAACATGCATTCCTGAAGCGTCTAGGATTGCTGCAAGTAAGTAGCTGACAATGATAAGACCTAACCTGATTAGGATCAAACTAGCGCGCTGCTTGAACGAAATCTCGGAGCGCGCAGCAAATTGATGAGAAAGAAGTCGAAAAACTCGAAAAAGTAGATCAACCATCACTTCTGGGAAGGTGTATCTATGAAAAATCGGACTGAACATATAGGTGAAAAAATCACATTCTTCGAAACTAAAGTCGGTGGCAGGATAGTTAGAGTTAGCGCTAACCTGAGACCGAAAAATGAGGGCAACATAACGTGGCAACTAGCGACAAGGACGAAAGTTGGCGTACATTGGTCTACGACTTGGATTCGTCTAGAAGATATGGAACAATTGGGGTTTCTGTTTTTAGCTCTTTCCAAGTTCTGCGTGAGAAACAGGTATATGAGTAAGGAGACTTATAACGAAATAATGGTCTTCAAGAAGAAATGGAAACGCCTCGTTGATAGAGCATTCAGAGACCTAAAGACTAGAAAAGCCTTGTTAAGAGAACTTAAGGAGAAATGTGGGATAGGGCGCGCGCCAGACAAGGAGTAATAATCTCAACACAAAGACCGAACATAAGCCAAAACATTATAGCGAACGCAGCCACCAAGATCTTCCTAAGAACGACGGTGGACAGTGAGAAGGCAGCGAGATGGCTTAACCTAAACGATGAGCAGACCAACTACCTGAAAGCAATGCCCAAAATGGAAGCCATCATCGTAACACCTAAGCACTCCAAGCCAATAAGGATCAAAACGATCCAAGTAGATCTGCTAAGAGTAGATAACCACGACATCATATTAAACGACATGATAAACTACCCAATAATCTACGACGTTGAGACAAAGAGCCTTGACATGGAGCTCGCGACACATAAGACTAACAACGAGAACACAATGATCACAAGAGCAACCCACCCAGAAGTGAAGAGACTGAAAACCATAGCAGAAGAAGCCTATCAAGATGGGAACTACAAGGAAGCGCTCAGAACTTACATCAGAGCAATAGAAGCCATGAAGAACCAAAAAAGCGCCAAAGAAATACCACGAAACGGGCCAGTCCAACCCGAAGATACTGCGAGAGCTCGCCTGCAGCCTACTCTCACCCAAACTCAACGCAAATCTTCCCCTCAACCCTTTCTCCCACCAAACCAAACGCCAAAAACCCCAAACCAGAATAGTAATCTCGCCTCGGAACAACAAACCGAACGACCGGTACAGGGGAAGCAGCCAACAGCATCCAACTTGAACCATCAACCACCCCCCACACTAGATGAGAAACCAACATGGATTCAGGTGAAACAGGTCTTCAAACATCCACAGGAGATAATTGACGAAACCACACTCAAAACCAGACTGAACACAGAAACAAGACAACAACTACAGAAACAAATTGGGCCCCTGATCAGTAGGAACCTAATCGGGGAAGTGACGGCTCCCAGCTACAAGGACATCGACCCAGCAACGACAATAATATACTACCAGATCAGTGACCATCAAAACAGAGACATACTAAAAGAGTACATCACAACCACAATCTGCAAGGACCTGCATAGCAAGGGAATCAACACAACATGGATCGACCAAAACATGGAACTACTTGCAACAACAAACAATAACCCCGACCAAAACCAGTACGTAATCACAACATGGACCCACAACACCATAAGCCCAGCAACCACACTAACAAGACTAAAAAGAATAAAGCAACAGCTACAAGAGGAACAAATAAAAGAACTAATCATAGTTCTACCCTGGAGAAATGAAGCCAGAAAACTCCAAAAACTAATAACACACCTAAGATTATCAGGAATAACACCCATACCATTCAGCGAAAACGAAACAAACAAACTAATCAACCACATAACATACGGAACCCCAATGAACCCTTGAAAACCACAAGAAACAAAGCAACACAGATCACCGCAACAAAACCACAAGAATTATATCCCACACACAATCAACCAAAACACCCAAACGAAACAACAAACAAACAAAAAACACAGGAGACCCCCTACCATGACGACAACAAAAGAAAAACAAACCCCAACAAAAACAACAACGACCACAGCAAACCTCTACACCAAAAGAACATACAAAACAGTCACAGAAGTAGCAGGACCACTACTCGTAGTCCAAAACGTAGAAGGCGTAGGATTCAACGAACTAGTAAACATAGAAACACCTGACGGAGAAAAAAGAAAAGGAACAGTCCTCGAAGTAGGAAAAGGCAAAGCCATCGTCCAAGTATTCGAAGGCACCACAGGACTCGACACCAAAAACACAACATGCAGATTCACAGGAGAAACACTCAAAATCCCAGTCACAACAGACATCCTCGGCAGAATCCTCGACGGCTCAGGAACACCCATGGACGGAGGACCACCAATCATCCCCGAAGACATGTGGGACATAAACGGCTCCCCAATAAACCCAGACGCAAGACAATACCCAAGAGAATTCATCCAAACAGGAATATCAACCATAGACGGAATGAACAGCCTCGTCCGCGGACAAAAACTACCCCTATTCAGCGGAGCAGGACTACCACACAACCGCATCGCAGCACAAATCGCAAGACAAGCCAAAGTACTCGGCAAAGAAGAACAATTCGCAGTCATATTCGCAGCCATGGGAATCACAGCAGAAGAAGCACAATACTTCCGCAAAGACTTCGAAAGAACAGGCGCCCTAGAAAGATGCACCCTATTCCTAAACCTCGCAGACGACCCCGCCATAGAACGCATCATCACACCACGATGCGCACTCACCACAGCAGAATACCTCGCATACACACAACAACTACACATACTCGTCATACTAACAGACATGACCAACTACGCAGAAGCCCTCAGAGAAATCAGCGCAGCAAGAGAAGAAGTCCCAGGAAGAAGAGGATACCCAGGATACCTCTACACAGACCTCGCCACAATATACGAAAGAGCAGGAAGAATCAAAGGAAGAAAAGGCACCATAACACAAATGCCCGTCCTCTCCATGAGCCACGACGATATCACACATCCTGTTCCAGATCTGACAGGATATATAACTGAGGGTCAATTATTAGTAACGCGCACTTTACATAACAAGGGCATATACCCTCCAATCGACCCACGCCCCTCTTTGAGTCGCCTGATGAAGGAAGGGATAGGGGTCTTGAAAGATGGAACTAGGTTGACTCGTGAGGATCATCGTGAGGTTTCTGACCAGTTGTATTATGGGTTTAGTGAGGGTATGGATTTGCGCGATTTGGTTGCTGTTATTGGTGAGGAGGCTTTGACTGACCGTGACAAACTCTACTTGAAGTTTGCTGACACATTCGAGCGCAGATTTATCGCTCAGGGTGAATACGAAGATCGCAGCATTGATCAGACTCTGGATTTGGCGTGGGATTTGCTGAGTGCGTTCCCTGAAACGGAGTTGAAGAGGTGCGACCCTGCGACGATTGCGAAGGCTCGTGAGCGTCATGCTTATCGTTATGCTGCTGCGAGTGCTTCCTCATCTTCCTGATTTTCTTTGTCGTGCTTATCGTTGCAGTGTGACTGGTGTTTTTTCATCAGTCTAGTTTCTTGGAAATCCAAGAAGAAGAAAGAGAAGTAGTTAGGTCAAAATAGCGGTTTCCGCGGGGATGTGGCAATAAACCCTCCCAACCGTTCCTACCGTATGGTGCTAGGAACGGATCAGATGGATCGAACGGCTTAACCAGATCACCCATAAAATGAGATCTATTCTCTAACCAGCCATTGTAGCAGCCCAATCAGGAGCCACATCAGTATCGCATGGATAGGTATGATGAAAACTCCCCAAAAGGGATCTACCGTCAATCCGACATAAAGTCCCCAGTTGAGAGATGTGGCAACCCAGCTGGCCCCGAATCGCCTGATTAAGTAAGCTTCAGATGGGGCAAATATGAGAATATACACCAGAATCACGACTATCACGATCACTATAAAGAGCACGAGGACCGTCCATGCATTGTAGTTGTCCAGTGCTAGACCGACGCTAGTGATCAGCAAGCCGTATATATTCCAGAATCCAGTCCAGAAGGCCGTGTAGTACTTCTCGACAATGAATATGCTGACGTACGAAGGAAAGAGTCCCAACAAGAAGAGAGTCAAAGCCAAAGACAAGAAAAATCCTCTCCTCTCTCTTTTTCCGCGCATCGATAGTTACTGGATCACAACGCTTCAGCCGCGTTTAAGAAGTCTATCCTGGTCTTCCCTAAGAGTGTCCCTCGGCGGAGATCGCCAACCAAACCGCTCGAACAACCAAATAGCATGATCTAATGCGAGTTCCCTTGCCCTTCCGAGGATATCCTGAACCGTGATAGTGAGTGACCTCGGCAAAACTGCAGCCGCACATGCGTAGTTCTCCCATAGCCATCTCGAAGGATCGATAGATATTAACCTTCGATTCTCCATTCCTCGGAGTTCTATAGCCAGAACAAACGCATCATCAAATATCTTCTTCTCTGCAAGTCTCGCGGCAAACTCGTAGATCTCCGTGAAGCTATACAGACTCATGAGGAAACTCAGCACTGAGTTGGGCTTGATTTTTCTCGTAGCCTCAGACTCTAACTCACTTTCCGCCCACCAGTCCTCTTCACATGCAAACAAGTGGACAAACTGACCGCTTTGATACATTTTCCATAGCTCAATATATTGCTGCCAGTCAACGTGACACTGAGCCCAGTCGGCGCCAAAGCCGAGATCGGTGTTCCTGAAGTACGGATATGGCCATCCCCTTAGGCTAACAGTGCAGTTCTCCACTACGGAAGAGCATTCTGAAATCGATTTTATCCTCTCCTTCCTGAATTCTAAAGGTCGAATCACGACATGCCAGTAACCGCGAGACTTTATTTTCTCAATGATCGTCGTCGTCATTTCAGGTCACCTAGTTGATCCAGAAACTTCCGTTCGTCACTGACTGTTGACTCTAACGTTTCAAGACCTATTCTCTTCAGTCTCTCCAGGAGTTTTCGCGTGCTCTTGTCTACGGCGAGGTCAACTATCTCCCTCATCTCCACAGTACTCATCACCTCAGAACACTCGTTTTTCCCTCGACTTCGCCAATAGATCTTTCCTCGTTGCAGTCCAGCCTTGGGGTAGTCCCTTTTGCATATGACTGGCATTTCCTCAAATTCATCGACTGCTATTACAACGTACGTCTTGCCGTCGCACGTTGTCTGGTCAAGGTGCACTCCAACGTACGGGTCTGCATATCCGTTGATGAAGCCAGAAATATCATCGAGGTTGTAGGTGCTTGCGACTTCCTGTGTCACACCAATGTTGTTGAATACGCCCTTAGGGCGCTCTTCCACACCAATTATTATCCGGCCCCCGTCCCTAATGTTCGTCATAGAAATCGCCGCTTTTGTGATCTTTGCCTTTGTCAAGTCTGAGTCCCACCGCATTGGTGCCTTGAACTCCAAATGCCTTCCTTCAATTCCGGCACGGATCATTTCGCACAGGTCTTGGTTTGTCATGGACGAGACCCCTTCTGCTGAAAGTCACATTCCTGCAATATATCTAGTTGGCGTCTATCGAGACCCTGTTCAAGAGTTTGTCTGTTATAGCAGTCATACTAGTAGCGATTTCAAATTCTCTCCGTATGAATTCAGTTTTCTTTAGAAATATGGCAACTCATATTGATCAAGAGGCTTCGATGTGTTCTTAATCTAAGCGATCAGGAGATAAGTCTGGTTTTCGCGAATTCTGTCCCAAAATAATCTATTTCTATCCGAGTCTTGTCTTCGAAAACAATTCCCCACTTCATCATTCTACCTTTTTCAATTTTGTGTGTAAAACTAAGTCACTGATTCCTTCTTCATCCAAAGAAGACCAACTATCATCCATCTTTTATATGGACGTCTGCTGTGAGTTCCCAATGCAAACCACGTATCGTTGTCGTATTTCATTTCGTAATAGCACTTATTCTTAAGCTTGATTCGGGCTTCCTTTTCATTGTCGTATTTTGTATAAAGAAGATTGGTCCCCCAGTCAAAACACCTCATCAGATGGGGTCTGTCCTTGCAGTATATACATCGTTTCCTGCATCTCCACCTGTAGTAGAGCCCAACATCTCCATAGGGACTACGTTTGAAAGGTTTGCCATTCAAAGTTATCTGGACGATTTCGCCTGCTTCCTTCTTGATTCCGAAAGCCTCAATGACAGGTCTAACCAGTGTCATAGTGCGTTTTTCCTGTATCGGAATATCTAGGGAAGGCTCTACTATTCTGTCAATTAGCTTTCTTCGTTCCTCCTTGTCTTCAATCCGATCGACTTTTCGAATAGAATCAAGTTTTATCTTACGGCTCTCTTGACGGGGATCATCGGTAGCTTTTGTAGATTCGACTTCAATAACGTCCCATCTATGAATCTCCTGTCTAACAACTATATCTTCGGGAAATGGATAGAGTCGTCTCCATTTGCCATCTTCACTGACTCCTCCAGTACATATTTCGTATTTCTCATATTTTGTACTCCAGTTTGGAGCGGCTTCCACAAGAATTACCAACTTCTCCCTTTCCCATGCCAAGAACCTATTTCACCCGTTCAAAATGGATGACATAGACAATTTGATCCTCGTTCCAATCTCCATGTATTTCCTTCCAGACTTTCCTGAATTGTTGAAGAGTATAGCCCCCTTCCCTTTTGGCGTCACTCTCATCAAAATCCTTCAATCGTTTTCTATCGATTGCTGTGATACGCAAGTCTGCGAAGTGGGGTTCCCAAACAGATGCGTGGATGACAGCCTCAACCTTCACTTTCGGGTCTGGAATGCCTGTTCTTGATGTTTGGGTTTTCTTGTCTTCAAGTATTGGTTTCATATGGCTGAGCCTAAAAGGCAACTCGTATGGGGTCTCAGCTACCTCTTCAATTATTTTCTGAATTGGTTTTTCAGGTTCCCTAGCGACCTTTTCAATGACCATGCTCCTTTCTTTGACTGGGAGACGTTCCTCAGCCAACCTCTTGATAACTTCAACTCTTTTCTCAGGTTCCTTAACTGAACGACCAACTTTAACCGCTGTGAGATAATCGATCTTCCCCTCGGGTACTTCTCTCGATATAGTGGAAGGAGCAACGTATTTCTGGACTTCCTTGGGGACAACTTCAACTGTCCGAAGCCAAAGAGAAACAACCTCTGGGCTGACACCGATTTTCTTCGCTATCGCTGTCTGAGATGGATATTTCTCTGGATATTTCTCCAGAAGTTGCTTGCAGATCTTTCCTTTTTCAATCGCACTGAGATCCTCTCTCTGGATGTTTTCGATTAGATTCAACTGTACTACCTGATCATCAGCAAGCTCCTTGATAATGACTGGCACTCTCTCAATCTTGGCTTGCTGAGCCGCTCTGTAACGTCTCTCGCCGATCACCACCTCAAACTCGCCGTCCTCAGGTCTAACGATTATAGGTTCGAGCAAGCCAACTTCTTTTATACTGTCAGTAAGTTCATTTAGGCGCTCTATGTTGATTTCCAATCTGGGATTAAGTCTGTTTGGATGGATTCTGCGCAACTCAATCTCCCTAAATTCCTCAGCCACTTGGTTCAACCCCTTGCTATCTTCCTATATTTCTCAAGAAACTCCTTTGCTTATCGGTATTTTCCTCTTATAGGCCGCAACATATCCCCTCCACCGCGATGCCACTATAATAACTCTGTGGCATTCTTAAATCTTCCATTCCCTCGACGACTTAAAAGAGGCGATTCTTGTCTGGCACACGACTGGGGGTCAACATAGAGAATTGTCATCTGTGTTTCCTGAAGGGGAAATGAAGCGTTGTGATCCTAAGACTATCGAGGCTGCTCGTGCTCGCCGCGTTTATCATTATGCTGCTGCAGGTGCTTCCTCGTCTTCCTGATTTTCTTTGTTGTCCCATGGTTTCTGTTAAGGGAATTGGCCGTAGCATACTTAGCATGTGGCCCTGCCACGCTATCCAAGAAACTGGAGATTCTGATATCTCTATTTGTAGACCCGATGGCCTCGCCTCCAGGTGAGGAACGACTAGAACTTCGCGGAGCTGAAAGAGTAGAAGAAGTGAGACCACAATATGACTGTCGTCGTTTGCATGGCCAGAAGGTATAACTACATATTCACATTCACAAGAGCATGTTCTTCCTTCTTCATTGAACTTTCTGAAGTGTTATTCAACCAATCTTGCCGAGAATCGTGTCTTCTTCAGTCCATTAAACCCTCCCCTTGCCAGAAGGTCCGCCGCCTTGTCAGCTTTTCCGAGCAGATCTGGGAACTTAGTTCTCTCTGGATTTATGTGATGAGAACCTGTAGCTGACAATGCGGCTCCCAACATTGCAATATCCTCAGGCAAATACATCATTTCATCACCTGGAAGAGCGTGAGTGACCGAATAACGAATCGAGGACCATATACCAAAGGACAGATCAGTCAAATGCGGAAATAGATGTACATCGCCGTCAGGTGTTATCACAGAAGTTCCATAGGGGACCGTTGGCTTTATACCTCCTCCTCTACCTTTGGCAGTCAGTCCAAAGCCTGAGAGATTTCCACTCTTCAGCACTTCGATAGCCAGAACATGAGTCTTCAACTTTTCATATGGCAGACTTAGGCCATGGTACTCAACGCTCTGGAAATGATTATCTTTGAGTATTATGAGCAAATCGGGAGAAAGCTCTTTTGTCATATCCAAAAGGATCTCGCCTACTTTTTGCACCGCATCATTAATCCCTTTTGTGCGAGCTGTAAGCAGAATTTCGACATCCTCGAGGCTGGGACCCGTGGCGGTGACTAGGCCAACATTATCTTTCTTCTGTTGTGCGAGATCGATAGCTACAAACCTCGGAGCGGCGTACTTGTTGAGAAAGGATGCTGAACCGCCCAAATTAACATAGTACGTTAGTCCTGCGAGCCGATTATTCAAGTGGGCCAAGGCAGTGAAGACAACATGGTAGTACGCTTGACCTCTATTCCATGTATCAGCATTATAATGTATTACGGGAACATCATTTGCGAGTGCAAAGTTGTAGGTCCTTACGTATATTTCATCCTGGGTCTCTCTATCAACGCGAAGTGGCATTACGACTAGGAAGGCATCACAGCCCCGGGCAATTCCATCTTTCATACCTTCCTCGTAATCCTCAGGTCTGTATCTTCCTGCTGGGAGTTCTATTAGCTTCACGTCAAATGGCTTTGCTTCAAAGAAATTCTGAAGCCGAAGAAGTTTATAATCAAGATTTTTCAATGGGTGACCTTTTCCTCTTTGGCTTGCCGGCATGACCTTTTCGGGATCGAATGAGAAGGTATTCTGAATCAGAGAAGATGCTTTCTTGTAGATTTGGGGGCATACTAACGCGAGCCTGACGCCATCCTTAAGGATTCGGCTCACCACGTGCGCTCTACATCCTTCACTAAACACGTAATCTGAGAGTGCGCTTAATGAGACATCTTGTGGCGTGTTATCCTTTCTTATAAAAATCTTAACCTCGGGTAATTCGACAAAACGGAAGTCATCTATCTCATAAGTCTTGAGACCTGTGATTTCACGATGAAGCTTCGATCTCTGTTGCTCACGTCGAATGAATGTGACTGGGCCTGGGACGAGGTCAATTGAGATACGGCTACCCTCCACCAACAACTCAGGGTGTAACTTCTCCGAAAGGTATCTGCAAATTGTTTCTGTGAGGGCTGCCTTAACTTCCGTTGGCATTGATACTAGGAAGTGATAGTCCTTTGCTAATTCTTTGACACCAGCCATCTTTTCGAAAATATAGAAATTGGAGGTCGTCAAGATCGGAAGCATGTAACTTGGGATCATTGGGATAGGCTCGCTACGTTCGTATGGAAAAACATAAGGAACAACATAGCAGATCTTATCACTGTCTTCGATATTCTGGATTTCTGTGCTGCTAAGGGTTATTCCATTTTGTCTCAGTAGTCTTGTTATGGATTCTGCGGCTGTTGTTCCTTTGTAAGGTACGTTTTTAGCGGGTCCATTTATGATACTCTCGAGCATCACTGTTCTAGGAAACCTTAGCCTACGACCATGAGCCCTAAGCTCAAACATAAGATCTGGGTTGAGGCTGAATCGATCCCATTGTCTCCTCCCTATAATCCTTCTAAAAGTAAAGTCGTCGGGCGGAAGCATTCTTGTTTTTAGGTTGACCATCACATACGCTTTTCCAGTAAGCCCAATCTTGGGATCAACGTCAACATACCTTCTTGGTTCTACCAGCTTTGTTCCGTCATCAAGTACCAGTCTTCCTGCATCCAATTGAAGGTGTGAGAAAAGCTCATCAGCGCGTCTTTCAGGTAACCATGAAGGCACATGGTTCCTGAGTTCATTTTCACTTGCACTTGCGAACAGTCCATGAACAGGATCGAAGCCATGCTCAACCGCTTCTTTCCTCATAGCATTGGTAAGAGATCTAGTCCAGATATTCTGGATTGCAAACTTTTGCCCCTTGATATAAAGTCCCATTGGACTTCTCCCGAATTTCGTTGGTTTGATTTCGACCTCAATGTCTTGCCCTTCCACCTCTACCTTCATAGACCTCGTATCGAATGATTTGGTGGAAATCAGGAAGTAACGATTATTCTCACAAAAAACACCTGTTGGAATTTCATTCGACTCAAAGAGTCTGTAGGCAGCCCTGTTTATTGCAGCGTAGGACAGACTGGATGCGGCCCGTGCCTCAACTGAATATATTGGAAAGGTGAGATCCCTTCTGGCGAAGCTGCGACCGGTCTCTCTGATGCATGTATAGACCACTTGGTCGGGGTGTGATTTTGTCTCCATGCTTATCCTCCATCCAATAAGGTCAGAGATGACTCTGTCTAAATCGGCCTTCGACCATGCCACTTGCATCTTTCATTCTATAGCAAGCATAACCCTGGTTATTCTTCAACAGAAGCAATTGACCTTTAGCCGCCACAAGATTTCCGAAGACACCTGTCCTTGTTCTACGCCTCTTCACTTCTGCTTTTGTTATTCCTCGAATAGTTTCGACATCAACTAGGTTAGCGCACATAGGTTCAACTGGGTCGCCACAATCAAGGTCACCTATTAGGCAGTATTCCTGGGAATTTCGCCCGAGTCTCCTTTCTATAGCAGATTGGCACTTCGCCTTTATTCTTGGGAATGCCTTCTGCAATCTCTCCCAAGCAAGTGCAGAATCTGCTGAGAAAAATGAAATAGCATCATCTACTGGCTGAGGAAGATATTTCTGAGCAACAAAATCTTGCTTTCCTGGACCGTAGACCAGAGAATTGTAACCAAAAGCGCTCCCGGATAGTAAGTCTTCGATCTTCTGTGCATCCTTAAGGCCAAAGGAATAATCATCTTTGTGAATTAGCGGGAGCATTAGGGTAGCTCCTTGTTCGGCAGCCCGTATCTCTTTGCGCCTGCTATTTGTGACGCCAACCTTAATGTTCCGATCCAAGGCTCCGATTGAGAGGTATGGAGTGAATTCAAAGCTACTGTGCCACCAAGGCTTCCTGCAAGGAAATCTGTCTTTTAAGCAATTGTGTTTAGCAACCCCCTCCTTAATACAGAGACAGATGTTCGACGCATGTGACTTGCAGTATGGCTCATGAACCTCTCTTTGCGCGTCGGCTCTTTCTCCACATATGATACATCGCCGTCCCGAATCACGATCAAAAGTCAAATCCAATTGCATGTCCAAGAAAAGGTAGTCATAGTCATGATATCCGTCTTCACTAATCACGACCCAACGGAGTGCCGCGCAACCGTCTTTATTCCAGCCTATCCTTTCAAAAACTCGCATTTTCTCCTCCTCAGTAGAGTCGATTATGAGAACTCACACTTATT
>Ga0315309_1001562_pt1 | contig 13648 bp, 16 predicted proteins | sample TDP4_MG_FD_203080 | JGI IMG/M metagenome (GOLD analysis project Ga0315309, IMG submission 203080) | Freshwater sediment microbial communities from Lake Towuti, South Sulawesi, Indonesia - TDP4 | ecosystem: Environmental > Aquatic > Freshwater > Lake > Sediment | place: Indonesia: South Sulawesi...
GATGCCAGAGTACCCCTTGATTACCTCGTTGAAGCCCTGGCCCCGCTCACGAGCCGACGAGGTGCCGGTGATGCCCTCCAACTCCACCACCTTGCCCTTGCCGCCCAGAAGCCTGGCCAACTCCTCACCCGCCATCTTCCCGCCAGCCACGTTGTCCGAAGCGATGTGGGACACAATCTCACCACCCGCCGCAGCGCGGTCTACGGTGAAGACAGGGATACCGGCGGCGTTGGCCTTCTCGATGGACGGCACCACCGCCTCGGCATCGGTGGGGTTGATGAGCAGGGCATCCACCTTCTTGGAGATGAGGTCCTCCAGGTTGGCCGCCTCCTTGGCCGGGTCGTTCTCGCAGTCCACCACGATCAGCTTGACCCCCGCCGTGGCGGCTGCCTTCTCAGCCCCCTCCTTGAGGGTCACGAAGAAGGGATTGTCCAGCGTCGAGAGCGATAGACCCAGGGTAACCTCCTTGGCCACCGGGACTGGTGTCGGCGTTGGTGCGGCCGGCTTGGGTGTGGGTGTCGGCGGCACCTCTGTCGGAGCTGGCGTCGGCCCACACCCGCTCACGATCAGAGCGCTGATCATCACAGCACTCAACCACAAAAGTAGTATGCGTTTCATTTTACTTTCTCCTCCCTATCATAGTTTGGCATGAATGAAGCAGCGACTTGCGAAACCGCATCCAACAGATCGCTAAGACTTTTGATCCCCTTGTCATCCCTCCTTTCTGTAGCTGTGACTTTCACGTGATCTGCGATGCTTCACACACTCGCGCCAATGCGAATGTTTCTCAGGCCTCGTTCATCTAATTGCCCGGTATAGGAGTAACGCCAGGGCGATGACGACTCCTTTGACGACCTGCTGGTAGTCAGAGGACACATTCAGGATGTTGAGGCCGTTTTTCAATACCTCGATAAACAAAACACCCAGCAGCGTGCCCCCCAGACTGCCCTCTCCCCCGGCCAGACTGGTACCACCTACCACCACAGCGGCAATGGCATCGAACTCGAAGCCATAGCCAGCAGAGGGTTGGCCAGAATTCAGCCGACCCACCAGGACGACACTGGCCAAGGCGGTCAGGAACCCACCAACAGCATAAACCAGAGTGATATAGCGATGAGTGGGAACGCCTGACACCTGAGCGGCGACCTTGTTGTCACCTATGGCGTAGATGTACTCCCCCGCCTTGGTACGCTTCAGCAGAATGTGACCAAAGAGAAAGACCAGGCCGGCGATGATGATGGGCACGGGCACGGGGCCGACAAAGCCTGTGCCCATGAAACGGAAATCCTCCGGCAAACCGGTGATGGGACCTCCGCCGGTATAGATTAGAGCCAGCCCCCTGGCGATGGTCATCATACCCAGGGTCGCAATGAAAGGAGGCACTCTGGTTTTGGTGATGATGAGGCCATTGACCACGCCGGCCAGTCCACCCAAAGCCAAGGCAGCCGTCAATGCTGCTGGAGTAGCCCAACCTTTCTGGACCAGATCGGCGACGACCACGCCGGTCAAGGCCAGGACAGAACCCACCGAGAGGTCAATGCCAGCCGTCAGGATGACCATGGTCATGCCCACCGAAATAATCCCGTTGATCGAGGCCTGGCGCAGGATGTTGCGGGCGTTGGCCAGGGTGAGAAATTGCTCGGAGAGAGCAGTGAGCGCCAGGCATAGAATTACGAAAGCGATGACGAGCCCGAACCTCTGGAAGAAAACTCTTACGCTGAAGGAAGTCTTATCCATCTTCATCACCTGCTAGAAAACCACCCCGGAGACCAGGATGACGTTGGCATAGGGAGTGAACTCACCTGTCCTGATGATCGCTCTCGCTGTACGGGTGCGTTCCTTGAAAGCCTCGTGCGGCACAGCCGTGATGGGCACATCCCCTAGAAGGCGTGTCACTTCACCGTAGACCCGAGGGCTGACTTCTTTCATTTCCTCGGCCACGATGGCCTCCTCGACCTGCATCTCCTGCAAGATGACTTCTAGCGTATCGAGGAAAGGCGGCAAATTGGCTTTCAGCGCCAGGTCAATGCGCCGTGTCTCAGCCGGGATGGGCAAGCCAGCATCGGCGACGACCAGGCTATCCTTGTGGCCTAAACTGGCTACTACCTCAGAGATATCCTTGTTGAGAATGCCCGTCTTCTTCATGATCTCCCTTTCATGAATTCTTCGACTTCCTGGCGAGTGGGCAGCGAGGGTTGGGCGCCCAACCTGGTCACCGCCAGGGCTCCGGCCGCATTGGCGTAGCGAACCGCTTCCGCCAGGTTCTGACCCTGAGCCAGAGCTACGGCCAAGCCTCCCACGAAAGCATCGCCGGCGGCCGTCGTGTCCACCACCTCCACGCTGTAACCAGGGACGTGAACGGATTCTTCTGCGCTGGCCAGGAAAGCCCCTCGAGCACCGAGGGTGAGGATAACTGTGCCCACGCCTTCTTCACGTAGACGCTCTGCTGCCTCCTTAGCGCTGTCAAGGTTAGCTACCTCGATGCCCGTCAGGAGGGCCGTCTCACTCTCGTTGGGAATCAAGTAATCCAGCTTGGCCAGGGTTTCTTTAGGGAGGGGCCGAGCCGGGGCTGGATTCAGAATGACTTTGACCCCTTCAGCATAGGCTATATCAATAGCGTGCACAACGACTTCCAAGGGGTTCTCCAGTTGAAGCACCAGGACATCCGACCAAACGATAGCACCCTGGGCGGCGTTGATGTCCTCCTTAGTCAGGCGCATGTTGGCCCCTGGGGCCAGGACGATGCTGTTCTGACCACTGGTATCCAAAGTGATGAGGGCGATGCCAGTAGCGGCCTCAGAGTCTACAGTCACATGGGCGGTATCAATATCCAGTTCGCTCAGGTTTCTCAACTGGGCTCGCCCAAAGTCATCGTCCCCCACCCGGCCAATCATAATCACCTCGGCTCCCAACCTGGCGGCAGCGACGGCCTGGTTGGCCCCCTTGCCCCCCGGTATGGTACGGAAGTCGCTGCCAATGACGGTCTCACCAGGGACAGGCATGTGGGGAGCACGGACCACCAGGTCCATGTTCAAACTACCGACAACGGCTATCCTGGCTCCCATTATGCTCTCCTGGTACGGCACGACTCCCGAACCACCAGTGTGGTCTCCAACAGGTGGCGTCGTGGAGGCATGGTCTTGTCCTTGATCCGTTCTATCAGCATCTGAACGGCAAGGATACCCATCTCATATTTGGGTTGGGCTATGGTGGTCAGAGGAGGATTGGTAAAGGAGGCCAGGGCGATATCGTCGAAACCCACGATGGCCAAATCCTCCGGCACACGCCAGCCCTGTTTCCTCACACCACTGATAGCTCCCACAGCCATCAGGTCATTGCAGGCGAAAACGGCCGTTGGCGGCTCATTTATAGTCAGAAACTCACGGACGGCTTCATAGCCGCTTTCATATTGAAAGTCGCCCTTACGGATCAGGCTTTCATTGACGTCCAGGTTGTGCTCAATCAAGGCTCGCTTATATCCTGACACTCGCTCTGCGCTAGGAGTCAGATCTGATGGTCCTGCGATACAACCGATACGGCGATGTCCCAATTCAATCAGATATTTTGTGGCCAGATACCCCCCCTGCAGGTTATCCGTCAAAACAGAGTCTACTTCCACACCAGCGATCTCGCGGTCAACAACCACCAGAGGCATATCGCGCTCCAAGAGGCTGCGGATGTGTTGAGCACTTCCACCGGCAGCCACAAAGATAATGCCATCAACCCGCTTTTCCACCAGTACATTGATGTAGAACTGCTCCTTTTCCATATCACCATCGGAATTGCAAAGGATCACGCTGTACCCCTGGCCAAAGCTCGTGTCCTCTATGCCTCTTGCCACCTCGGCGAAGAACGGGTTAGAGCTGTCAGGCACCATCATCCCAATGGTTTGGGTCTCTTTGCGGCGCAAGCTGCGAGCTACGGCGCTGGGCTGGTAGTTCAACTCTTCCATCGCTTCCAGAACCCTGGCCTGCAGTTCCTCGCTGACAAAGCGAGTTTCGTTGATTACATGGGAAACAGTAGTAGGCGAGACTCCGGCCCGTTGAGCGACGTCCTTAATGGTAGTGATAGTCCAACACCTCCTCTGGCAAACGATTCCGCAAACGGTTGCGCAACCGTTTGGTTATAGTATATCATAGAGACTCAGTTCTGTCAAGGGGGTGAGAAGAAATTTTAAGGTTTAGGGACATCATACCCATTACTTTGCTGTCAACGATGTCCCCTTCAACAGGTTGTTTGACAGCTAACCTTTCCTCTGATATACTTTTTGCATGGGCCGTTAGCTCAGTCTGGTTAGAGCACCTGCCTTTCGGCACTGTTGCGCCGTCTAAGCAAGGTGCCGAAGGTTCGAATCCTTCACGGCTCACTGCTATTGACCACCCTAACTCAATTATCAGTTCAAATCCCATGGGTGGCTCCATGAGGGATATATTCAGGTGGAGGAGAGATGCCCCTATCCCTGTGGTTCTCTCTTTTCTTTTATGGAGTATAATCTGGATGCAAAAGGTACAGACAAGAATGAACCCGTCCGACTCATCTCATAGCAATTCGACAACAGATAAAGCCCTGATGATCCACGAGTTGCTCCTGCAAGAGTACGGCCCCCGTCTCTGGCAACCCGGCCGTAATCCCCTGAGCACGTTGGTCAGCACCATTCTCTCGCAAAACACCAACGATGTGAATCGCGACAGGGCCTTTGAGCGGATGCGAGAGAGGTTCCCCACCTGGGAAGAGGTGCGCGATGCCGACCCTGCCGAACTCGTGGAAGCCATCCGCCCGGCTGGTCTGGCCAACCAGAAAGGGCCCCGGATTCAAAATGCCTTGCGAATGATCACAGAACAGCAGGGCGAGCTTAGCCTGGACTTCCTGGCAGACATGGAAATCGAGGAAGCCAAAAAGTGGCTGACCTCCATCAAAGGAGTTGGCCCCAAGACAGCGGCCATCGTCCTCTGTTTCGCCCTGGGCAAGCCAGCCTTCCCGGTGGATACTCACGTGCATCGCATCACCAGGCGGCTGGGTCTGATCAGTCCTAAAACGACCAGGGAGCAGGCCCACACCGTGCTGGAGGAACTGCTCCCGGTAGAAATCTTCTACCCTTTTCATCTGAACCTGATCGCCCACGGACGGCAGGTCTGCAGATCACGACAGCCTCGCTGCAAAGCCTGCGTCCTCCAAGAACACTGTGACTACTTCCGCACGGTGATAGCAGGAGAAAGTGCGACGCACTTCTAAAGTGCGTCGCACCTCTCACGACACTAACTGTTACGGAGAGTCTATGACCAAACTACTCCTGGTCCGCCACGGCCAAACCATAGCAACCTTCACGGTCGCTGGCAAGGGTGGGATGAGGTACCTCTGAATCAGCAAGGCGAGCGGGAAGCGGCCCTCATCGCCCGGAGGTTGGCCCAGACCAAGGAGGCCATCGCCACCCTTTACGCCAGCCCTCTGCGGCGGGCCTGGCAGACAGCCGAGAGCATCGGAGAGGCTTTGAGCCTCCGCCCCGTGCCTCACGATGGACTGAAGGAGATCAACGAGCGCCACCTCGACCAGAAGGTCGTGGTCGTGGCTCACGGGGGGACCCTCAGGGCCTGCCTGGTCCATTATCTGCCCGCCGAATTCGGCCAGTGGTGGACCTATGAGTTGGGGAATTGCTCGCTGACGCGGTTGGAGGTGGGAGAAGGACGAGCTAAGCTGCTTGTCCTGGATGACCATGCGCACCTGGCAGAGTAGGGGGCAGGAGGGCACTTTCTTGTGTAGTTCCGAAGGGCACTTCAGGGGAGCCATCCACCATAAACCAGGCTCCTACCCTAAGCCGCTGTCTTCTCCGCATAGAGGAGGAACCACTCGTCGGCCTCGCTGGCCGGATGGCCGTCCCAGCCGCCGTCAACACGATTCAGCCTCAGGCCAGCCTGGGCCAAAAGGGCACGGTATCCATCCAGGGTGTAGCCCTGCTCGCAGACGGCGTACTCTTGCATCTCCCCTGTACCCATGTGGAGGACATAGTAACGGTCAAGAGCCGCCTGCTTTTCCTCGCTCCAAAACTGCTCGTGGAGACATAACTGGGGGTAATCGCCGAAAAGGCCGCTTTCGCTGACCTGCCAGTCGGTGTATTGCTCTTTGTCAATATATTCAATATTGTGCACCTCGGCGATGAAGCGACCGCTGGGCAGCAGAGCCATGGCCACGCGCCGCAACAAGCCGGCGGCATCATCTTTGGTGAAAACGTTGAGTTGGCCGTAGAGCAATATAGCTGCCTCGAACCCCTCGTTGAAGTCCATCTGGCGCACGTCCTGCTGCACGAAAATACAGTTCAACCCTTCTTCTATGGCCTTCTCCCGGGCGTAGCCGATGGCCGCTGGGGCAAAGTCCACCCCGGTGACCCGGTAGCCTCGCCGGGCCAACTCGTGGCAATACAGTCCTGGACCGCAGGTCACGTCCAAAATGCGGCTCCCGTAGGACAATTTCAGCTCTCGCTCCAGCCCGTCCACGTGGATGAGGATTTCGTCCAGAGGACGGCTGGCTGCGGCGTGGGTCTGATCCAGATGCTCCCGCAGCATCCGCTGACTGAAAGCCAGCTCGTCCCAGGGCAGGTTCTCGCCATCAACCCAGGGGACAGCCGGCACCCGGCGCTCCCGGAGCATGGCAAGTGCTGCCCGAATGTTAGCGGCGAAAACGAGGTCTTCCATGACTCTCTCCCCTCCCCATTTCCTGCGGCCAAGCCACGATGGGCCGCCTTTCCAGCACTTTTCGTTCTTATATTATATCTGATTCCACCCCCTGAGTAAAGTACCCAAAGTAGCAGTCCCATTTCCAAAAACTGGGGCAACAATTGCTATATGACTTGCCGAGATAAGACTCCCCGGCCGGATTCGCTGATGAGCCACTAGATATAAGCCCGTGTTCCGGGTTCGGCGCAACATCTAGTGCATCTAGACACCTGGTTACAACGCCTGAAGGAGAGCCTTAAAAAAAACGAGGGGAAGCTCCGATTTTAAGGGAAACCTATTGATAAAACCCCTAACTTCTGGTAAAATATAATATGACCGTTGAGCAGGGCGAATGGGTTTAGCTGTCCTTCTTAAGCAGATAGCTCCTTTAAGGTCACGCCGATAGCAGCTACTCCGCTGCCAGAAACTCCCCCCGTATTTCGGCGTTGCACCATCTTAATTTCCGCCTCACACCCCACGGTCCGTCTACAATCACCAAGACTTAACCAATTAGAACGCAGCTATTACTCTGGGCCAACCCACGATGTCTCGGTAAGGATGCGGTGGGTATCACCGCCTTCTTTTCTACAGGACAAGTGTAGCGCAGCAGGCGGACCGAGATGTGGCTTTCCTTACCCTAAAGAAGAGAAGCCTTATCATCTGTAAGCGCCCTCAACTGATTAGGTGCTTGACCTCTTCATACAGCGAGGAGAAGAGAATGAAAGCCGACCAAATCTGGCAGGCAGCCCTTGGCGAATTGCAACTGCAAATGACCAAGGCCACTTTCGACACCTGGGTCAAGAATACCCATGTCGTCTCTTACGAGGATGGAACTTTTATCATTGGTGTACACAACGCCTTCACCAAAGACTGGCTGGAGAATCGTCTGCTGACCACCATCAAGCGCACTCTGGTCGGCATTGTGGGACGCAGCGTCGAGGTAAAGTTCGCCGTTTGGGCTAAGGAGCCGCCCGAGAGCGATGAGGCGTTGCCTCTGTGGCAGACTACCGCCCCTTTGCCCGATGAGTCTGCCACCAGCGGCCCACCGACTATGCTCAATCCCAGATATACTTTTGACACCTTTGTCGTGGGCTCAAGCAACAGGTTGGCTCACGCTGCCTCGCTGGCCGTGGCCGAGAAACCGGCCGAGGCTTACAACCCCCTATTCGTCTACGGTGGGGTGGGATTGGGCAAGACCCATCTGCTGCACGCCGTAGGATACATGTCGCAGCAACACTGCAGCGAGGTGCTCTATGTCTCCTCGGAGACCTTTACCAACGACCTGATCAACTCCATCCGCAATCACACCACTGAGGAGTTCCGCGAAAGATATCGCAACATTGACGTCCTGCTGGTGGATGATATTCAGTTCATCGCCGGCAAGGAAAGCACTCAAGAGGAATTCTTCCACACTTTCAATACCCTGCATTCGGCCAACAAACAAATCGTCATCTCCAGTGATCGCGCCCCCAAAGCCATTCTCACCCTGGAAGAGCGTCTCCGTTCCCGCTTTGAATGGGGCCTGATAGCCGACATCCAACCACCAGACCTGGAGACACGCATCGCCATCTTGCGCTTCAAAGCCGAGCAGCAGGCCATGCCTGTGCCTGATGAGGTCATGGACCTGATCGCCCGCCGGATTCAAAGCAACATCCGGGAGTTGGAAGGGGCCTTGAACCGGGTGATAGCTCACGCCAGCCTGATGAGGTGCCCCTTGACGGTCGAGGTGGCTATCAATGCCTTACAGGACTTTGGTCCCGCCCCCGGTTCCCTATCCGTTGATCAGATCATAGAAGCCGTGGCTCAGTTCTACAACCTGGAAACAGAAGACCTACTCGGTCGCCGGCGTAGCAAGGACCTTGTCACAGCCCGCCAGATGGCCATGTATCTGGCGCGAGAAGAGACCGGTGCTTCTCTACCTCAAATCGGCCGGGCTCTGGGGGGGCGCGATCACACGACTGTGTTACATGGTTACGAGAAGATCCATGCCCAGGTGGAGGAGGACGACCGAGTGCGTCGTGAGATGTTGGCCATCAGAGAGGTGCTCTACAATCACCAGGATTCCCCCTCCAGAAAGTAGCTCCCAGTGAGGGATAGGCAGTGAGCGGCAAAAAAGTCTCGGCCATCTCAGCACTCCTGGCTATTTGGGCCTGGCTGGGGCTATATCTTTTGATTAACAGCTTCAGCCCGAAGACGTCGGCTCGTTCTCTGTTTTTCCCGTTGCTTTTCGTGGCCCTGACCACGACCTTCGTGCCGGTGGCCTTTTATCTTAACTACCGCTTCGCCAGGCCCAAAGGCCAGGTGGTTAACAACTGGCGGCCCATCCGCCAGAGTGGGTGGGCCGCCTTGTTCCTGGTGCTTTGCGCCTGGTTACAGATGCTTCGCGCCTTGAACTGGATTATCGCCACGCTGGTGTTAGCGGTCTTTAGCCTGATCGAGGTCTTTATCCTGACCAGAGAATAAAGCTTGCAAAGTCAGTCTGATCAGGAATAGCTACTTCTGCCAAGGAGGATACGAATGCCAATACCCGACACAGCCAAAGAGATCATCGAAGCCCTGCCCCTTGTCTTTCAACCTGACAGGGCAGAGGGGATGGACGCAACCTTCCAGTTCGAACTGACCGGTGAGGGCGGTGGCACCTGGGTGGCAAAGATAGCCGACGGCCAGTGCACCGTCACGGAGGGGGGGCTAGACAATCCTAGCGCGACCATCAATATGGAAGCAGCCGACTATGTGGCCATAGCCCAGGGCAAACTGGATATGGCTAAGGCTTTCATGAGCGGCAAGATCAAGGTCAAGGGCGACATGGGCCTGGTCATAAAGTTTCCTGACCTCTTCAAAATGGGCTAGAGCTCGATGGGCCTACCCTGGGCCTCCATCTCCCGCAATTGCTCTAAGGTGTCGAAGGCGTGGCGCAGGTGAGGGATGGTGATGCTGCCGCCCACCACCAGGGCTACGTTCAGCGCTTCGTGCAACTCAGGGTCAGTAACCCCGATCCTGACACATTGGATGAGGTGATAGTCAATGCAGTCGTTGCAGCGCAGCACGGTCGAGGCCACCAGGCCCAGCAGCTCCTTGATCCTGGCGTCCAACGCACCATCCTCGTAGGCTTTGGTGTCCAGATTGAAGAAGCGCTTGATGCCCAGGTGGCCACTGGCCAGGATCTTCTGATTCATTCGCTCGCGGTAGGCTTTGAATTCCTCTAATCGCTCAGACATAACCTGACCACCTTTCGAACTCGGCCACGGCATCGTCTTTGAAACGGTACAGCCTGGCTGCACGGCGGCCGCCTCCGCGCCGCGAACCGGTCTCTTCCAAGATATCGGCCGCCAGAATCCTGCGGCGGAAGCGGCGGCCGTCCAACTCCTCGTCCAAAATCCGCTCGTAAGCCCGCCGTAATTCGCTCAGAGTGAACTGCTCTGGCATAAACAGGCTGCCAAGAGCAGTGGACTCCAGTTTGTGACGCAGCCGTTGGAGGGCACGCTTCAGAATATCAATGTGATCAAAGGCCAGGGGTGGGGGATCGTGAACTGAAAACCATCCCACGTCGGCGGCATCGTCGGCCGCTCTGGGCTGCAACTGACCGGCATCTACCAAAGCGAGATAGGCCACGCTGATGACCCGTGTACGGGGGTCACGGTCCGGCTGGCCGAAAGTGTAGAACTGCTCCACATAAACACCTTCTACCCTTGTCTCCTCGTATAACTCGCGGGCGGCCGCGTCCTCTAAAGGCTCGTCCATATCCACAAACCCACCGGGGATGGCCCACCTCCCCTCAAAGGGCCAGTTTTTGCGCTTGATGAGCAGTACTTTCAGCTCGCCCTCAACTACGCTAAAGATAACCACATCCACCGTCACCGACGGCCGCTCATACTGGGTGACATCGTATTTCTCGGCCTCAGACATAGCACCCTCCTTTCCCTGCTCGAATCCCTTCACTCCATGATGCGCCATGCCCATAAATGTACCCTCAATAGCGACTTTTGTCAAGGTGTCAGCACTTTCAGCCTTGCGAAGGTTTACAGCATTGTTCGGGAGCGCTCTCTGCCGTCGGAGAATACACCGTTGCGGCGGCGACTGCAAGGACAAACCTTCGCAAGGCTTGCTGTTGAAAAATGATGACAATGATGCTATAATTCCCGTGGATTCCGGGCACTGTTGCGCCACAGGCATTCGGCTTATGGTGTAACATCTCCAGGGCAAAGGGGAAGAGGGACATGGAAGCAGCGATGAGGGTAATTGTCAATCCGGTGGCTGCCAACGGGGCAGTGGGCAAACGGTGGCCACAAATTCGAGACAAACTGCAGGTCGAGGGTGGTCAGTTCGATGCCTCTTTCACCGAAGGCCCCAACCATGCCACCGAGTTGGCCAGGGAAGCTTTGTCCGCTGGCTACCGGACCATCGTGGCCGTAGGCGGCGACGGCACCCTCAACGAAGTGGTCAACGGCCTGGTGATCAAGGGCATGGTTGACCCAACGGTGAATCTGGGGATCATCCCCGGCGGCACGGGGTCCGACTTGGTGCGCACCCTGGGCATCCCCCACGATTATCGGGCGGCCTGCCACCGCCTGGTGCGCGGCAAGCCCTATTGCATTGACCTGGGGTTGATCACCTGTGTTGCAGAGGGGCGAGAGATACAGCGTTGTTTCCTCAATGTGGCCGGCCTGGGCTTCGACGGCGAGGTAGCCGAGCGAGCCAACCGCAGCTCCAAAGCCCTGGGGGGCACCATCCCTTTCCTCAGCAGCCTTTTCGTCAAGTTGCTGACTTACCAGAACAAGACGGTGGAGGTCACTCTCGATGGCCAGCAGCGCCTGCAGCAAAAGGCCAATTCCGTTCTTGCCTGCAACGGGCGCTATGTTGGCGGCAGTATGCACATCGCCCCCCACGCCGCCCTCGACGACGGCCTTTTCGATGTCATCATCATCGGTGACACCAGCAAGCTGGAGATCGTCGCCAACGTGCCCAGGATCTATCGAGGCACCCACCTCAGCCACCCAAAGGTTGATGAGTACCACGCCAGGGAGGTACGGGTTGAAGCCCGGGAGCGCATGCTCCTCCAGGCCGACGGCGAGCTAATCGGTGAGGCACCGGCTACTTTCCAGATCATCCCCCAGGCTTTGCACGTCCTGATCTAGAGGTGAGCACCGAAATGCTCAAGCTGCGGAAGGCAGAAACGGGACGGGCGTTGGTGATGGGACACCGGGGGGCAGAGGCCCTGGCTCCAGAGAACACCATGGCCGCTTTTGAGGCCGGGCTGAAGGCCGGGGCAGATATGCTGGAGTTGGACGTCCAGCTCACTGCCGATGGCCGGGTGATCGTCTTTCACGATTTCACTCTGGGCCGCAAGACCATGGACCCGCACTGGGTGCGGGATGTCACCTGGGAAGAGATACGTCAGTTGGACGTGGGCAGTTGGTTTGATCCAAGTTACGCTGACCAGCGCGTTCCCCTGCTGGAGGAGGTGTTGGCCTGGGCCAAAGGGCACGTCCCCCTGTGCATAGATCTGAAGACGGGCTTTGCCTTTAACCATCGTCTGGAAGAAAGGGTGGTCGAACTGGTTGAGCGGAGCCAGACGGTTGACGAAGTGGTGATCATCGCCTGGGATCAGTTTGCCCTGCGGAGGGTAAAGGCTCTCAACCCCGAGATTGCCACAGGGGTCGCTCTATGTGGGCGCTTTGTAGATTTGATCCCGCTGGCGCGCTCCCTCGAAGTGAACTGGCTGAGCCTGTGGTGGGAGCACTCGACTTCCGAAGAGGTTACCCAGGCTCAGGAGGCGGGTTTGGCCGTCAACCTGGTGATGTTCCTGCCCGATTACACGGAGGCGGTCCGCCTGGGGGTGGACATCGTGGAAGCTCGCGATCCAGGGCAGGCCAAAGCGGCCTTGCGAGACCTGGGTGTACTGTGAGTGGCAGAGCGAACTTTATGAAAGGGGTGTGTTAACCATGGAAGTGACGATCAACAAATCCAAACTGGAACTGGTCGAAGGAGACATCACCGCTCAGGACACCGATGCCATTGTCAACGCGGCCAATCCGAGCCTGCTGGGCGGAGGTGGAGTGGACGGGGCCATCCATCGGGCGGCGGGACCGGAGCTTCTGGCAGAGTGCCGCACCCTGGGCGGCTGTCGTACTGGAGACGCCAAGATCACCAAGGGCTATCGGCTTAAGGCCAGGCACGTCGTCCACACCGTGGGGCCGGTCTACCACCGGGAGGGCCCGACCCGGTCGGCGGAACTGCTGGCCAGCGCCTACCGCCGCAGCCTGGAGGTAGCTTCCGAGAACAACCTGCGCAGCGTGGCCTTCCCCTCCATCAGCACGGGTGCCTACGGCTACCCCCTGGAGGAAGCCGCTCCCATCGCCTTGCAGACGGCCATGGATTACCTCCAAACCCACACTGACATTGATCTGGTGCGTTTCGTGCTGTACGGTCGGCACGCCTATCAAGTTTATGAGAGGGCTCTGCAGAGCATCATGGCTCAATGATGGGGGTTCTCCACGCTTTGACGGCGCGCTGCTATTATTGACGCAGGGGACTTTCCGTGCTATAGTCAAGTGAAACAAATAACCTAAAAAAGGAGAGTTTGAAATGAAAACCGATACCTTTAGAGGCAGAGACTTTTTGACCCTGTTGGACTACACCAGGGAAGAAGTGGAGACTATCCTGGACGTGGCCCAGGAGCTCAAGCGTTGCTTCGCGATGGGCGAACCCCACGACCATCTGCTGCGGGGCAAAACCCTCTTCATGATCTTCTACAACCAGAGCCTGCGCACCCGCAACAGCTTTGAGGCGGGCATGACCCAACTGGGCGGCCACGCCCACTTCCTGGACCCCGGCAAGATCTACACCCCAGCGCTGCCCGGCAGAGAGGTGGCCTACACCACCGAACGTGTCTCCGACGTGGCCCGCGTCCTGGCCCGCATGGGCCACGCCATCTCCATCCG
>Ga0315309_1001563_pt1 | contig 13645 bp, 14 predicted proteins | sample TDP4_MG_FD_203080 | JGI IMG/M metagenome (GOLD analysis project Ga0315309, IMG submission 203080) | Freshwater sediment microbial communities from Lake Towuti, South Sulawesi, Indonesia - TDP4 | ecosystem: Environmental > Aquatic > Freshwater > Lake > Sediment | place: Indonesia: South Sulawesi...
AGGGACAGATGGACACGCACAGCCCGCAGAAGCTGCACAAACGCTCGTTGACCGTCACTGCTTCTGGCTTGTCTGTGAACTCGGCTGGGGCCAGGAGGGCGGCAACTCGCATGGCTGCGCCACTGGCCTGAGCGATGGTCTCGTCCAGGAAGCGGGGGCTGTGGGCCAACCCGCTGAGGAAGATGCCAGCCCTGGTGAAGTCCAGAGGGCGCATCTTGGGATGGTCCTCCTGGAAGAAGCCGTCCTCGTTCAGTGGGACTTCCAGGATCTCAGCCAAAGCCCGATTGTCGTTGGGGGTTATGCCTACGCTCAAAACCACCAGGTCGGCGTCAAGGGCCAGCTCTCCCTTCAAAATGGGATCGGTCACCCGTACCTGTAGACGGTCTCCCTGGGCGCTCACCTGGGGTTTGTCCGGCAATTCGTAGCGGATAAAGGCCACCCCCCGGTCACGGGCTTGCTGATAATATTGCTCCCGGAAGCCATAAGTGCGCACTTCCCGGTACAGAATGAAGACGTCGGTTTCAGGGCTTTGTTCTTTGACCTTCAGAGCGTTCTTGATGGCCTGGGTGCAGCAGATTCGGCTGCAATAGGGCCTCTCCGGCTCCCGTGAGCCCACGCACTGGATCATCACCACTGAATTTCGGGAGTTGCCCTCTTTGCCACCTGCCCCTTGCCATCTGCTATCCGCCATCTGCCATTTGCCATCTGCCAGCCTCTTCTCTAACTCGCGCTGGGTGATCACCCGTGGGTCCTGGCCGTAGAGATACTCTTGCGGCTTGGCCTCCTGCCCGCCGGTGGCGACGATGACCGCCCCGTGCTCCAGTTCCACTTCCTCGGACGAGTTACCAACTCGTCCTACAACTGAGCGATAGCTCCCCTTGCTGCCTTCCAGTTTCTTGACCTCGGCCTGACGATGGATGCGGATGAGCTCGTTGCCCTCAACCTGGGCTATGATGGATTCGAGGAAGGCCTGCGGATCGGCCTCGGGCTCGAAGAGGTAGTGGATGTGGCGCGACTGACCGCCCAGTTCGCTTTCCCGCTCCACTAGATCCACGGCGATGCCCTGCCCGGCCAGATTCAGAGCGGCTGTCATACCCGCCAACCCTCCACCAATGACCAGAACCCGCTGCTGAACCGGTTGAGCTGCTTTGGCACCCAGAGCCTCCAGACCTCTCATCTCGGCCAGCTTAGCCATGGCCATTGCTACCAGGCCCTGGGCTTTGGCCGTAGCCGCGTCAGAGTCACCATGGACGTAGGCGCACTGCTCGCGCAGGTTGGCCCGCTCCATGAGGCGAGAGTCGAGTCCAGCCCTGGCCATCAATCCTTCAAACTCGGCGGTATAAAGGCGGGATGAGCAGCCAGCGATCACCACCCGGTTGAGCTGGCTGGCGGCGATGGCCTTCTCTATCGCCGCCAGCCCTTCAGGAGTACAGGCGTCCTCCACTACCTGAGCCAGAGCCGCGCCCCACAATTTCTGAGCATGAGTGGCCACCTGGGCCGTGTCAATCAGGCCGTCCAGCCCGCCGTTGCAATGGCAGACGAACACCCCCACCCGGGGCTCCTCGTCGGACACGTCCCGCCAGGGCATGGACGCTTCTACCGTCCGCTTTTCCGCTGCCCTGCCCTTTGCCAGCCGCCGTGCTACCTCTCCTGCGGCTGCGGCCGCTTCAACCACCGTTTCAGGGACATCCTTGGGCTGGCAGAAGGCCCCGCCGACGAAGACGCCCGGCCGCGAGGCCAGAGTCGGAGTGAAATCGCCGGTCACAGCAAAGCCGTACTCGTTCTGATCGATGCCCAAGGTCTGGCCCAACTTCTGGAATCCCTCCGGAGGCGCGAAGCCTACAGAGAGGATAACCATGTCAAAGTCCTCCTCTCGTAAGCTGCCATCTTCACCCGCATATTTCAGACACAGGTCACGGCTCCGCTGGTACTGGTGGATGGAGGAAACCATGCTGCGTCGGTAGGTGACACCCGGCAGACTCTGCACCTCGTCGAAGTATCGTTCAAAGTCCTTGCCGAAGGCGCGGATGTCCATGTAAAAGACAGTAACGCCCAGGTCTGGGTCCAGTTTCTTGGCCACGCTTACCTGCTTAGCTGTGTACATGCAGCAAACGGAAGAGCAGTAGCCCGCGCCGCAGTTGTTATCCCGCGAGCCAACGCACTGGATAAAGGCCAGACGGCGGGGTAGTTTGCCGTCGGAGGGGCGCTTCAGCCGCGCCTGGGTGGAACCGGCCAGGCTGACCATGCGCTCGAACTCGATGCTGGAGAGGACGTTGTCGTAAAAGCCATAGCCAAACTCGCCCTTGAGACGGGCATCAAAGGGCGCGAACCCCGGAGTGAGGAGGACGGCCCCCACTTCGATCTCGGGGTGGCTCTCCTGCATATCCAGATCAATCGCAGTGGCGGGGCAGACCTCGACACACTGGCCACAACGGGTACAATACGCCATGTCTATGACATAGGTGTTGGGCATGGCCCGGGTCGGTGGACGGTAAATGGCCTTCTGCGGAGCCAGGTTGCCCTCGTAAGGATGGGGCCGCTCCTCAGGGCAGACCTCAGTGCACAGGCCACAGTTGTTGCACTTGGCCACGTCCACGTAGCGGGGTTTGTGGCAAATGGTGGCGGTGAAGGCCCCCGGCTCGCCGCTGAGGGATTCCAGTTCGGCGTAGGAAAGGATTTCGACGTTGCGATGCAGGCTACATTCTATGGAGGGACAGTAGGCTGGTTGGTTGGGCAACATGATGCAGATGCCGCAGGAATCGGTGGGAAAAGTCACATCCAGCAGGTGCATGGAACCCCCTATCCCCGGCGCATTATCCAAGAGATACACTTTATGTCCTACCTCGGCCAACAACAAGGCCGCTTCCATGCCGGCGATGCCCGCGCCTACTACGAGGACGGCCCTGTTTCCGTTCGGGTCTGGCGCAAGGTTATTGGTGTCTGTCATGAAGGCTCTCCCTCACCTATACATCATGGGCAAAGTCAAACAGCAGCAGATCTAAGCTGTCACAGCTTCAGCTAGAGAGAAGATGGGCACGGAGATAGTCGCTTTAGGCTTCCCCTCTCCCATCGTTACTTCGTCCATCTTCTCCAGTACCTCTGGCGAGAAATAGGTCTCTCCACACTGCTGGCACACTTCAGCCGGAACATCTTCAAAAATGATGATCTTCTCGCCCCATTAATGTACATGTTGGATTCTCTTCTCGACAACCTCTCCTCTGCAGAAATAGCAGGTTTTCATACAACTTTACACCAACTCAAGCGACCTCAGCAATGGCTTGGGATCAATCATGTGCTTCCCAAACCATTTGTCCGTTCCCGGCAGGCCAAAGGCCAATCCTATGAGCTCGGTGAAGTAAAAGACGGGCACCTGGGTGTTCTTCTGCCGGGTGTCCAGGTTGATCTGGCATATCCCACAGGCGCAGGCGATGCAGTTGGCTCCAGCCTCCTGGGCCGCTTCCGCCAACTTGCTCGAAAGCTCAACCACCACCTTGCTGCGGCTCAAGGTCAGGCTGGCACCGCAACAGTCCACCTTCCACGACCAATCCACCGGCTCGGCGCCCACCGCCTTCAACAGCCTGTCCATGAGCACCGGATGCTCTGGATCGTCCCATCCCGTCAACTCAGGCGGACGGACCAGCACACAGCCATAGTAGCAAGCCACCTTCAAGCCCTTCAGCGGTTGGGTCACTTTGGCTGCCAGCGCGTCCTTGTCCAAATCAAGGCCCAATACTTCCAGCAGATGGCGGGAGCGTCCCTGGCCGGTGTACTGGAGACCCAGCAGTTCCTCCATCTCTGCCCGCCAGCCCTCGTCCTCGCGGAAGCGCTTGTCGGCAGCCAGACTGTGCTGGTAGCAGGCCGGACAGGGGATAATGGTATCGAGCCCCGCTGCCTGGGCCAAGGCCACGTTGCGGGCCGGCAGAGCTAGGGCCAGTTCATGATTCAGGCTGTGGGCCGAGGAAGCGCCACAGCAGTTCCAATCATCCAGCTCGATCAATTCAATGCCCAGGGCTTCACACACCGCATCGGTAGAAAGCCCAAATTCGACTGCAGTTGTACCGATGGTACAGCCAGGATAGTAACTGTACTTCAAATCCCGTCTCCTTTGGCTAACTGCCTGCTCTCTTGTACAACGCCTTCACCTCTTCCAAGCGCTTGATCCGCTCCGGTAAGAATGAAATCTTTCCTTTTAGGATCAATTGCATGCCCATGCCCAAATCGGACAAGATGGCCCCCCGGCTCCGCAACGTGTATTCGGCCAGCATCGTCGCCTCGTGCACCCGCCCCCACAGCTTGATGCTGTCCAGGAAGGAGCGGTGCAGGGCATAGACGGCCGACTCCGGCGCAGGGTAGCCTTCCTCCAGAGCCATGTATTTCAGGGTATCCATCACCGGGGCCAGGCGAATCTCATTGGGACAGCGCGTCCCGCAGGTCTCACAGCCTACGCACAACCAGATAGCTGTGCTCCTGAGTAGGGTGTCCTTCTGCCCTAACTGAATGAGCTTTAGCACCTGGGCCGGCTTGTAGTCCATGATATAGGCTGTGGGACAGCCGACCGTGCACTTTTGACAATAGTAGCAACGGCGGACGTTCTCCCCGCTGCGTTCCTGCACCAGGTCAGCGAAAGACAAGTCTACGTAAGTAATGTGTAAGTCACTGTTTTCCATTCAAGTCCTTTCTAAAAAAAGACCTTTGCAAAGTAGAGGCCATCCTGGACGCTGCAATAGGGCTCTGGGCGCAAAGGCTGGCAAGCCCGACTGCCGCAACCCCCTTCGCGTTGCCGGCGGCAAAGGCTTGTGAAAAGCTTGTACATTATAATATGGAAAGGAATAGTTGTCAAAAAACTTGACAACTAACCTAGAAGATACTTCCTGTTCCGGTCCAGTGCGGCCAGGAGCCGAGGCTAGATGGTCAATGCCGTGCTGCCTTGCCTGAACACGCAAACGCCCAAGATGCCACACCTGGCTATCTTGGGCAACACAATTCGGTTGAGAGCTCTGCGCAACCACTTTTTTGCTCAGTTCTGATGAAACCAACCAGGTTTCTAACTCTTTGGTGCCTTCCCCACGGTGCAGAGCGCATTTAGTCTTTTCACCCTGGATGATGAGCATTACTGGCTCTATTTGCAGGGAGTCCTCGAAGAGAATAGAGTCATCCCCACGAGAATGTATTATAGCATGAACTTATCCCTTGTGCAATTCTTCACCTGCCATTCTCACTCCGAGAGATGTCAAATATCCTCTGGCTTAGCGAGGATTACGATGGGCAGCGGTTGCACCGGTGGGCGCTGGATCATGGGTCGAATCTCGCTCAGGGGTTGATCCAACTGCCCGGCCACGGCCTCGATCAGCTTCTTGTCCTTCGGCCAGCGGCCAGCCTCGCCGATGAGCTCGAGCTCATCACTGGCATATCCTGCTTCTTCGAGAAGTTCCTTGGCCTTGTCGGGGTCGTAAGGATAAGCACTGACCTCAGGGAAGTAAGCTGCATTGATTTTGGGGGCCAATTGTGGTATAGTATGGCGGGCCACGACCATCCTGAGGAGTTGGATAGCTATGAGCCGAGATGCTTTTTGCCCCCGCTGTGGAGGATCTTTGGTACAAAGGTATGTAGAAAAGCGAGAGCGCCAGGTCTGTTCTCGCTGCGGACGGATACACTACAAGAACGCCAGGCCGTGCGCCTGTGCACTGGTGATCCGAGGCGGGCGCGTACTCTTGGTGCGACGAGCGATTGAGCCGTTCTATGGGTATTGGGACATTCCCGGTGGATTTCTGGAGGCAGAGGAACATCCGGCTGACTGCGCGGTGCGGGAAATAGAGGAGGAGACGGGGCTGCACATCCGGCCTACGGCCTTGCTGGGCATCTATGTGGACACCTATGGCGAGGACGAATACACGCTGAACGTCCACTACCTGGCCGAGGTGGTGAGCGGTGAACCTCGTCCCGCCAGCGACGCCGCGGAACTGGCCTGGTTCGCACCCCACGAGCTGCCCGCGGACCTGGCCTTCCACAGCGACTACCAGGCGTTGGAGGACTGGCAACGAGCCATGCGAGGCGAGTTCACACCGATGGCCTTGACCTCAGAGAATCCCGGCGAGTATCCTGAACCTGGAGGAGCTGATTGAGGTTTTCGCTTGTACCGCAATAGTAATGCCTGTGCCGCAATAGTGGCGCATGTTTGCCAAGGCTGACCAAAACGGGTATAATCAGCTATCAGCCAATCGAAAGGAGACCCTGCGTGAAAACCAACCGAGCCTACCTTCTTTTGATCGTTTTCGTCAGCGGCATGACCAGCCTGGCCGTGGAGTTATCGGCCTCGCGGCTCTTGGAGCCCTACTTTGGCACCTCTCTCATCATTTGGGCCAACCTCATCGGCCTGGTGCTCATCTATCTGACCGTGGGCTACTACGTCGGCGGCCGCTGGGCCGACCATTACCCCTACGAAAGCATCCTCTATCAGATCACCGCCTGGGCCGGGTTCGCCATCGGGCTGGTGCCCTTCGTGGCCAAGCCGATACTGCGCTGGTCGGTCCTGGGCTTTGCCAACTACAGTCTGGGCATTTTGATGGGCTCTCTCTTTGGCGTCATTCTGCTCTTTGCTTTTCCCGTCACCCTGCTGGGCTGTGTCTCGCCCTTTGCCATCCGCCTGACCATGCGCGACGTGGATTCGGCCGGCAATATCGCCGGTTCCATCTACGCCCTGTCCACCCTGGGCAGCATCATTGGAACCTTTGCCCCTGTCCTCGTTCTCATCCCCAACATCGGCACCAGGAACACCTTCCTGTCTTTTTCGCTGGTTCTGCTAATTCTTTCCCTGATCGGCCTGGCCCGCGTGGCTGGCCGCAGGGCCTTGCTCTACGTGCTGCTGCTGGTCGTCCTCCTGGCTCTGATCCTTTTTGTTCCTGCCGGCGCCATCAAAGCCTCGGCGGGTTTGATCTACGAGACCGAATCGGCCTACAATTACATCCAGGTGCTCCAGCGCGGCGACGACATCAACCTGCACCTCAACGAAGGTATGGGCCTCCATTCGGTCTACAATCCCAACCAGGTTCTGACCTACGGGATATGGGATTTCTTCCTGGTGGTCCCCTACTTCAATGATCCCCCCTACACCGCTGACCGGGTGCATAGCCTGTGTATGATTGGCTCGGCGGCTGGGACTATCCCCAAGCAGTACACGGCTGTCTACGGTCCCATCCCTATTGACGGGGCCGAGATTGACCCGCGCATCGTCGCCGTGGGACGCCAGTTCTTTGCTATGAACGAGCCCAATTTCAACGTCATCACCCAGGATGGCCGCTATTTCCTGTCCCACAGCCAGAAGAAATACGACGTGGTGGCCACCGACGCCTACCGCCCCCCGTACATCCCCTTCCACCTGACCACCAGGGAGTACTTCATTGAGATGCGCAACCATCTGACCGAAGAGGGGGTGGCCGTCATCAACGTCGGCCGCACCCACACGGATTACAGCCTGGTTGACGTGCTGGCCAGCACCATGAAAGACGTTTTTCCCAGCGTCTATGTCATTGACACGCCCGATTACGGCAGCGACCTGGGCAACAGCCTGGTGGTAGGCACCGCGAAGCCGACCAAGCTGGCCAACTTTGAGGCCAACGTGGCCCTGATGGATCATCCCCTGCTGCTGGACGTAGCCCAACGGACCCTGGGTCACATCCGGGAGGTGGAAAAGTCAACCGCGGTCTTTACCGACGACAAAGCGCCGGTGGAGCAGGTGGTGCACGGCCTCATCCTGCGCTACGCGCTGGCAGCAGGTAGCCCTTGAAACTTTCGGTGTACGTAGTGAGCCACGTAGCGCAGCGAAGTGGCGTTCCAAACAGTCCAGACGGACTCTACTTCGCTCCGTGCCTGACTACGAGCGAATTTTCAGACACCCTCTAAAACACAAAAGGCTGACAAGTGCTTTCACTGTCAGCCTTCCACAGGAGCTTCAGACCTGGGTGCTTTCCTACAGCGCCTCATTAATCTGCTCTGGATGTGTGCGTATCCACTGCACCAGGGCCTGCGTCAGGCGCTCAATATCATTCAACCCTTTGGTACAGATTTCGTACAGTTCCTCCACAGATACCTCGTCGTAAAAATGCACCAGGCGGTTGCGATAGCCAGCCATCTCCCGCAGCAGATTCGCCTCATCGGGACCCAGTACGCCTACCTCTTGCAACTCGTGGGCGATGGCTTTATATTCGCTGGTAGCCCGTCCAAACGCTTTTGCCAACAGATGTCGTCCCAAGTCCAGCAGAGCCTCCAAACACCGACGCAAGTAGGATTCTGCCGCTGCTGGCGTGCGTGGATCCTCCGTAAACTCCGCCCGCGAACCCAGCGGGAGGGCACGGATGTTGGCGATCATCTGCCGGATCCAGCTCAGCCGTTCCAGCACGATCTTGGCACGCAGTTGTGTAGGGACCATCCCTAGATCGCCTCCTCCTCCAACAGCATCCGCCGCCGCTCGCGTTCCAGCGGTGCCAGGTCGCCGGCACGCCGCAACACATACAGTTGATATGCTGCTTCGACGTCTGGGTCAGTGACACACAGCAACTCCCCACAGACCACATCCAGCGCCAGATACGGGCTGGCCTCCGGCAAGATTACCAGGTCCACCCGGTCTACATCCAACGCATCTTCCAATGCCATCGTCAGGCGCACCCGATCCTGGGCTGTAAGGCGATGGCCTGGCGCTGGCAATACCCCGATGTCCACATCGGAAGAGGGTAAAGCGACCGTAACCATCTCGCCAGTCACCCGGGCGGTGATCTCGGTAGCTCGGCTGCCAAAGGCATACAGAGCCACCAGATGATATTGTCTGGCGAGATCACATAGAAGATCTTGCATGTCTGCCGTCTTGGACTGCACTTGCCTGCTCCTGGGGAGATTGCATTCGGCGTCTGTTGGGCTCACACACATCCCAAAGCCATCTTTGACTAGACCGCGACCTTACCACCCGCTGTTCCAGTGTATCGCGAAACGTCAACTTCGTCAACCGCTGAGTGCTGGAATTCATTCCCCTGAACCGCCCTCCAGAAAGCAGATAACGCCGCTGGCTATTCCCCGCGCCACCTTCTCCTGCTCGTACAACAGGGTATCCCTGTCGTCGAGCATGAAGCCCATCTCAATAATCGCGCCAGGGGTGTGAGGGGCGATCTTGCGGAGGGCGTGGTATTGGCGCATAGCGGGGGTAATGCTATCCTCGTGGCGAGCCAGGCCCGTCCACTTCTCGTACTCGTTCCACAGACATTCCACCAGGCGGTCCTCTGCCTCAGGCACGGCGCTGTTGGTCACGCGGGCCACCTTAAAGCCCGAGACCCCTGCTATGTCACAGGAATCGGAGTGTAGAGACACAAAGGCATCAGCCTGGTAGCCGACGATGGCATCGTCAAATTCACCCAGCAGCTCGACCTGATAGCCTTTGCGCTTCAGAAGGGTCACTACCCTCTCGGCGATGGCGAGATTGATCTCGACCTCTTGCAATCCATCAGGGCAGACGGCCCCCGAATCGAACCCATAGTGGCCGGCCACAATGCCAACCTTCGGGGGAGGTTCACCGGTAGGAACCAGAGTATCCGTCGGTACCGGTGAGGGCAGCCCTAAGGCCGTTGTATCGTCCGGCGGATGGAAGGCCTGCCAACTCAGGTAACCGATAGTCAAAACGATAAAAACCATCGTGACCAGGAGCACCTTCTGAGCTGTCTCCAACACCTCTTTTCTAACCACTGGCTTCCGCTCCCCTGCTATTACCACCTGTGGCGCAATAGTGCCGCTGTTGCGGTACAGGCAACAGATATCACCTGTAATCATACCCCCAACCGCTGATTTAGTCAACCTGGAGGCGAATCCCATGACCAGACACTCCGTTGAGACTTGACATTTATAACCATACAGTATATATTTGTGCTACCAGTTTGAACTTTAGGGGAGGGAGGACAATGGGTCAACTCGGCGAGTTGCTGAAAGAAGCGCGTCAAAACAAAGGGGTCTCTCTGGAGGAAATCGAGGAGGAGCTCAGAATACGAAAGAAATACTTGCAGGCTTTGGAAGAGGAAGACTTCTCGATCATGCCCCCCGAGGTCTACGTCAAAGGATTCCTGCGCAACTACGCCATATATCTGGGCTTGGATCCAGAGGAAGTAAGAGCCCTTTACAAAGGGGAGTCCGTTGAAAAAGGGAGAAAACCCGAGTTTATGGGCAGGGCTGGCCAAATTATAGGAGAAGAAACGCGTCCCCGTGCCTTCCCTATGGACATGTCATTGACCCAATCGCGCCTGCTGGCCTTTCCGTTTCTGGTCATAGCTTTAGCTATTCTGGCTTTTTCCCTCTTGGGCCTCTGGGCCTTCCGCCAGTATTTCCCGCTGCCAGCGGAGACCGGGCCTGAGATCAAGGCGGTCGTGACGGCTATGCAGCCCAGGCCCACTTTCACGCCAACTTCGGTAATTACATCAGTGACCCCCACTCTCGTTGGCACACCGACGCCCAAGGTCTACACCGGCGTCGAGGTCGAATTAGTGATGCTAGAGAGAGCCTGGTTGCAGGTCCACGTGGATGGGACGAAAGTCTTCGAGGGCGTTTTTGACGAGGGCACCAAGATCACCTGGACTGGGAAAGAGCGAGTGGCCGTGCGCTGTAACAACGCCGGGGGTGTGGAGGTCACCCTCAACGGCCAGAAGCTGGGGCCTTTGGGCAAGCGAGGGCAGGTGGTAGACCAAGAATGGACGACGAAGGAAGTAGGGACGACTCCGGTAGCCAGCACCCCTGCTGTAGCAACCCCAGGTACCCCATTGCCAACCAATACGTCAGGCCCTACAGCTACAAGCCCCCTGCAGCCAGGTGTCCCTTCACCGACCAACACACTTGGTCCTGTCACACCCACGGTCGCCCCTGAAACGCCGGAGGCGGGCAGCCCAACATCTGAGGAGACCACTCCCACCGCTACCCCTGAAGGATGAGTGAGCCGAATCGTATCGTTTAGTTCGTAGAACGCTCAGTCAAGCCATGAGCGGGCCCCTTATCCCTTAACTCGTATGCGTTTCTACTTGCTGTCTTTAGGTTGCCCCAAAAACACTGTGGACTCCGAGGGAATAAGCCGCTTGCTGCAGCAGGCTGGCTACGAGGCCATCACCGAACCCGAGAGCGCTCAGCTTTTGATCGTCAACACCTGTGGCTTCATTGACAAGGCCAGGGAAGAGTCCTTTGCTACTCTGAAAGAGTTGGCGGAACGGAAGCAACCTGGCCAATTTCTCATCGCCGCTGGCTGTCTCTCGCAACGCTGCGGGCGCGAACTCGTCACAAAAGTGCCCGGCCTGGATGGCGTCATCGGCACCCGCCGCTGGATGGAAATCACGACCTTGGTTCGAAACCTGCACTTAAAAGACCATCCACACAGCAAGCCAGCGGTCATGACCGGGGATCCGCTTTGGGGAATCGCTGAACCCATGCGCGGGGCCCTGCAGGGGGCCAGCGCCTATCTCAAAATTGCCGACGGCTGCAGCGCCCCCTGTGCTTTCTGCACCATCCCAGCCATCAAAGGGCCAGCCCGCAGCCGCCCCCTGGAAACCATTGTGACCGAGGCTCAGCAGTTGGTCGGAAGGGGAGCTAAGGAGATCATTCTCATCGCCCAGGACACCACGGCCTACGGCCGTGACCGTGGTGAGCGAGATGCCCTACCCACCCTGATGGAGGCTATTTTGACCGCTGCGCCCGACTTGCAGTGGCTACGCCTGATGTACGCCTATCCCCAGCACATCCCCCCCGCCTCATCGAGGTCATGGCCCGCCACCCCCGGATCTGCCACTACCTCGACATCCCCTTACAGCACGGTCATCCTGAAGTGCTGCGCCGCATGAACCGCCCCCACGATGTGGACCAGGTCCGGCGCCTGGTTGCCGACCTGCGAGAGGCTATGCCCGACATTGCGCTGCGCACTTCTTTTATCGTGGGCTATCCAGGCGAAACAGAAGAGGAGTTCTTGGCCCTGCTCGATTTCGTGGCCGAAACGGCTTTTGACCGGGTGGGGGTCTTTACTTACTCGCCAGAGGCGGGGACACGGGCTGTCGAGTTGCCCTCTCAGGTGCCGACGGAGGTCAAGGAAGAACGTTACGCGCGGCTTATGGAACTGCAGCAGAGCATCTCATTGGTCAGGAATCAGCAGGTGGTTGGACGGGTACTTGAAGTGCTCGTTGAGGGACAGGGCGAGGGCCTCAGCGTGGGCCGTTCGTACCGCGACGCCCCGGAAATTGATGGACTGGTCCTCGTTGAAGGGAAATTGCTTGTAGGCGAGATGCTGCCAGTGCGCATCACAGATGCTATGGAATACGATCTGGTGGGAGAACCTGTATCGCCTGCACCGCAATAGCGCCACTATTGCGGCACAGGTGGTGCAACAGTGGTAAAAGAAGGGGCCAGCGGCTACCAGTCATAGCCTCTGGCCCCCATCGGTATCTTTTGTCAGCTCAAACGCCGAAGAGCAGTCCCCAACATCCCCTCCGGTTTTCCAGTTGCTCCAACTCCAATTGCAATAATCGTTCCTCGATAACTCCGCGTCGCTCATCTTCCTTACGTTTGATCTCAGAGATCTCGCGCTCCAGCCTCAGCATCCGCTCCCGCAATCTGGCGTTCTCCTCTTTCAGGTTAAAGTTATCCTGGATGATCACGCCCACGAGGTCACGGCTGGCTTGCTGGCTGCTCAGGAGCATCTGTTGACCGTCGGCTACAGTGTGGATGGTGTCGGCCAGGACGGACATGGCCGGTGCAAGGCCCAGCTTTTCCCCCTCGACGGCGACGACAGCATATGCATCGCCCTGAGTGGCTTCACCCACGCGCAGTGCCTCCAGGCGCTTTGCAACTTGGCGATAGGAGTAACCTTCGGCCAGTAATCCTTTGATGATAATGAGGGTCTCCAGATCTTCATCCGTGTAGCGCCGATGGCTCGCCCCACCGTTGGAGGACAACTCCGGGTAACCAGCGGTTTGGGAGAGGAAAGGAGCAAACTCTTTGGACCAGCGCCGCAGCGTTGAGCCCGACACATCCAGGCGGGCTGCCACCTGACTGGGGAGCCGGAGTCTGATTTCATCATCAGGCATCTAAATCACCTTTACTCCTCTTTCTTTTCATCCACCACCTGGTAGGGAGCCTCAATATAACGAGAAGGCTCCGCTTCCGGAGTCTCGTCTTCCTCAACTACCCGCCACGGGCTGGCCACGGAGGCCAATTCATCCAGATGCTGACGGACAATCTCTTCGGGACACATTTCAACGAAGAATTTCAATCCCAGCAGGATGACGGCGATATCATCTAGCTGGCCCAATCCTGGCGCGATGTCGGGGACAATATCAATGGGGAAAAGCAGATAGAGCAAAGTGGCCGGTATGATCATCTTTAACCAGGGTGAAACACGCCTGTCGTTTAGCAGCCGCCAGATCAGCTTGATGTTCTTGATGATTTCGGCCAAAATGCCTGCTGCTTCTCCAACCTGAACTACTTTCTTCTGGTTAGCCATTCCAAATCACCTCACGAATAGAATCTATCCTATTATATCCTCTTCTGTTCTTTTTGGCAAACCCGCATGTTAGTAGTACGGGTATCGTTCAGAACTCCAACATTCAGCGCGGCGGGGCAGGGCATACCTTCTCCAACGCAA
>Ga0315309_1001565_pt1 | contig 13628 bp, 9 predicted proteins | sample TDP4_MG_FD_203080 | JGI IMG/M metagenome (GOLD analysis project Ga0315309, IMG submission 203080) | Freshwater sediment microbial communities from Lake Towuti, South Sulawesi, Indonesia - TDP4 | ecosystem: Environmental > Aquatic > Freshwater > Lake > Sediment | place: Indonesia: South Sulawesi...
TTGGCATTCTGGCGTACGGAGTCTACGACTACCTCCGAATGATAGAAAAATCATAAAACCAGCCAAAAACCAGAAAGCAGGCTTTTACCTTTTTCGCTCCTCAACCGCTTTCAAATGATAGATTTCATATTTGAAACCTATTTGACTCCAAACAGAGGGGCTAGGTCAACCGAGCACACACATAAACTCTAAGTCTAATTGTTACCCACATACTCTCTCCAAACAGGAGCATCCAATCATTTCATACTTCACCCTTAAACCTTAAATCAACACATTAAAAGTCAACAACTGCCCGAGAGAAGCAACTTGACAAAAGCCTACAAGTGCTTTGCGTTAGAAACAGGCTACTGGCGACCTGGCACAGACTATGTCCAAAAAATAATAGATAACGTGAGAGGAAAAATTGAGAACGGAGACTTTGTCACGATTTCTGAAAAAGCCATTTCCACCGCATCTGGCAACATCTTGGACGAAAGCAAAGTCAACCCTAGTAAACTAGCTCATTTTGTTGCGAAGTATTGGATGCGCTATGTTTGGGGTTACCTTTTAGGCGTGTTCTGCCACCTAAGAAAGAAGACGATTAAGCGTTTGCGTTGCTATCCCATAGTGGAGGGAGGCGCTCACAAGCAGGTAGCCCTGGAACACGCTGGTCTCTGGCAAACTCTAATGCACGGTTCGGAGGGTGCAATCGACGGGAGCAATCTGCCCTACTCCTACGTAAGTCTTCCCCTGAAAAATGCTCGAGACATAGCCGAAAGAATTCGTGAACGGTTAGCAGAAGAGTTGGGCACAACTGTTAACGTAATGATTCTTGATACCGACAAAACCTATTCCTTCAGAAATTTCCATTTCACGCCTCGACCCAAGCCCATTGAAGGAATTCACTCTTGCATGGGAGTCGCAGCCTACCTGACCGGACGATTTTTGAAACTGAAGCGGAGAGCCACGCCAATCGCCGTAGTTGGACGCAAGATAAGTGTGGAAGAGGCTCTGGAAATTGCTGAACTAGCCAACCGAGCAAGAGGATTCGGCGCTGGCAGAAACGTTTGGGACATGGCTGAGGCTTTTAATGTTTCTCTAACAAACGTGACATGGGACATGCTTGACCGAGTAGAACACAAACCCATAGTCATAGTGAGACCGATGGAAACCCTAACAAAACTAAAATAAGGTTTCGGTTTAGCTTAACTCAGCCTTGAAAGGTGAAAAGAAAATGGTGTCTGTTGTAGAGCAGATGAGAACTTTTTTCGAACCCCGTTCAGTCGCAGTGGTGGGCGCCTCCAAAAAGATTACCAAGGCTGGACACGTGATTTTCAAGAACTTCGTGGACAACAAGCGCAGGGGCGTTTTCAAAGGAGAACTCTACCCGGTTAACCCACACGAAGACTACATTCTAGCGTTCAAGTGTTACTCGTCGATTAAAGAAATCATTGGCAACATAGAACTCGTGGTCATTGTTGTTCCAGCTGAAAGCGTTCCGCAAGTGATGGAAGAAGCAGCTTCAAAAGGCGCGAGAGCGACAGTCATAGTCAGCGGCGGCTTCGGCGAGGTTGGAAACCACCAACTCGAACAAAAAGTGAAAACTATAGCGAAGGAGGCGGGCATCCGCGTCTTGGGACCCAACTGCCTAGGTGTCTACAACCCCAGCACAGGAGTCGACATGCTCTTCCTGCCCGAGACAAAGGTTCTCACCACGGGTGACGAGGTTGTTGCGACGCCTCGCCCCATGTCGGGACCAATTGCAATTGTGACACAGAGTGGCGCCTTCGGGGTGGCTGTTTTGGATTATATGGCGGGTGAGCAACTTGGACTCAGCAAGTTTGTGAGTTTTGGAAACAAAATCGACGTTGAAGAGCCAGAAATGCTCGAATACCTCTTGCACGACGAGGAAACACGTGTCGTTCTCTTGTACGCTGAGAGCATAGAGGCTGGGAGAGATTTTATGAAAGTCGCCAGAAAAGTGACTAGAGTAAAGCCCATAGTAGCCCTTAAGTCGGGCAAGACTGAGGCTGGAGCCAGGGCGGCTTTATCCCATACAGGTGCCATTGCTGGATCCGACAAGATTTACGACAGCGTCTTCGCACAGGTTGGCGTCCTAAGAACAAGGGAAATGGAAGAATTCTTAGACGTGGGCGAAGCATTGGCGTCTCAGCCTCCAGCCGCTGGCAACAATGTAGCTGTGATCACGAGTGCTGGCGGTCCCGCCATCCTTGCTGTGGACGAGTGTGAGTCCAGAGGAATCAATGTGGAAAAGTTTTCCGACGAGACCGTTCAGAAGTTTGAGGATTTGAAGAAGGCTGGTAAGATTCCCTCCTTTGCCGCGAATTTTAACCCTCTCGACTTGACAGGATCGGTTACGTCTGAGATGTTTGAGTTAGGCACCAAGATATTGCTTGAAGACCCAGAGATCCATGGCATCTTAGTGTTTGGGCTGCACCATTCCCCCGCTCTTCAAGAGGATTACGTAGACAAGATTGTTAATCTGTCGAAGAATTATCTCAAACCCATAGTGGCTTGTGACATCGGTGAGACAGAGATGGCCATGTACATTCGGTCTCGTTTTGACAAGTTGGGGATTCCAGCGTATTCCTCGCCTGAGGACGCTGCTAGATCCATGGCGGCTCTTGTCAATTATGGTCTTTATCTCAAAAAGAACGGTTACTTGCAAGAATACCTTAGCAATTGGGCAAAATACAAAGCAATCTAACTCTCTCTCCGTTTAAGAAAGAGTTTTAGCTCGTTCAAAATTTTTCTTAACTTAACAAGCCTATTCGTGTCAGTATTTGCTTTACCGCTGGTATTGCTGGGCTCTCAGACGATAGACTGAGCAATGGTTTTCCAGTTAGATTGTGTGCGAATATGTTGTCGTCGTTTGGGATTGTTCCAACAAATTCGAACCCTAACCTCTGGGCTTCATCTCGAAGCATAGACTCCATCTCAGGTTTGAACCTGTTTCCTATGAGATAGAACTTTTTGAAGTCTATGTGAACCTCTTTGGCAACTTCTTTTATCCGTTTAGCGGTCTGCAGCCCCATTGAACTCGGGTCGGTTACAACTATCATGATGTCGACGTCTCGGTCGGTTCTTCGGCTTAGATGTTCCAGTCCAGCTTCCATGTCCATTATGGTTAAATCGTAATTATTTGACAGTCGGTCAATGATGCGGGCGAGGAAAGCGTTAACCGGGCAGTAACAGCCTTCACCCTCGCCTCTTCCCATGACGAGCAGGTCAAATTTCGGTGTCTCTCGCAAGATTTCAAAGATTCGAGTTTCGAGTATGTCTTCCTTCGTCATTGTGGGCGGAATCTCCGACTTCTCCAAAGACTTGCGCAGATCATCCGTGACCATGCCGACTGTTCGAGAAACTGGTATACCCAAAACTTCAGGTAGGTTGGAGTCGGGGTTAGCGTCTATAACCAGCATGCTTCTTTCGGGACTGGCTTCGCTCAGAATCTTAACCATCAAAGCGGTTGTCGTGGTTTTGCCCACGCCACCCTTGCCTGAGACGGCGATAACTAAGCCCTTCTTTTGCATGTTGAACGCCATTCTTTGCAGAACAAATACCAAGAGTAGTCAGAGAATTAACCCTTTTCATCCTTTTGGCATTGTTCTAAAAGTTGGACTTATAAGTCTCGCATTTAAGACCTCTATTGGAGAAGAGTGTTATTTCTTTGGACGCAGAAGATGAAGCCAAGTTTGAATATGTGCTTCGTGGAAAAGCTTGGAAAGTTTATTGGCTTCTTCTGAAAAATGGTCGTCCAATGAGTGTTCGTGAAGTTCAGAGAGCCTTACATTTTAGCAGTCCAAGCGTGGCTAATCATCACCTTGAACAGTTGCGTGAACTAGGCCTAGTGCAGAAACAGCATTCAGATGGGAATTATTCTTTGATCAGCGAAGTTAAAATCGGGGTTCTTAGACACTTCGTCAAGTTGGGAAAACTTCTGTTTCCAAGATATTTCTTTTACGCAGTTTTCTCCACAACCTGTTATATGATTTATCTTTTACTTTTGCGCCCAGCCTTTGCACAGGAAAATTTGTTTATTCTTTTGTTTGGCGCAATCGTTTCAGCAATATTTTGGTATGAAGCTATCCGTGTATGGTCTTTGAAACCGTTCTAATTTCTGGATCAAACTGTTCTAATGATTAGGATAAAATACATTGAAAGCTTGATGTTTAGTAGGTGATAGCAACCTATGCAAAGAGAAATTAAAAAGCGTGCAACGGTTTATGGACTCGTCGCTGTTCTCTCAGCTATTATGTTAGGCGCATTTGTCTACAGCCTTCGAGTTTATCTACCAGAATCTCAGCCGCCAGTTGAATCACTGTTAAGAACGTTTTCATCCTACAATGAACTTAGAAGTTTCTTGCTGGCAAATTCCAAAACTCAGGGAGCATTTCCAATGTATGGACCTTGGGACCGAGCAATATTGACGCAAACATTTGCAGAGGGGGCTGCACCTGAATCTTTGATGAATGCACCAGAGCTAAAAATTGAATACTCAACCACAAACATTCAGGTTGCTGGCGTTGATGAAGCAGACATTGTGAAAACCGATGGAGAATACATCTATCTTGTTACTGGCAACAACGTCTCTATTGTCAAGGCTTATCCACCACAAGAAGCTGAAGTGCTTTCAAAAATAACTTTCAACGACACGTATCCCTTGGGCATTTTTGTGAGTCATGACAGATTAATCGTGCTGGGAAGCAAATACACTGTTCCTTCGCGGAGTTATTATCAACCCTTCGTCGTGGACATTAAAACTTTCGTGGACCTCTATGATATTTCAGATAAGACAAGCCCCGTGTTTTTGACAGATTTCACGATGAGTGGTAGCTATTTCAATTCTAGGATGATAGGGGATTATGTCTATTTCGTGGTGAGTCAACCAGCATACGTTATCTATGACACGGTTATTCTCCCCAAGATTTACTCAGAAGATGGAATTAAAGAGATAGACGCCTCTGAAATCCAATATACTAATGCCTCTGACAATTACTACATGTTTACAACGGTTGTTGCCTTAAACATCAAAAATACCGCTGAGGAGCCAACTCGCAGGACGATTATGCTGGGCGGCACAAGCAGCATGTATGTTTCATTAAAAAATATTTACATAACCTTTCCAGAACCAGATGCAAAAACATCAATCTATCGAATACGCATAGAAAAAAGCACTATTACCACTGAGGCTCATGGCAAGGTGCCGGGGCATGAACTCAATCAATTTTCAATGGATGAGTACAACAACTACTTCAGAATTGCAACCGCAACATGGGTGAATGGAACCGCTCAAAGCAATTTATACGTATTAAACATGAACCTAAGCATAGTTGGAAGCTTAGAAAACATTGCACCAGGCGAAACTCTGGACTCAGCTAGGTTCATTGGAAATCGCAGTTACCTTTCAACATCAATCGTGCGAAGAGACCCGTTCTTTGTGATCGATGTAGAAAACGCAAGTGACCCGAAAATCTTGGGTTACTTAAAGATTCCAGGATTTACAAGATATCTGCATCCTTACGATGAGAGTCATGTAATAGGCATAGGCAGAGATGAGACTAATCACGTGAAAATCTCACTTTTCGATGTCAGCAATGTGAGCGCGCCGATAGAGATAGACAAGTATGCGGTTGATGGCGCTTGGTCTGACACGCTGGTTTTGACAGAGCACAAGGCATTTCTCTTTGATAAATCCAAGGATTTACTGGTAATTCCTGTGTCAATAGGAACATATGAGGGGTATAAGAATTCACTGTGGCAGGGAGCCTACGTTTTTAACATAACCATAACCGCTCGTCTTGTTCTGAAAGGCAGTGTCACTCATCTAGAGGCTGGCGCAAGTGAGTGGGACAACAGCTACTGGGTGAGGAGATCGCTCTACATTGAAAACGTGCTCTACACGGTGTCTGACAAGAAAATAAAAATGAACAGCCTAGAAGACCTGACGCTAATAAACGAGATCAAATTTCCCTAAGTCTTCCCTCATTCTTTTTGTTTGCGGAATTATTCTATAAACGTTTCCAGCAACGCTACTCAACGAGTAACAGACCAAAGTAATTTGGCTTTTGTCTTCTGGTCTTCAAAACTTCGATGTGGAACCCGTTCTTCCTCGCCGTGGCATACACGTCTATGCCACAGGCTTCCATTGAAGCCCTAGCCAACCTTGGGTAAACACAATATTTGAGGTTGCATTTCTTGCAGCGTTCACAGGGTCCAGCTGGCAGCCCCAGAGCAGAATAGTAGCCTGAAAGAAAAACGTGCCTCTCCAGTTTGGCAACTGTGTCATGGGTTGCCATGGATTCGTCTGGGAGCCTCATGAGAATCGCACGCGAGTAACCCTCCAAAGTTCGCCTCGTCTGCTCTGGCGTAGGACTATAAGGTGGGCAAGTTAGAGATTTGCCGTAGCCTCCACAGCCGTATTGGCACTTGAGCCTAACCCAGTCTTTCACAAAAACGTTCTTGGTGTCTATGGGTTTGGCGTTTATAGCGCCCATTTTGACAGCAAGCTTGGCGAAGTTTTTCAAATTTTCTTCAAGTTGCTCTTCGCTAATCGTGTCTTTTCTTTGCATTCTTTAGCCTCGCTAAGTCTATCATTAATATTGAGTGCCTTTTAAACTTGGGCAAATTTCATGACTCGAGCGACCTAGGCTTTCTATACTCTTTGTGTTTAGGTTGAATTCAGTTTTGAGATAAGGTGGAACGACAAGACTAAACATTCATTCGTATTACGTTTTCATAAATCATAACTATTTAGGCGATGGCTCAATATGATACGATAGACATTGGCCAAGCTCAAGATAAACGGGCGCTTCATTGGACGCTTACGACTGGTTTTTCACAGTTTAGGCTTGAGTTGTCTAGGCGGAGCCGTGTTCCTTCAAATATTAGTGTTCAAAGACATAGCCACGCAGGGCTATTTCATGGGAGTGGAAAAAAACCCCGCGATATTGTTTTTTGAAATAGGTCTCACAGTATTCTCAGCAATCTATCTTCTTCACTTATACGTGACAAAAATCCGCTCTATTCATTAATCATGAGAGGTCTCAGTTTTAACCTCAGATGTCGGCGAAGGTCTGTAGATTCAGGTCTCTTTTCTCATAAACACGAGTCAATGAAGAGAAGCAATAACGAAATAAGCAACAACCATTAAGAAATATGATTCTCCAGAAGTGATTGAATCATGACAGACGAAATTAACATTCACTACGAACCCTTCAAAGAGATTGTCATTTTGGAATACATGAAGTTTAATACACCAGACGATTTGGCTCGCTTTCTTAATGTCGCTGCGGGTGGGAAACCCACGGGTGTGTACTGGGCAAATGGTGTTGCTTTCTTCTATTATCCAATGCCCACATCGACAGAAACTGCCACAAAAGCCCTGATAGAGGAGAAGAAGGTTTACTGGGCGTTCGTGGGCTACGCACTTATGCCCGAGTACAGGTTGATAATAGAGACTAAAGAAAAGATAATGGTTCCAGTCATCGACATGTCCTCAAACCTCTTGTTCAAAAAGGCTGCTCAATGGCTGAAAGAACACCCATAAAAGAACCTTTATTTGGATGCTAATAGGCTGGGTGAGAGACAGACAGACGGGTAGAGGGGGGTCTAGCCTTTTATTTGGAGCCAAATAGGCTTCAGATGTGAAATGAATCCGATGAAAGATACGCCTTAGTAGAAATCACGCATCCTCGGTTTATGAAGGAATTCGGCTTCCATGATTCTGATGACAAAGGCAAATGGCTAGTTTTTATAGGTGGACTCAGTAGCGAGACAAGCTATCATTTAATTGTCCCTATCAATCTACCTCGATTTCTTCATCGTCCAAGATAAGATAAGGCGCAAGGTGACTATAAAACGTTTAAACCAGAAGCCACTTTATCGTCATCGTTTGAGGAGCAAACGCGCAAGTTGAAAGCTGAGATGACAAGCTTCGACATAGCAGCGCTAGTCTACGAACTCAATCAGGTCATCAAAGATGCTCGAATTGAAAATATTTACCAACTCAATTCAATAACTTTATTATTTAGGCTTCACAGACCCAGTCAGCCCACTCTTCAATTGTTGTTAGAGGCAGGTAAACGAGCCCATTTAACCTCGTACGTCTTGAGCAAACCCTTGAAACCACCATCATTCTGCATGGCGTTGAGAAAACACTTGAGAAACGGCAGAATCAGCGATGTTCAGCAGCACGAGTTCGAACGAGTAATCACCATCAAAGTAGACACAAGAGAAGGCACGTTTTCGCTGATAACTGAGCTCTTCGGAGACGGCAACATAATCCTCGTAAGCCCACAAGGCATGATTCTCTATGCGCTGACCTACCGAAGAATGCGAGACCGCAACATCCTGCGGGGGGAAAGCTTCAAACACGCACCGCCGAGCGGAAAAAACCCGTTTCACCTCAACCGACCAGACCTTGACGAAATTAAACACTATGGAAAGTTGGAAATCGTGCGAGCATTGACTAAGTTTCTGAGTATAGGAGGACTCTACGCTGAAGAAATCTTGCTTCGGGCCAAGATTGACAAAAAGGCTCAGTGTGAGGCGCTGACAAAACGACAAATCGATGAATTATTTACCCAGACACAGTCTCTTCTATCAAAAACAGCCGCTGGAAAATTTGAGCCCTCTATCGTGGTCGACGAAAAAGGCGAATTTGTTGACGTTGTTCCGTTTCCTTTGAAAAGATACGCTGACTTAACGCTGAAGCCGTACAAGTCTTTCAACGAAGCCTCAGATGAATACTACTCGAAGGCTGTTACAATCGAAAAAGTTTCAAAAACTGAAAGAGAATTTGCGCGCGAGCTTGCAAGGCTGATGAGAACGCTTGAAGACCAGGAGAAAACACTTGAAGAGTCTAAGAGGATAATGGAACAAAACAAGGCAATAGGCAACCTCCTCTACGTTCACTTGGGTGAGCTTCAGTTACTCACTCAGAGAATTATTGATGAAAAGAACCGAGACAAAACTTGGGAGAAAATAAGCTCAGAAATTGAGAAAGAGAAACAAGCACGGCTCGTTCCCTTCATCTACTTTCAATCTTTAGACTCAAAGCGCCGCGTTCTCAACGTTTCTGTTGAAGACACAACTTTTTCACTGGACCTAACTCGCTCAATCCAAGCGAACGCTGCTGGTTACTACGAGAGGGCGAAAAAGGCTGAAAGAAAACTGGAGGGCGCCGAGAAAGCACGGCGAGAGACCCAAACAAAAATTGAAGAATTACAGCGACATTTGAAGGAAAAAACTGAAGAAGTTCTAGGAGAAGCTAAGCCTAAACGGAGAGAAAAAGCTTGGTACGAAAAGTTCCGTTGGTTCCGTTCTTCAGATGACTTCCTTGTCATAGGTGGACGAGACGCAACAACCAACGAAGTTCTCATCAAAAAGCATACAGAACCAACTGACATTGTCTTTCACGCCGACATCGTCGGCGCTCCCTTCGTGGTTATTAAGACTGAGGGTAAGGCTCCATCTGAACAAACGATATATGAAGCAGCCCAGTTGGCGGCGTCCTACTCTAGGGCTTGGAGAGAAATGCTCCACGCAATCGATGTTTACTGGGTTCATCCCGATCAGCTGAGCAAGAGTCCACCGCCGGGACAATATCTGGAGAAAGGCGCCTTCATAATTCGTGGAAAAAAGAACCATGTCAGAAACGTTCCCTTACGTGTTGCCGTCGGAATGGTGATGAAAGAAAACCGTGTTGAAGTTGTTGGCGGTCCTCCAGAAGCCATTAGAAAACAAACTAACCTATACGTTGAAATCATTCCTGGTCAGCAGACGAGCAGCTCACTCGCTAAACATATACGGAAACTTTTGGCTGAGAAAGCGCCTGCAGAATGGCGGAAACAAATACTTGAGATTTCGTTAGAAGAGATTCGGGGTTTCATTCCCTCAGGGAAAGGCGAAATCGCATTTCAAACATAGATTTTCTCAATTCTAGTTGCAGAGAAAGATTGCGTTAAGCTTGTTCTCTCTCTAAGAATTCATCAGCTCTGGGCGGAGTTGGACTCAATCCTCGGCGTTTCCGAATCTCACCTATAACAGTCTGTTGCATGGAATCGGGAACAGGCGCCCAATGACTAAACTGAGTTGCCCAGAAGGCTCTGCCCTGTGTGGACGACCTCAATTCGTCGGCGAGACCGAAAGATTCAGCAACAGGCATTTCAGCCTTAACAATAATGTGATCTTCTTCTTGGGGCATGTCGAGAATTCTGCCACGGCGTCTCTGGAGTATGGCAAGAACAGAACTCACAAATTCACTTGGCACCTTGCACTCAAAGTTTAGAATAGGTTCCAAAAGTATGGGGTCACTTAACAAGATGCAAGCCCAAATTGGACGCCAAGTCATGGGAAGAATCTGCGCTGGACCACGATGAACCGGGTCCTCGTGAACCGAAATATCCCTCAGGTTAACTTTCAAGCCGTATGCAGGTTCTTTAGCTAAGATGGAAGTGTGCACTGCCTCACGGAACCCTGATTTAATATGATCCATGACCTCTTCCACGTATTGTCTTCCCTTTATCTTATTAACCAGAATGTTGGTGTCTTCAATGGCGACAGCGTTGCGTGCGTCGTCTGCGTCCCATCCAAACTGTTGCACTAAGGCTTTTCGTCTCTCATCACGACCTTGCATTTCAGAAATCTTACCCTGCTTTACTCCTTCAATCACGTTGTCTGGCATTTTTTCTAACGTTACCCACAATTTGCTGTGTTTGTTCGGACTCTTGCCCATGACTGGCGGTCCATTGTAGTTGTGGCCTATAGTTTCCCGATAAATCACAATCGGCTTGCCAGTTTTAACTTTCAAACCTGCTTCCTGCATCCTGTAGGCAGTGACTTCGAGATGCAGTTCACCCATGCCGCTTAGGAGGTACTCTCCGCTCTCTTTGTTTAGGGTAAGGTGTAAGTTTGGGTCTTCAAGAGTTAACTTGTGCATGACCTTGTCGAAAAGTGGCAGATCCTTCACTTCTGCAGGCTCCACGGCTACGGTGACCACTGGGTCTGAAACATATTGCAGTCCCTCAAACGGTTGCGTATCTGTTCCCTGCTCTGCTACAGTTTCACCCACACGAACTGACGGCAGTCCGCCAATGGCGGCAATGTTACCAGCTGGAATACGGTCAACGATGACGCGGTCAGTCGCCATGCTCATGTAGACCTGCTGAACAGTTCCGTTCACGTGAGCTGTAACTAGGCGCACTGGCTTGCCTTTTTCGATGGTTCCGCTGAACACACGCCCTATGGCTACGACCCCGCTGTGTTGGTCAACCTCAATTGTGCTGATGCACATCAGTGCTGGACCTTTAGGATCAACATTGGCCATGGCTTCGCCGACTGGGCTTTTTGGGTCTCCTGGCCATATTTGGCTTTGTCGGTATGGCTGCGCCTCGAGGGGGTTAGGTAGGTGTTCGCAGAACATGTCTAGGATGGTTTCGTAGAGTGGAGCCTTCTTGCTGAGTTCATCGACTTTTTTTCCTATTTCTTCGGGTTCTCCGCTGTAGGCGTCGATGATGTTCTGGAACGTTATGCCCTTCGTCTTCATGTGGGGTAGGTTTAGTCCCCACCGATGTAGTGCTGCACCAAACGCCACACGGCCGTCTTCAACCTTAACCTGCCAGTCTTGTTTGTGTTCAGGCGGCGCATATTTTTCAATGAGCACGTTTACTCTGGTGATGATTTTCGCAAATTTTTCTTGAATAGCCTGTGGAGTTAAACGAATTTCCTTTATGAGGCGGTCAACCTTGTTAATAAATAAGATGGGTTTGACGCGTTCGCGCAGGGCTTGCATGAGCACGGTTTCGGTCTGGGTCATGGGTCCTTCTACGGCGTCGACGACAACAAGTGCTCCATCGACTGCTCTTAGGCTGCGGGTAACGGCGCCACTGAAGTCGATGTGTCCCGGAGTGTCTATGAGGTTGATGAGGAAGTCCTTTCCTTTGTAGTTGTGTGCAAGGCTTATGTTCGATGCGAACACTGTCATTTGTCTCTTCTGTTCAAGTTCCCAGGAGTCTAGGAACAGTTTCTGTCCAGCGGTTTGTTCACTGATTATGCCTGCTGCTGCGAGTAAGCTGTCGGATAGTGTTGTTTTGCCGTGATCAACGTGTGCGATGATGCTTGTGTTCCTGATGTACTCTAGGTTGTTCATGAGTTGAACGATTTCTTCGATCTGCTTGTATCGACCCATGACTTGTTCTTACCCTCGTTTTTGAGTTAGCATGCTCAAAGATTAAAATGTGTCCTATTAAGTTTCCGATGTTGCGATACACATGCTGCTCACGATAGTAGCTAGCGATTATGAATGAGTATCCCACTTTCATAAGATATTTGAGCTAAGCGCATGAAAATTACCAATAGGTGACAATGGTGAAGCACCAGCACCCAGACGCTCCCCAACGACTTTTTGGCGAAAAGAAAAGCGAATCTAAGACTGGAAGGTAAAGAAAAAATGAAGTGTCCAAGAGCAGGCTGCCACAACAAAATCAACGTTGAAGATCAGAAAAAAATCGAGAGCAACTTCTATTTCTGCAAAGACTGCGGAACAGTGGTTTATCGGCAGATAAAAAATAAGTGAGTTTAAGCCCTTCCGCAGCATTGGCGCTTAGTTAACATTCTTAAGAGCAAGTAGTTATCTAGATAACGACAAAGTGGAGGAAAACGTTTGAAGAGGATAGGCGTTGTCACCAGCGGAGGCGACGCTCCAGGAATGAACGCCGCCATTCGCGCCGTTGTCCGACTGGCACACACTAGGCATATGGAAGTTTTGGGCTTTGAGAGAGGATGGGAAGGCTTGTTGACCAACACCTTCAGACCGTTGGGACCTCGCTCGGTGAGCGGAATAATAAATCAAGGCGGCACTATGCTCCACACGTCCAGATGCCCCGAATTCCAGAAGAAAGAGAGTGTTGTGAAGGCAGGGGAAACCCTGGATCGGAACGATGTCAGCGGACTTGTGGTCATAGGCGGCAACGGCTCTTTTAATGGAGCCTTGGCGCTCAGCAAGGAATCTGACGCAGCCATTGTAGGGGTTCCAGCCACAATCGACAACGACGTCTTCGGGACAGAAGAAACCATAGGCTTCGACACAGCCGTTAACACTGCGGTTTCAGAAATAGACAAGATTAGAGACACAGCCATGTCGCATGAAAGAATTTTCATAGTAGAAGTGATGGGAAAGACCAGGGGCTTTCTAGCTCTTAGCGTTGGGTTGACTGTTGGATCAGAAATCATTCTGGTTCCTGAAGTCAAATTTGAAACACGTGATTTAATTGAGAACATAGAAGACAGTCGTCGCAGAGGCAAAAAATCCAACATAATAGTTGCTGCTGAGGGAGTCGGAGAAAACCGCATTCTGGCTAAAGAGATTGAGGAACGCACAAAGAGCGAGGTCAGATTGAGCGTTCTCGGTTACGCTCAAAGAGGCGGATCTCCCACCGCCAGAAGCAGGTATCTGGCTTGCTTATTCGGCGACAAGGCTGTAGAATGGATTTTGAACGGAGAAGGAAACAAAATAGTTGGGTTGGTCGGCTGTGAAATAACTGGCGTAGACCTTGAAGAATCTGCAAAATCGACAAAACCATTAGACTTAAAACTTCTGGAACTGGCAAAAGAACTAGCCGTCTAAT
>Ga0315309_1001570_pt1 | contig 13599 bp, 13 predicted proteins | sample TDP4_MG_FD_203080 | JGI IMG/M metagenome (GOLD analysis project Ga0315309, IMG submission 203080) | Freshwater sediment microbial communities from Lake Towuti, South Sulawesi, Indonesia - TDP4 | ecosystem: Environmental > Aquatic > Freshwater > Lake > Sediment | place: Indonesia: South Sulawesi...
CACGGCAAGGGAGGCGGCGATTGCGGGGCGTTCGTAGCCGAGCCCCGTGTAGTCCTCGATGCGCGTCCAGCGCTCCCCTGTGCCGGCCAGGTGCGCGACCAGCAGGAAAGCGCCCACATTCATGAGGGCGTACACGGTGAGATAGAAAAGCACCGGCGCTATTCCTTCTCCGCGGCCCGCAGCAACGCCGACCAGCACGTAGCCCGCATGCGCAATGGCCGAATAGGCCAGCAGTCGCTTCACATTCGATTGGAGGAGGGCGGCCAGATTGCCCAAACACATGGTGAGGATGGCGGAGGCCCAGAGCACCCAGAAGACTCCCGAGCCTGCCGACGCAAAAGCCCCTAAGAAGATGCGCAGCAGGGCAGCGAAGGCGGCTGCCTTCGGCCCGACAGAGAGAAACGCGGTGACGGGCGCCGGCGCGCCCTGGTAGACGTCCGGCGTCCAGATGTGGAAGGGCACGGTTGAGACTTTGAAGGCCAAGCCCACAAACATGAGCAGCAGGGCGACCCAGGCGAAAACCGCCCCCGGCTGGAAGTCGCCGGAGCGGCCGAGTTGCGCACTTAACGCCAGGAGGTTAGTAGTGCCGGTCAGCCCGTAAACGAAGGCGATTCCGTACAGGAAGAAGGCCGTGGCAAATGAGCCCAGCAGGAAGTACTTCAGGGAAGCCTCGTTGGAGAGCGCGTCCTGCCTTTTGAAGCCCGCCAGGACGTAAGTGGCCAGCGAGGAAATTTCGAGACCCAGAAAGATCATTATGAGTTCCGTAGAAGCAGCCAAGAAACACATTCCCACGGTGGCCATCAAGAGCAGGGCGTAGAACTCTCCGTGGTTGATATTTTCGCGTTCCAGGTAATGGAAGGAGCCGAGCAAAGTTAGCGCCGCGACCAGCAAGAACAGGCAGATGAAAAACAGGCTGAAGCGATCAGCCGAGATGCTGTTGCCAAACGCGAGGCCCGGCGAGAGCGAAGTTCGGACGGTGGCGGCGCCGGCGGCAATGACACCGAAGAGCGAGAACCAGCCCAGCAGGGTCTTCCGTGCGGCGGGAAGGAACGGTTCAAACACCATCACCAGGACGGCGAAGCCGGCCAGGATGGCCTGCGGCAGGATGCGGACGATATCATCGGCCTGGACGGCAATCATCGGCTCCGCTCCGCGAGTTGGATGGGCTGCGGGCGCACGAGGGACGTTGGCCCGCGTTGCACGCGCTCAATGACTTGGACGACGCACAGGTCCAAGCGCCGCAAGAAAGGCTGAGGGTAAATTCCCATCCACAACACGACCAGCACCACAGCTACCAGGATGATCTTCTCCCGTCCCGTGCAATCCGGGAGATGGCGGTTCTTCTCGTTGGTGACTGTGCCGAAGAAGACGCGCTGGTACATCCACAGCAAGTACACAGCGGCCAGCACTACGCCCAGTGCCGCCAGAGCGCCGAAAAGCGGACGGGCACGGAACGCACCCAGGATAATCAGGAACTCTCCCACGAAGCCGTTCAGCAGGGGCAGGCCCAGCGAGGAGAGCGCGACAATCATGAAGAAGGTGCTATAAACCGGAAGCGTGGTGGCAAGACCTCCAAACTCCTTGATCAGCCGCGTGTGGCGGCGGTCGTACAGCATACCCACCAGGATGAAGAGCGCGCCGGTGGAAACACCGTGGTTGCACATCTGATAGATAGCGCCTTCCATGCCGCTCAGGTTGAAGGTGAAAATCCCCAGCACTACGAATCCGAGATGCGCTACGGAGGAGTACGCCACCAGCTTCTTCACATCCGGCTGCACCATGGCCACCAAGGACCCGTAGAGAATGCCCACGACGGCCAGGATGCAAATGAAAGGCGCAAAATCCCGTGACGCTTGCGGGAAAAGCGGCAGGCAAAAGCGCAGCATGCCATACGTCCCCATCTTCAGCAGCACGCCGGCCAGAATCACCGAGCCGGCCGTGGGCGCCTCGACGTGCGCGTCGGGCAGCCAGGTGTGAAAGGGAAACATCGGCACCTTGATGGCAAAGGCCAGGAAGAAGGCCAGGAACAGCCAGACCTGCGCCGGGCCGGATAGACTTGTCACTCCGGCGGCGAGCTGGCGTTCGATAGATATGAAATCGAAAGTTCCCGTGACGCTGTAAAGATAGAGGATGCCCACCAGCATCAGTGCCGACCCGAGCATCGTGTAGAGGATGAATTTGATGGCGGCGTACACGCGCCGCTCGTGTCCCCACACGCCAATCAGGAAATACATGGGGACAAGCATTGCCTCCCAGAAGATGAAAAAGAGGAACAGGTCGAGGGAGACGAACACGCCGATCATTCCGGTCTCCAGCGTCAGCAGGAACAGGAAGAATTCCTTCACGCGGCTGGTGATGCTGGTCCAGGAAGCGAGCACGCAGAGCGGCGTCAGAAACGCCGTCAGCAGGATGAGCAGCATGCTCAGGCCGTCGATGCCCAGGTGGTAGCTGATCGGCGGCGCGGCGATCCAGGGGCGGTGCTCGACGAACTGCATCCCCGGCTGGTTGGGGCTGAAATCAACAAAGATCTTGATGGCCAGGGCAGAGTCCAGCAGGGAAACAACCAGTGCTACCCAGCGGATGCGCGTCGTTGCGCCGCGGCTGAAAAAGGCAATAACCGCTGCTCCCGCCAGAGGCAGGAACGTCAGCACCGAGAGAGGATGATTGAGCCACCAAGCCATGAGTCAAAGCCGCTCGCTAACGTCGGGCTTGTTCCCTCTGCATCAGCGCAGCAGGATGTAACCCAGCCAAAGCACAGCGCCGAGCAATACCCAGGTAGCGTAGCTGCGCAAATTGCCGGACTGCACACGGCGCAGGAGGTTTCCGACGCCAGCGGTTGCCTGGGCACTGCCGTTGACCAGCAGGCCGTCAATCGCTGCGACATCCGCCATGCGCCAGAGAAAAAACTCCGAGCCCCGCCGCACGGGCTGGACGACAAGCCAGTTGTAGACCTCGTCTACGTAGTATTTGTTGACCAGCAACTGATACGTTCCTCGGAAGTAGTCCGCGAGGCGAGTGGGGAGTCCGGTGAACTTCACGTAGCCCAGATAAGCAAGGAAAAATCCGGCGCCGGCGAACAGCACAGAGGTTCCCATCACCGCGAGCCCGCCGGGAGCGCGCGCAGCGGCGGGGGCCGCAGTCGAGCTCAGGAAGGCCTCCGACGAGGCAAACACCGGCTGGAGATAGTGGTGAAACCACTCGCCTCCGCCCAGGGCCTTGGGCAGGCTCACGTAACCGGCCACCGCCGAAAGGAAGGCCAGTGCCAGGAGCGGCCGGGTCATCTTCCCGCCGCTCTCACGCACGTGCGGCTGCAGGCCAGGCTCCACGCGCGATGAACCGTGGAATGCCATGAACAGCGCGCGAAACATGTAAAAAGCTGTAAGCCCTGCGGTCAGCATGGCCAACCAGTAAAGGCGCGGGTCGCCCAGTGGCCCTTCGCGGGCGCCGGCCAGAATTGCGTCCTTGCTGAAAAATCCGGCAAGACCTGGGACGCCGCTGATAGCCAGTGTGGCCACCAGGAACGTCAGCCACGTGGTCTCCATCCGGCGGCGCAGTCCGCCCATCTTTCTCAAATCCAGCTCGCCGCTCAGAGCGTGCATGACGCTGCCGGCGGCAAGAAAGAGGAGCGATTTGAAGAAGGCGTGGGTCATCAGATGAAAAATCCCGGCCGAAAACAGTCCCACGCCGCAGCCCACAAACATGTAGCCGAGCTGGCTGATAGTGGAATAAGCCAGCAGCCGCTTCAGGTCGTTCTGGGCCAGAGCGATGGTGGCAGCGAAAAACGCTGTGACGCAGCCGGTGATGGCCACAATCTCCAGCGCCAGCGGCGCGTGCGCATAGAGCGCGTGCGAGCGCGCCACCATGTACACACCCGCTGTGACCATCGTCGCGGCGTGGATGAGGGCGCTGACGGGCGTGGGGCCTTCCATGGCGTCCGGCAGCCAAACATACAGCGGGAGTTGCGCCGACTTTCCCACCGCGCCCAGAAACAGCAGAATGCCAACAGCCGTCAGCGAACCCTGGAGGTACCCGGGCGCGAGCGCCTCGATGCGCGTGAATACGTACTGGAAATCCACGGAACCGAAGGTCCAAAAAAGCAGAACCACCCCTAGCGTGAAGCCAACGTCCCCAATACGGGTGACGATGAAAGCCTTCTTTCCGGCGTCGGAGGCCGACTGGCGGGGGAAGTAAAACCCGATCAGCAGGTACGAGCACAGCCCCACACCCTCCCAACCTACAAACATCAGCGGATAGTTGGCCGCCATCACCAGGGTGAGCATCATGAAGAGGAAGAGGTTGAGGTAGGCAAAAAAGCGGTAGTAGCCGCCTTCGTGCTCCATGTAGCCGCGCGAGTAGAGGTGAATGAGGAAGGAGACGAGCGTGACCGTGACGGTCATCACCAGGGTGAGGCGGTCGTAGTAAAGCGCGAAGTCGGCGCGGAAGGCCCCGGCCTCGATCCAGGTGAAATAGCTGTGCACGTACGGCGCGGGCTCCGTGGGAAGATGCGTGAATGTCCAGGCCGCCAGCAGGGCGAACAGCAACGACAGCCCGGGAGCAGTGCAGGCCACCGCCGACACCACGGCCTGGGGAAAGCGCCGCCCAAAGATGCCGTTGAGCACGGCGCCGGCCAGGGGCGGAAGCAGGATGAGCAGAAGTAAGACTTCCATCGTTGTTTCTTGGTCCGGGAAGGACTCTCCTCTCGCGCCGTTCCTAGAGTTTCATCGAGTCGAGATCATCGATGCTGAGCGAGCCGCGGTGGCGATAGACCGCAATGATGATGGCTAGGCCCACCGCCGCCTCGGCTGCCGCGACGACGATGACGAAGAAAACAAAAATCTGCCCATCCAGGTTCCCCAGATAGCGCGAGAATCCGATGAAGGCCAGGTTCACGGCATTGAGCATCAGCTCGATGCACATGAAAATCGTGATGATGTTCCGGCGAACAACAAACCCCGCAACCCCCAGGCCGAAAAGAACCACGCTCAGCGCCAGAATGTGAGCCAGAGGAACCATGCTTCAGACCTCAGAGCCGCTTCTTGGCCAGGACGACTGCGCCCAGCACCGCGACCAGAATCAAAACCGATGTCACCTCGAACGGCAGCACATAGTTGCGGAAGAGCACGGTGCCCACCGCCCGCGGCCCGGCATCGGGCAGGGCGGCGGCCCGCGTGGCGGCGCTCGGGAAACGCTCCCACACCGCGAAGAGGAGCTCGCCGAGAAAAATCAGCAGCAAGGGCGCGCCCAACCAGCGGGCCAGACGGCTGCGGTCGCTGGGCGTTTCCTGTCTCGCGTTCAACAACATGATGACCAGCACGAAGAGCACCATGATCGCGCCGGCGTAAATGATTACCTGGACCACCGCCAGAAACTCGGCTCCCAGCAGCAGATAGACCACGGCCAGCGAACAGAGCACAACGATCAGCGAGAGCGCGCTGTACACGGGGGTCCGTTGCAGGACCACACTGAGCGCGGCCAGGATGGCCAGAGCCGCGAAAATGTAGAACAGTGGCGCCATACGCTACGCGCTCCGCCAGGCGAGGATCAGGCTCGTCACCAGAACGTTCAGCAGGCCCAGCGGCAACAGAAACCTCCAGCCGAAAGCCATGAGCTGGTCGTAACGAAAGCGGGGAAGAGTGCCACGAATCCAAATATAGAGAAACAGAAAACAGAAAACCTTCAGGCAGAACCAGAAGACCGGCAAAAGGGCCCGCAGCAGGGACGGCCCGAATACCGGCCCCAGCCAGCCACCGAAGAAGAGCAACGTGGCCAGGCACGAGACCGTGACGATGTTGGCGTACTCGGCCATGAAGAACATGGCGAATTTGAAGCTGCTGTATTCCGTGTGAAAACCGCCCACCAGCTCTGACTCTCCTTCGGGCAGGTCAAAGGGCACGCGGTTGGTCTCCGCCACGGCCGCCGTGAAATAGATGAGAAAGCCCACGGGCTGCACGAAGACGTTCCATAGGCCGCGCTGATGCTCCACGATTTCGCGCAGGCTGAGACTGCCGGCCAGCATCACGACGCCGACAACTCCGAGGCCGAGCGACAGCTCGTAGCTGATCATCTGGGCCGAGGAGCGCAGCCCGCCCAGGAGCGGATACTTGCTGTTCGATGACCATCCCGCTAGGGCGACGCCGTAAACCCCCAGCGACGTCACAGCAAAGACAAACAACAGGCCCACATTCAGGTCGGTAATCTGGAAGTGAATTGTGGCCCCGCCGATCGTCAGCGACTCTCCAAAGGGGATGACCGAGATGGACAGCAAGGCCAGGGAAAAAGCCAGGAAAGGGGCCAGCCAGTATATGACGCGGTCCACTTCCGTGGGGACGATGTCTTCCTTGAAAAAGATCTTCAACGCATCGGCCACAGGTTGGAGTAAACCATGCGGCCCGACGAGATATGGTCCCCAGCGCGACTGGATGCGCGCCACAACCTTCCGCTCCAGCCACACGGCGTAGGCGATGGTCGTGAGCAGCACCAGAAGCACCACGCCCACTTTGGCCAGGATGGCGAGCAGCAGAAGCGTCATATTAGAACCAGTGGCCATAAGGTTTCTTGGCTTCATCCACCGAATTCAAGGCCCAACTGTACCGGCTGACGGTGCCGGAAGTAAAAAGCGAATCACGCGAGGAGAAAATCAAGTCTGCGCGTTCCGGGACCGGCGGCATGCCCGCCGGTCGAGTGGCGGCCGCCCGGCCCTGGAGCAAGCCAGGCAGGGGCAACGCATAACCCGGGACTTGCGCCATGATCTCGCGCCAGACATCGTCCGGCGACTGATAAGGCCATTTCTGGCCGAAGAGGCGGGCCAAGGCCAGCAGGATTTCCAGATCGCTGCGTGTTCCCGCCTTGCGCATGGTTTTCTTGAGCGCCTGGACTTCGCCGCACGTGTTGGTGACCGTGCCGTCCTTTTCGGCAAAGCTCGTGGCGGGGACGACAATTTCGGCGAGTTCCGCGGTCTCCGTCGGGAAGAGTTCAGCGACGAAGAGGAAATCGAGCTTGCCCACAAGGTCGGGGTTCAGCTTGAACGTCTTGACGGGATTTGAACCAACGACCAGCAACGCTTTAGTCTCCCCCGACTCAATGCCTTCGAGAAGGTTGCGGATGTTCCGGCCCGGGGTGGGTGACATTCTTGCTTTCCAAACCGATTCGTAATGCCGGCGCGCCTCCTCGTCCGTGACGGGCAGATACCCAGGCAGGGTGTCAGGCAACAGGCCCATATCGGCGGCGCCGCGGGAGTTCGCATAATTGCCCAGGGCCACAAAGCGCGTCTTGCCTTGCAGGGTCAGACCCCAGCGCACCAGTTCGCTGACGGCTGAGCCTTGAATCTCGTCGCCAAAAAGGATGACCGTGTCCGATTCACGTCTAAGCGCGTGCGCAAGGGCCTCCAGTTCCGCGTTCCCTCCGTCGCACAGGTCCGCAGCGGGCCGCTCGCTTCCGGCCAAGGCGCGCACAGCTATGGCTTCGCCGCGCAATTTTACTTTCAGATAGTGGCTAGCTTGGCGGCGCAGTTTGACTTCAGAACTATTGATCACGTAGAGGCGCGCCCCGTGCTGCCGGACGGCTTGTCGGATCTGATAGGCGAGCAACGGATGCTGATGGGTCAGGTCGGCGCCCAGCAACAAGATACTGGAAGCGTCAAAGACGTCCTGCACCGTGGCGTAGCGGTCCGAGGCGTTGGCTGCGGTCAGGGCCTGCACCAGGGAAGAGAAGTCGGCGGTGCGGTGGTGGTCCACATTATGGGTGCCGAGCACGGTCCGCGCGAAACGTTGCAGCAGGTAGTTCTCTTCGTTGGTGGTTCGATTGGATCCAAGCACGGCGATGGATTCGGGGCCGTGCTGGGCCAGGATCGCTTTCAATCGCTCGGCGGCGAGCGTAAGGGCTTCTTCCCAGCTGCTCGGCTGCATGATGCCGTGGCGACGGACAAAGGGGGCAGTGAGGCGCTGGTGGCTCGTAACAAAATCCCATCCGAAGCGACCTTTGACACAGAGAAACTCCTCATTGAGCCCGGAGTGGTCGCGGTTGTTGGCGCGAATGATTTGATTGTTGCGGATGGCGAGCGTGGTCTTGCACCCGTCCCCACAATGGTTACAGATGGTGCCGGTGTACGTCAGTTCCCACGGGCGCGTCTTATAACGATAAGTGCCGCTGGTGAGCGCGCCTACCGGACAGATGTCGATGCACGCTCCGCACTCTTCGCATTCCAGATGCTCACCGCGGTTGGGAATGATTTCGCTGTGCACGCCGCGGAAACCGGTTCCATAGGCGTTGACGTCCATGCCCTCATCGCAGACGCGGATGCACCGGTAACAAAGGATACAGCGCGGCCGATCATAATAGACCAGGCTGGAGAACTTCTTTTCCGGCACATGCAACTTGCTTTCCAGGAAACGGGTCTCGGCGGCGCCGTAACGGAATACGGCGTCCTGAAGTTCGCACTCGCCGCCTTTGTCGCAAATCGGACAATCCAGAGGATGGTTCGTCAGCAGAAACTCCAGCATCGCTTTGCGCGCGTTGGTCACCTCCGGAGTATCGGTGCGCACCGCCATGCCGTTGCTTACCACCGTGGTGCAGGCGGTCTGCAACTTGGGTGTCCTTTCGATCGCCACCAGGCACATCCGGCAGGCGCCCTGCAATGACAATCGCGGGTAGTAGCAGAAGGACGGTATTTCGATTCCCGCCTGCTTGGCCGCGTCGATCAGCAGCGTGCCCGCCGGGACGGTCACCGGCTTGTCGTCGATCGTGAGTTTGACGGGTGCAGACATTAGATGACGCCCACCGTCCTCTCACGGAATGGGCATCCTCCGAGCTTCAGGTGTTCCTCAAACTCAGGCCGAAACTTTTTCAGGATGCTGATAATGGGCATGGCTGCGGCATCACCCAGCGGGCAAAGCGTTTTGCCCAGCATGTTGTAAGCGATGTCCAGCACGTTATCCGGATCTTCGGGCAATCCGCCGCCGGCGTGGAAGCGTTCGAACAGCACCTGCAGCCACATCGTTCCTTCGCGGCAGGGGACGCACCAACCGCAGGACTCGTGCGCGTAAAACTTCATAATGCGCCAGGCGACCTTCACCATGCACGTATCCTCATCGAGGATCACCACGCCGCCCGAGCCCAGCATCGAGCCGGCCTTGGCCAGCGAGTCGAAGTCCATCGGGATATCAATTTCTGCCGCGGTGAGGACGGGGCAGGAAGAGCCACCCGGGATCACGCATTTTAATCTCTTGCCGTGCCAGACGCCGCCGCCCACTTCTTCGATCATTCGGCGCAGTGGGAAGCCCATGGGCAACTCGTAGATACCTGGCCTGGCGATGTGGCCGCTCAGGCAAAACAAGCGGGTGCCACCATCGTTCGGTCTGCCCAGGCTCGCATGCCATTCGCCGCCTTGCAGCACGATGTGTGGGACATTGGAGAGCGTCTCCACATTGTTTATGACCGTGGGACATCCGTAGAGTCCGATCACGGCGGGGAAGGGAGGCTTGATGCGCGGATATCCGCGCAGGCCCTCGAGCGAGTTGAGCAGTGCTGTCTCCTCGCCGCATTCGTATGAGCCGGCACCGGTGTGCGCTGCGAGCTCGAAGTCGAAGCCTGACCCCAAGATGTTCTTGCCCAGGTAGCCGCCCGCGTACGCCTCCGCGAGGGCGCGGTCGAGAATTTCCATCAAATAGCGATACTCGCCGCGGATGTAGATGTAACTCTGATGGGCCTGGATGGCATAGCCGGCGATGATAATGCCCTCGATGAGCTGGTGGGGATCGTATTCCATCAGCACGCGGTCCTTGCAGGTGCCCGGCTCGCCTTCGTCGGCGTTGCACACCACATACTTGGGTTTGTCCGTCTGCTTGGGGACGAAACTCCATTTCATGCCGGCGCTGAAGCCGGCGCCGCCGCGTCCCCGCAGGCCGGATTTCTTCATCTCCTGGATGATGTCATCCGGCCTCATTCCCAGCGCCTTCTTCAGGGCCTGGTAACCTTCATGCGCGAGGTAAGCGCCGAGCGAAGCGGAGCCCGGAATACCGAACCGGCGGGTGAGAACCTTCACCTCGAGTGAGCTGCCAGGCATCGGGTTTTGATAATTACCCATGAATCGGTCAAAGGTCGAAAGTCGAAAGTCCAAACCCTAGGTTCTCGGTCCCGGTTCCTTCTTCTTCAGCGCCTCGATGAGCGTATCCACCTTCTCGGGCGTCAGGTTTTCGTAATAGTCGTAATTCACCTGCATGGCGGGCGCCCCGCAGCAAGCGCCCAGGCACTCCACCTCCTCCAGGGAGAACAGCCCGTCGGGCGTGGTCTGCTTGTGGCCGATGCCCAGCTTCTTTGCACAGTGTTGGAAGATTTCGTCCCCACCGCGCAGCATGCACGAGATGTTCGTGCACACCTGGAGGTTATATCTGCCGATCGGTTGCCGGCGCAGCATCGAGTAGTAAGAGATATCCTCGACTGCTTCGATAGCCCTGACCTCTACCCGGCGCGCGATCTCCTCGATGGTCTCATCCGAAATGTAGCCGAGTTCGTCCTGGGCTAGGACTAGCAGGGGAACGATGGCCGAGCGCTTCAGCGGGTAGCGAGCGATCAGCCGATCGAATTTTCCCTTTAGAGCATCCGAGAGCATGGTTCACTGTCCGTTGGCGCCCCTCGCGTGCGACGGATCACTGGCAACTGACAACTGACTGCTTACGTCTGTTACCGATCTATCTCGCCCAAGATCGTATCCAGGCTGGCGATGCAGGCCACAACGTCGGCGATCAAGCGGCCCTCCACGATCTTGGTCAGGGCCTGCAAGTTGGCGAACGAGGGCGCGCGCACGTGGCACCGCCAGGGCTTGGGCGAGCCGTCGCTGACGATGTAAAAACCCAGCTCGCCGCGCGGGGACTCAATCGTCTGATAGACCTCGCCCACGGGTGGGTGAAACCCCTCGGTGACCAGCTTGAAGTGATAAATCAGCGCCTCGATGGAGGTTTTCATGCTCTCCCGGTCGGGGAGCACCACGTGGGGCGCGTCCGCGTTGATGGGCCCCTCCGGAAGACCTTGCATGGCCTGCCGCACAATTTTCAGCGACTCGCGCATCTCTTCCAGGCGCACCAGATAGCGGGCGTAGACGTCGCCTTGAGGACGGGTGGGGATGTCGAAGTCGAACTTGTCGTAGCTCGAATATGGTTCGGCTTTGCGGATATCCCATCTGACGCCGGAAGCGCGCAGCGCCGGTCCCGAGAGGCCCAGGGCGATAGCGTCGGAGGCGGAGATCTGTCCGATGCCCACGGTCCGGCGCAGCCAGATGGGGTTCTTGGTCAGCAAGGTTTCGTATTCTGCGAGGCGCCGGGGAAATTCGCCGACGAATTTCTCCACCCGGCGGAGCCAGTGCAGCGGCGGCTCCAGCGCCAGCCCGCCCACACGGAAATAGCTGGTCATCATGCGCTGGCCGGAAACGAACTCGAAGATGCGGAGAATGTCCTCGCGCTCGCGGAAGCAGTAAAGGAAGACCGACATGGCGCCCAGCTCGATGGCGTGGGTCCCCAGCCAGACCAGGTGGCTCTGGATGCGCGTCAGTTCGGTCAGCAGAACGCGAATCCACTGGGCGCGCCGCGGGATCTCCAAGCCGAGCAGTCTCTCGATGGCCAAGCAAAACCCCAGATTGTTCGAGAGCGGCGCCAGATAGTCCATCCGGTCGGTGAGGGTGATCCCCTGCGTGTACGTCAGGTTCTCGAAGGATTTCTCGAAGCCCGTGTGCAGGTAGCCGATATCGAAAAGGGCGCGTACCACCGTCTCGCCTTCCAGCTCCAGGACCAGGCGCAGCACCCCGTGCGTCGAGGGATGCTGCGGCCCCATGCTGAGGATGACTCTCTCTTCATGACCCGGAATTCTTTCCAGCGTTACCGGCATCAGCGGTATCCCGTGAGCGGATAATCCTTACGCAGCGGATGGCCCTCCCAATCCTCCGGCAACAAGAGACGGCGCAGATAGGGGTGGCCCTCAAACTGAATTCCGAAAAGGTCGAAGACCTCGCGTTCGAAGGCGTTGGCGGCAGGCCAAACCGGCACCACCGACTCGATTCTCGGGTTATCGCCCGCCACGCGCACCTTCAGACGCAGGCGCTGGTAAGGGTCAAGGGAGAGGAGGTGATAGACCACTTCAAAGCGCGGCTCGCTCGGATAGCAGTCAACCGCTGTCACGTCTGACAAGTACTTGAATGATAGCCCCGGCGCGTCCCGCAGCAACTCGCAGCTACGGCGCAAGCGGTCACGGCGGATGACGAGCGTCACCTCGCCGCGAAACTCGCGTGCGTCCTCGACGGCGGCGGGATCAAACTCCCGCAGTTTCTGTAACGCGCGGTTTGTAGCCAGTAGGTCGCACATAGCTCTGTTGCAGGACAGGGTCGGGCCGGCTTGCCTGAATCGCGGGTCGGGGCGTTCGCCTGGGTCGATGTTCGTCTCCCGGGCCACCGTTCACCATCTCCCCAAGGCAGCTGCCCCCCCTGTAACGATGGCCCCCCTAGCGGGTCCAATCCAAGGCGCCCTTTTTCCAGATATAGAGGTAACCTGCCAGCAATATGACGATATATAGAAACATCTCGATGAAGCCGAACCATCCCAGGCTTCGGTAAACCACCGCCCAGGGGAATAGGAAGGCGATTTCCACGTCGAAGAGGATGAAAAGCATTCCCACCAGATAGAAGCTGATGGAGAAGCGCTCGCGGGCATCGCCTACGGGGGGTATTCCACACTCGTAGGGGGAGAGTTTTTCCCGCGACGGGCGCTTGACTCCCACCCAGGCCGACAAGCCCATGATGGCGCCTGCCAGGACCACTACCACCACGAAGTGGACGAGGATGGGAAGGTAATTTCCGAACATTTCAACCCGCGATAAAGGCGCATAGATTACCCGAAAAATTATAGCAAGCGAAGTAGAAAATCGGCGCCAAAGTTTTCCCTTGCCCCAAGTGTGCGATGCCGCTAAGATTTGATGGCGTTGGGCGAATTTCCGCCGGAGCGCGTGGGGCCCAGCCTATGGTGACGGGATTCAACACCGACATCAAGCACAACGGGGTCGTGTATCACATCCAGACGGAACCCAGAAAGGACGCGGGGATCGAAACCACGGTGTACGTGCGCGGCGCTGTCATCCGCTCCCTTAAGACCTCCTGCCAGGATCTCCTCAACTCGCCCGATTACAGTGACGAAAGACTAAACCAGTTGCTGGAGGACCAGCACCGGCAGGTGATTGCGCGGATCCGGGCTGGGGAAATTCGCGGCTCCGAACCCCCCACCCCCGGCACTTAGCGCGGAGATCAGGTTTTGATTACCATCCATCTGAACGGTGAGCCACAGGAAGTGGCCGAAGGGCTGACGGTGGCCGGCTTGCTCGAGAAGTTGCAGTTCCCGGCCGACCGGGTGGCGGTGGAACGCAACCGCGAGATCGTTTCCCGGCAGCTTTGGGGCGAGACGGTGCTTGAGGCGGGGGACCGGCTGGAAATGGTACACTTTGTGGGCGGTGGGTAGCACCTACCGGCAGGGCAGAGGCTGCACGGCGGCCGCTGGTGGACTGGTTGCGTTTTCTATGAGTGTGAACGCGCAGGTTTCTCCGGGCTTGGTTTTCGTTATCCTGCTG
>Ga0315309_1001572_pt1 | contig 13589 bp, 12 predicted proteins | sample TDP4_MG_FD_203080 | JGI IMG/M metagenome (GOLD analysis project Ga0315309, IMG submission 203080) | Freshwater sediment microbial communities from Lake Towuti, South Sulawesi, Indonesia - TDP4 | ecosystem: Environmental > Aquatic > Freshwater > Lake > Sediment | place: Indonesia: South Sulawesi...
GAGGTATTCCATAGAATTCTGTCTTCTTCGCTTGGAAATCTACTGGGAAAACATGTCTTACGTTTTATGCACAAGGCGAAATCGAGACATATTGCTAGGACCAGCTTTCCTAACGTGGCTAGGTATCTATTTCCAATCCCAGATCATATACCCAAATTCATCCTCCAGAACAAGAAATTCTGCAGGGAGTATCTTAGAATTGCTTTCGAAGCAGAGGGAAGCCCTGTGAATACAGAATCTAAGAGATATGTACGTCTAGTCAGAAGCTCCAATGTCTCTGACCTAGCAAGACGACTTGACGTATCTGTGGGCGAGAAAGTGACTTTCGGTAAGCTCAAGCGCAAATATCCGAAGATTGCAGGTACAGTTCTCGACAATCCTCCGTCAACGTTGCTCGGTGAGCACCTCATGCTTATTCATCACTTCAACATTCTGAACAAGATAGCACCAGAATCAATTAGGAGAAACAAGACGACTTTCAGAAGGGACGAATTCAGTGCAAAATGGGCGCTTCACATATACTCGGAAGATTTGGAAAAGTTCGGCCGCGAAATAGGTTTTCTGTCCAGAAACAAGAAGCTAAGGATTACGAAGATGCTGAAGGTCCATGGCAGAAAGAAGAAACTGTCAAGCTTCAACAATGTGATAAGGAATTTGCAAAAAGACGGATTCTTTTGCGCAAGAGACTTCGTCAGCGAAATGAGAACAATGGGATACAGGTCACCCCGCGCCTACCTTTCGAGATATAAGCAAATTGGTTTGATCGAAAGAATCGAGCATGGAGTCTACAGAATCAAGCCACGCTCTTAGTTACTAGCATCGCTCCGTCAACCTTCAAATATCCGCTTGATCTTTCCCAGATCTTGTGACTCTCACGAATTTGAATTCTCTTTCGGAAAAGGGGACAATCCAACACCAGAGTCTCATAACATCCCCCCTCTCCAGTCAAGTGGATCCCGTGCTTCTGGTTTAGCTTTTTCAGATCGCTAATGCACTTTCGGTCGATTCTTCTGCCTAGCCAGTTCTCATCAAGACCCTCTGCATATACCCCAGTGAAGATAATCTCAAGACCAGCGTTGACTTCGTCGATCAAGACTTTTTCTTCGTCTTTCCCCCACAAGGGAGCAAAATGAATAAGCCCTAGTTCACGACAAACCCTGTCGACTCTGGACCTCTGATAGTTGCTAGCGATAGCACCTGTTGCAACACCGTCGATCTCATTTCTTATCTCATGTAGGGCGCTTCCCAAGTCCGACAACTCCTTTTCCTTGTCACCCCAGGTCTCTCTTACGAGTTGCTTAATTTCCATAGATTCGGCCTGCAGTCTGGTTAACTCGATACACGGATGATGAAACATCCAAGAATCTGGTTTTCTTGGAGCCATTGTCACCAAGACGGCTATCTCGTGACCCGACTCTATTGCTTTACACACTGAATATGTCGAATCTTTGCCTCCGCTGAACAAGCCAGCTAATTTCATAGACGAGACTTGCCGTCTTAGGTATTTAAGGATGGCTGACTCCATTGCTACCCTCGATGCGATATAACTGGCAACAGATCTCTCGTACTCGAGACATAGACAGATGGAAGAAGAATCGCTGAAATCTTGTCTCGAATGCTGTTCTGCTTGACTGGTAACCGGAGAATAAACAAATAATCCACATAGCTAATTGGTGTCCCTCAGAGTGACGTATGTGATCGCATCACTAGGTTTGTCAGATTCACTCTGTCCCATTCTTTCTTGTATGTGCTCTGAAGTGTCCCACTAGTCACGCATTCTGTGCGCAAGGGTTCGAGCGTGTTTTCTAGGTCCTCAACTTCTTCCTCTTTGATCCCTGAGGCTGTGTCTTTGACTAATGGTGTTCCTACGGCTCGAGCGGAGAGTTCGACCAAGTTCAGAGTGGGCGTATGGTACATGAAAGAATCAGCTGTCCTTGGAAACATTGTCACCAAGCAGATGACCTTAAGGTCATTGTTGAGAGCCCAGTGGAGTGCCCGATTGGAGTCTTTTCCACCTGAGTACAATATAGCTGCCTTCACGCATTGACCACTCTCAATACTTTCCTTATCTTTCCACCTTATTTCTGCTCTCCTGCTGGATGATAGGAGCCTGATAGGAAGATCGCAATTGGATAGCGAAGTTCGCAGACGATTCACAAGATTTATCATGCTGGTTTAGATAAATATTTGCTACAAGAGACAAATTTAACCTGAGAAACCCTTGGCCCTCAATTTTCGCAGTACAGAGAAATTAACCTCCACTCAAGGAAGTGAATTAGTCAATGGATGACGCTTCGGCTGCAGTAGGCACGCTCAAGCGTATGCCAAGTGCCTCTTCTGGAGAGTATCCAATGAGGGAACTTGCTCAAAGGATGCATCTTCCGAATATAAGGTCCTCTTTTGATTTGGTAAAAGCTCTTGCTGGCATGGTTTCGGACGGGAAGATTGTCGAGAAGATGACTAACCTCCGCATTATCATATTTCCTTCATTGTTCGTGCTTGGCATATGGTCCACATTCTACGAGATCCTTGGGAAGAAAGTTGCTCCAAAAGTCATTACGTCTTTTCACCAAGACACTGGGAGAACAATAGTCCAAGTTGGGAAACATGCGTTCAAGTTAGAGGATAAGTACGCATTCGAATTTTACTTTTGGCTGGTCTCGGCGATTGGATGGGGTGAGGTCAAAAAGTTCGAGTTCGACACGGAAAAAACGGAGGGAGTCTGGCAAATCGAGTACAAGGGGCCATTACCTAAGAACGCAATGAATGAAATCCCGTTCCACAATAATCTCAAGGGCGAGATTATCGCCGCCGGGGATGAGGCGCTTCACGTTCCGCTCGAAGTCAAGGAAACGAAATGCATGGCACTTGGCGCCCCCTATTGTGAATTCACTTGGAAGAGGATTCTAGCGAAGGACAAGGAGCTGGATTCGATATCTAAGAACTTCGAAGAAAAAAAGGAGACTGGACCCGTGGAGTCACCCGAGCCCATGACCATGAAGAATGACTTCAAGAACATGATGAATAGCCTAGTCATGATCCAAGAGGGCAAAGTACAGCAAGGAAACCTGCAACTCGCGGCAAAGGACACTCGAAGCATCGTCGGTCTCACCTACCGAGCATCCGATTTCTTAGGTGAAGGAACAGTTAGAGCAGTCCTCGTGAGAACCGGCAAGATTTTCGCCGAAGACGACGCGAAAAGATTCAATAGTACGGGAAAACAGCTGGTTGAGGATTACCTGAAGTTCATGTCAGTCTCAGGTTGGGGAAAGTTCAACATAGCAAGAATGGATGAGAATGGAGGAGAAGTCACTTGCGAGCACAGCGCCTTTGCAGAGGAATATCCCCGAGGAGATAAGACAGTATGCCACATCGTGGTGGGTGTATTATCGGCGCTGGCTGAACGTGCCTTCAACCGCAGATATCTCATTAAGGAAGTAGATTGCTTAGCAAAAGGAGATCAGAAATGCAAATTCGAAATCAAGACAACGCCTAAATAGAACAAACTTTCAATTCTCAGAAAACCTCCAACGACTGTACGGTCCCACGGTCAATGCCCCAACTGTGAACCAAGACTGCATCTGGGCAACTATGGAAAAGAATTCGGTATAGAAGTCTGACCTCCCACGTAAACTTCTGAAAGCAGAGTTCCGCGTCCAAAAGAGTATTTTGGGGAGGTTCCATTGAATGAGGAAAAAAGGAATAGAGATGCTCAATAGAATACACTACGTTTTAAAAGCTGAATGCGCTCATACCTTCCTAATGTTGTAGACTAATGTATTATGGAACAGTAGGGGGTGAAAAAAGTGGCGAAGAAGGGCACCAAATACAAGTGTGGTCAATGTGGGGTTGTGATGGTTGTCGACCAAGCCTGTGGATGTACTCCATGTGACTTGATATGTTGTGGCGAGCCGATGAAGGAGATCAAGGCGCCAGAAGCTAAGAAGAAATCGGTTTAAGAAAGCGTCATCGATCCACTACCCTTTTTTTGGCAATCTGATGACCTTTTCAAGCAAGGTGAAGAGAGCGCGCATCAACCCAATTGAGACTTGACGCTTGAATAGATTCCCGTTTTTCTAATCCTTTCCCCCTCTCTGATCCGAGCCAAAGCAGACATGTTTGATGATTAGTTAGTCTTTTAGGGCTGCCTTCGATATGAGAGTCGACACATACACATCAATCAGTGTGGCTATGGCCATTGTAGCGACGCACACGAGATGATCTTGGACCAAGAAAAGATAGGTTAATCCGTACACCACTATTGGCACAAATGTAAATATGCTCGACACTATTACTGCGAGGATGTACGCCCCCATGTGACTTTGAAGAGGTGCGGTCGGTAACCTTCCCTCACCTACGGCAGTACAAGTAAGCGTTGTGCCAATTAGGGAGCCAGCGTATATGGCCCCAACCTGAATTGTTGCTATGACTATCGAGTAGAATGTTGTGAGAGGTCTAAAGAAAGAGAGTACAATAAGTGCTGCGGGCATCGTCAGAGAAAACGCCGCTGGTACGAGAGATTTAGCTTGAACGACCTTCCTCACTGATATGGGGAGTTGAGCGAGGACCGAGACTCCTCTGCCCTCAAACTGTATGGACATCAGAGCGAAGAACACCATGAAGAATGATGAGTACAATGCTGCTGCGAGAACGCCTGTGACCCTTATCACGCCATAAGTTGAAGTCATAAACGTGAACATGACTACACCAACAATTGGCATGAATAGGAAACCCGTGTACGCCATGTTCCTCGAACCCAGCTTCAGGTCTTTCCTGAAGATCGCTGAGAACACGCCTTTCACACTGATCCTTATCTCGCCCGACGGTGGAGTCATCTTCGGAGCCATCTCAATCTCGCCCAGGGCTAACTGCCTGAGGGCACCTATGCCTCTCTTATACGCCAAGTAGCCAATGATAATATAGACCATCGACGCAAGAATGACCATGATTGATCCTGGGGAGAGCAGTGAGGTAATCAACGCGGATTGTGACGACGACGAACTGACAAGGGCTATAAGGTAGCCAAAGGAGAAAGGGTAGATCAAGGTGACCCAGCTGTACTCCGGTCTTTCAAACGCTGTGAAGAACGGGACGAGTTGCGGAATCCATGAGATGAGGTAACCGGAGAGGTAAAGCACGCCAAATGTTCCAAAAGCCCAGATTAGACGCAACACGCCTCCCAAAGCACTCTTGGCTTTTGACCCGCCCATGGAGAGTATTCTTGTGTGGAATCCCCTTGCTAGGAAGAATGTGAGGAAGACCGCCATGACCGCATTGACAACGTTGAGTAATAGGACGATGACGGCTCCAATTGTTGAGGCGGTCACGAGCCAGTATACAAGCGGGTAAGTGATCAAGAAAACCACCAAGGGAATATCGAACATTCGAACAAAGGACAGTATGCTGATTCTGGAGAGGTCCTCACGGGAGAACGGTAGAGCTGCAAGCGGGGTTAACGATTCGCCAGACACAAATGAAGTCATGTACAGTAGGTTGAATGATAACAGGAATGCTAGCGCGAGTACAAAGAACATTGAGTTAGTAGCGAATAGCACGTCAAAGCCACGGCCTCCAAAAGAAAGCATAAGGGGTATCATCGCTGAATATAGGCCGTAGAGGAAGGCAAAGACGATCTTGTTGATATTCAAACTCATCCGCATACGCTTGATGGCTTTGGCTGGATCTTGTTGGGCTGACAATGAAGTGAGGCCGCCTGCCATCTGAATGCTACCTTTAATGAAGGATTCGACTGCAACCGTTTTTGAGATCCTCCAGGCCTCTCTGAACTTCACTTTTCCTTGAACGCCTCCTCTAGCATCCTGACGGTATCAGCTACTCCCGCTTCTTCCTCTGTAACCTTCAAGAAGATCTCTTCTAAGGATGCCCCAGCCCCGTGGATCAAGTTCCTCAGCTCGCCAACTGTTCCCTCGGCGACAAGTTTGCCATGATCGATTATGCCTACCCGCGTGCAGATGTGCTCTGCAACTTCCATTATGTGAGTCGAGAAGAGAATTGCCCCACCACGCTGTATGTGGAATGTGAGGTGATCCTTGAAGATCCTTGATGAGCGGACATCAAGACCAGTCATCGGCTCGTCGAGTATGAGGAGCGAAGGATTGTGCATCAGAGCCGCGATCACCGCGACCTTCTGCTTTGTTCCAGCCGATAGAGCCATTATGGCCGTGTCGAAATACTTTCCAACGTCGAAGGCCTTTATCAACTCTCTAGCCCGAGTATTCGCAGTCGCAGGATCCATTCGCCTAATCGAAGCAACAAATTGGAGGAACTCACGAATCGAAAGAGAATCATAGAGTTGAACATTCTCCGGCACGTAGCCGAGCATACTCTTGACCTTGACAGCCTCATCAACGGGGCTAACACCGAAAACTGATACGTCTCCTTCGGTTGGGTCAAGAAGCCCTGTAACAATCTTCAGAGTCGTAGTCTTGCCAGCGCCGTTTGGACCAAGAAGACCATATATCTCGCCAGGTTTGACCTCAAAGGATAATCCCGTGACGGCAGGCTTATCGCCATAATTCTTGACCAGATTCTTAACTTCGATTACAGCGCCACCCATGACCGTTTCCTTTATCTTTGCAGCTTTCTTGCTCGACATCCTAAGTCCCCCCTGACAACCATCTTTCTAATTGGTTTCTTCCTCATATAAGGATTTCGAATCGTGAAAGCGATGCTATTGAGAGAAAACGTCTTATACAAAAGAGCATGCAACTCATGGGCGGGTAATTTGACCGCTATTCTCCTCTAGCCGGGAAGGTGATTTCCAAAGGAGTGTGAGGCATGGATCCAAATGAGGAATCACTCTTAAATCCTGAAGAAGGATTTTCGACGGGCAACCGAAACATTTTCTGAAGCTCAGTCTCCATCTCGAGGAACCAGTTTCGCCGATCAACGTTTCAGTTTCTTAACGACTTCCGCAAGTTTGTCTTCAATTGCCTTCCACTTTGATTGTGCGTTAGAATCTTTCCCTCTCTATAGATCTGTTGAACGACCTTCTCCATGGAATCTGACGGATCCTACATCCCCAGAAATTCGAGTGTTGTTCTAGCTGAGAGAATCTTTGCAGTGGATTTCACGATGTTCTCGCCCAAGTACTTAAGCGCCGAGCCGGGAACGGGCCCTAGTACGGTCCTGTGTCCGATGCACACGCTTGGGGCTAATCTCAAACCTCTCAAAACTTCAGCGCCCTCCGAGAGTGACATATATGTTTATATCAGATCATTAGCTTACCACTTAGAATCAAGACCTTCGTTTGAAAACAATTCGGTTGTGGGGTTTGTATGAGTTCCGACAAGAGTAGTGAGATAATTGAAATATACACAGCGCTAAGCCATCCCCTCAGAAAGAAAATCGTTGAAATCATTGGAGAAAGGGAATTCATTGGCTTCAAATATCTAAAGGACGTGCTAAATGTAAGCATCGGAACTCTCTACTACCATCTCGACATGCTAGAAGGCTTCATTGCACAGAACAAAGAAAAGAAATACACCTTGACCAAAAAGGGGAAAATGGCCCTCAGTCTCGTCGGCTCAAGCGAAGAACGATTAAAGGCTGAAGGAGTACGGCCCAAGGCGAAAGAACCTTCAATTCTGTCAGCATTCGCTAGAGAGGTCTTATTCGCTCGACGATTGTTTGCTTCTATTTCATCGAATCCTTTGAGATTCATTCCTGAAGTCTTGATCGTGGTAGGTTTTGGAGCCTGGCTTTTTTCTCAGCTGGGAATCGAACCAATAATGATGTTCTATAGCCATCCACCATTATGGCCTTCATCCATAGTGATAGTCGGGGAATTCTTTATGGGCTGGTTCGCGATTTTTGGGTTCTGCGAAATCCTCTCAATTGCTTTCTTCCGAAGACTCGGAGGAGAAGTGAATCTTCTAGTCAGTACTGGCTTTTCACTCTTGCCTCTATTGATCCTGCCGGTCCTACTTTACATAGGTCGCGCGATAGACCCAAGTCTCGTGTTCAATTGGTCTCTGATAGACGGCTTGCTGTTGATTTTTCAAGGCTGGGTTCTTTGTCTTCTAACAGCAGCTCTGGGATTCTCAAAGGGATTGAAGTTGGAGAAGGCCGCTCTGGTCACCTTGACGGTGATGTACTCCAACATAGGTATCCTCCTCCTAGTAGTTCTACATTTGTAGAACTTCAGTTCGAGGTTTGTGGAAGTCCCAATTCTAATGATCTCTAACTATGATACTTAAATAGGCAAAATACGCTTATTTTGGGCATATAAATCGGACACAAAGAAAAGGAGAGTAGAAAATGGAGAAAAAAGGTCTTGTGGCGCTGGCTCTTTTAGCAATAGTTTCAATGGCACCCTTTATTGCAGCTACTTCAGCGAGTGCTCATCAGAACAATGCTGTTTCAGTTAGGACTCCAGATGACGAACATGAACGTAACGTAAGCATTCAAGTAAGGTCTGAGAGCGAAGTCGAGATAGATTCGGAATTCCAAGATCATATTGGCATCCACTTCTATACAGCGGATGGCATCTCCCTGAAACTTCACTACAATTCACATACAAACACGACAGAGTCTGAGTTTGAACTCCATGTAGAGTTCATAAGCCTAGTCGAGTTGGTAGGCAATAATACTGTTGGCACAATTGACTTGACAAAGGTGGAGTATAGTTCCCCACAAGTGACAAACATCACATCGTCTAGCGGCGTTAACGGATACAGGATTGAATCCCACTCTGTTGGCACAACGTATACTTTCCAGATAGTTGCTTACATATACACAAAGTTTGCCATAGTTAACAACACGAACCTAGAGCCGACGCAGATGAAAATAACCATAGTTATCGAAAACTTCCCGTATACACTGGCCGATAGTACGTTAGGCTTAGTTGTTGATGCGCATTCGCAAGCGGAAATCCACACTGCAGAATCGGCGAGTGGCGATGAGGGTGAGGTAGAGGTAGAAACAGAGGTCACAAGAGGATACTTCTCTTGGTCAAACTCGGCGTTGGTGGATAACGTGGCAAGACCAGTCAATTCCTCAGTTAGCAAACAGGAAGACTACCAGATTACTCTAATCTACCCGCATGGTACGAAGATTGTCCACGATCCTATACTTGGCGTGGGCCCTGTTCCAGCAACCAGTTTTCTTAGTTCGCCGTTATTCTACATTACTTTGGGCGCAGCGATACTAGCGGTCGCCCTCGTATTTGCAATTCGAAGAGCACGACCCAGAATTCAGAACTCTGCGACTCATTCATGATACGTATTGTCGCATCTCGGAAAGTCATTGGTTGACCCGACGAAGCTTCTTCCAGAGAATGCATTGAAGCCCAGTATATATCTTGAGAGGAGGAAAAGTGTTTGAGTTTTCCTCCTCTTTTTCTTTTTCGTCCTGAAAATTCCCTCCCGAAGTCTGATATCTTAGAGGGCTTCTGCTCATATGAATGTCTAAATGCAAAGACCTTCTTCCTTCACACTGGCAAAGAAGAGATGTAGAATGTCAGTCCTTGCGTGGATTTCCACTTGGTCAAGAACTTTCGATTAAGAGTAGTTTCTTCAGAACAGTTTGCGCAAATTCAGTAGTTTTAGTTTTCCCGCCTTGATCGTAAGTGAGCGACTTTCCTTCCTTGTAAACCTGTCGGATCGCTTCCTCCAAGGAACTGGCTGCCTTTTCCATCCCGAGGTATTCAAGCATCATTTTGGCCGAGAGAATAGTCGCGGTTGGGTTCACCATGCTCTTGCCTGCGTACTTGGGTGCTGAGCCATGGACGGGTTCGAAGTAAGCTTTCTTGTCTCCAATGCACGCGCTTGGGGCTATTCCCAAGCCGCCAACAATCTCAGCCGCCAAGTCAGACAGAATATCTCCAAACATATTGGACGTAACGATAACATCCATTTCCTTCGGGTAACGGACGAGTCTCCTGGCGGCGTCGTCTACGTAGTAGTGTTCGAAGGTAAGGTCTGGAAACTTCTTAACCTCTTCTTCAGTGATGCTCTGGAATAGACCACAACTTTGAGTTAGAAGGTTTGACTTTGTGACGCAGGTTAGCTTGCCAGGAAAACCCATCTTCTTTCTCTTTCTAGCGTACTCGCATGCAAACTTGGCAATTCGCCTTGTTCCTCTTTCCGTGATGACCCTTATCGCGAACTTCCCTTTTCCAAATTGCGCCAGTGATCTCCCTAGTTGATCTCGGTACCTGGGGAGTGCTTCGGCGAGGTCGGATAAGTCTCCTTCCCTTGCTGGGTATAGTCCCTCGGTGTTCTCCCTTACTATCACGAAGTCTACGCCTGATGGATCTTTCAATGGTGAGTGAACGCCTTCGTAGTACTTTGTTGGTCTGATGTTGGCGTAAGTATCAAGGATCCAACGAAGATATGCTATTATCATTGTGCTCTTGTCCCCGACAGCTCCGAATAGAATAGCGTCTGCTTCGTCGCAAAGCTGTCTTGTTTCCTTGGGAAAAGGCGTTCCGTGAGATTTGATCGCACTCTCACCGGCGGGCGGCTTAGTTATTTCTATATCTATCCCCATGTTCTCCAAGACATAGCAAGCTGCGTTGACTACTTCTGGGCCCACCCCGTCTCCACCCATGGCTGTGATTCTCTTGGTCATTCTTCGTCTCATCCTGTATTTTCTGATCATGCCGTGCACAGATAATAAGTCTTCGCACTCACAATCTACGGGGAGAGCGTCTCGAAAAAAGAAAGCTAGACATATGTTCCTCTTGTTCCTCAGCAACCTTCAAACCTGATCACAGTGCCTTGTGCTGATTTGCGCAACTTACAAAATGGTCTCCCGTCATTAGCGGAACAGAAATCGAGGATAAGCTGGATATTGCACTGACTTTGACTTAGGTCTCGCCTACGAGGTTGTTTGTTCACCCACAGAGGTCAGAAGGCGAAGCCTATGCATCGTTTTGACTATGAGTTCTTCCATTCCTTTTGACTTGGCTCTGACCTCCTTTTTTTCCATGACGACTGGGAGATCTGACGGAAATAGAACCTGGTCACCTCGTATTCTCAGTGCATACCTGCACCTGTGCCACTCTGCTACACTGCCCGAGCAGAATGCAGGACGCAGGGAACATAGCCTACACACAGACTCTCTGCTGGGCGAAAACGTTGCTCGTAGAATGTTTTCGAGCTTTCTATTCGGCACTCCTATTGTGGGCTCTTTAAGCACTGGCTTTGCTTGTTCCACTTGTGCTCAGCTCCTTCTCCCCAATTCCGGGATTCGCTCTATAGAAAGTTTACCGAAAATGAGTATAAATGTCTATCCTGTGAGAAAGGTGGATGTGCTATATCCATTGTTCGTGGCTACTATACCGGTGTTTTGAGTATTCTCCTCTATCTATTGGTTTTCTAAAGACGAAGATGTGTTCGTGGGCTATTAGATAGAAGTCGTGGTCTCCTCTCCATCTTTCTCTTGTGCCTTTCATTTTCCATTGGCGTTTGATTATGTCTTCCTTGAGTATGAAGCCTGCTTCGAGGAATGCCTCCATGACTCTGAAGGCTATTGGCACATAGTGCTTCTGTTTCCTGGTGTCACCTATTAGTATCGCGCACTGTTTACCTGGTTTCAGCACTCGAAGCGACTCCTCGGCAACCTTGTACATCTCAACCAAGTAGTGATCCAATGGGAGTCTTGACAGGTCCCCGTCGACAATTCCTGTTCTCTTTCTCGTGTACGCAATTATCCGAGAGTAAGGCGGGTGTGTCGCCACCAAGTCCATGCTGTCCCGTGCTATTTCATTCAGGTTTCTGGCGTCTCCGACATAAGTCTTGGTGAGAGTTGGCTTATCGTGTTCTGCTTGTGGTTTGTAATGGAAGTTCAGTCTGTCCCTTGTGACCATGATTGCGTTCGGGTTTATGTCCACCCCAATTCCATTCCTACCCAGCAACTTGCACTCAACAAGTGTCGTCCCACTTCCCACCATTTGGTCTAACACCCAGTCGCCTGGCTGCGTGTATTTTAGTATGAGGTTTCTAGGTATATAGGGAGACCAATTCCCCCTGTAGTCTCCAACATGTGTGGCCCAGCTTCCCCTGTCGCGGAAACTCCAGACCGTCTCCCTCTCAAGTGGGTATTCTCGTGGTGGAGCAAAGCTTTCTATTTTCCAGTTATATCTCAGTTTTACTGGCGTATCGCCTATGGTTACTTTTCTCCCATGTTCTTCTATGAAGCTTAGGTAGTCCTTCTGAGTGATTTCTCTCATAGTCGCAAACATCATCCGTCACTTTCTACTTGAACAAGATCGATTCTAGTTTTCCATGGCTGACGTTCCGACTTCCAACCCTCTTCTTCTTGTAGGAACCTCTATCGCGCTATGAGTCGCGCCCATACTTTCTACGAGAGGCAGAGCTATTTATAGATAACAGATGCTAATTCCAGCAGCGAAGAGAACAAGATCTAAGCCGGGTTCTCACGAATGTTGTCGAAAGCCTTAAGAAACATCTTCCCTATGTTTTTTCGAGATCATCTTTCAAGGAGTAGTTTGAGAAATGAGCGAACGTGAACACCACCATCACAAGATGAGGTATGAGGAGCCGCCGTACTTCTTGGTCGGTTTGAGCATTCTCATGATTGGCTGGGGATTGCTTTCATATGTTGGATTAGTTGGTGGATCCGTGTGGATAGCTTGGGGTGGAGCGATCCTGCTCATCATCTCCGTTAGTACCTTCTACACGAGGAGGGCTACGGCAAGAACTGTTTTCGGGACACTACAAAGCCATGAAGGAGAGAAGATTCAGCTTAGCAAGCTTGCTGACGAACTCGACATGAGTGAGAAGGATCTCCGGTCTGCCATGATCGACTTGAGAGCTGAAGGCAGGGTCAAAGTTGGTTTCGACAAGAATACAGGTGACGTGGTAATCGGGGAACCAAAGGAAATAGTGAAGGCACCACGAGCACCAGGTTTCTGTGCCTATTGCAGTTATCCTCTCCCACCAGGTGCCCGCTTCTGTCCAAGCTGTGGAAGTTCAGTAGAATAATAGAACATGCCCAGCTTCCATATTCTCCTTCATTTTTTGTTAGTAAAGAACAAGCAGATGACCCTTTCGTACAATGGGAGACGCAGGAAGCCAGCAACCCTAGAGGAAGGCTCGGCCACTTTCAAAGGACATGAGATGAGAACTTCATAATAGCTCACACACCTCGTAATCGAACCGAACGAATGAAAAGAGCCAGAGCCAAGATACCGACAATTACATCCCAAAACAATTTCAATGAACCATCCTAATTTTGTTGTACGAGACCTTTCTGCGAGTCCACGTTAGAAAAAGTCCAGAATTGCAGTTGGTTGCCACGAATACTGTAAGCGTACTCGTCCAAAACTTTATATTTGTAAAGGAGACAATTATTCCTCATCTGAAAGTCAAAGGTGAGAGGGAAGATGGGAAAAGCTGCTGGAGTTTCTAAAACAAAGATAATAACCTCAGCCGTCCTAATACTATTAGTCGCCTCTGGCGTTGGTATTGGTTACGTCCTGACGCAGCCCACGTTGAAAAACACACTGATACTGGGCACCACTGATTCAGTAGAAGCTACTATTGACCCAGCACAAGCCTATGACATGTGGGGATGGAACATGATTCAATCACTGAGTTCAG
>Ga0315309_1001574_pt1 | contig 13566 bp, 22 predicted proteins | sample TDP4_MG_FD_203080 | JGI IMG/M metagenome (GOLD analysis project Ga0315309, IMG submission 203080) | Freshwater sediment microbial communities from Lake Towuti, South Sulawesi, Indonesia - TDP4 | ecosystem: Environmental > Aquatic > Freshwater > Lake > Sediment | place: Indonesia: South Sulawesi...
TCCGTCCAGATCTCCACGGCTTATGTCCATAACGTTCTTCCAACGATAATCGATCTGATCCATTATATCTCTGAGGCTTGAGGCGTGGCTCGGCGCAACAATGTCCACTCCCCTAACAGCATAACCTCTCTTCAGAAGCTCTTCAGCTATCCCTGAACCGCCGAATCCAGCTATCCCTGTAACAAGTACCCTCAAGAATCTATATGTCTCCTAGACTCAATTTTCTTTTAAGATCCTCCAACGATTTGGCCTTCAATATTTTCTCCCCAAGTTTCACGTAGAACCAGCCTCCCAAGTAATAGGCGGTCAAGCCCCACTCTATTTCTTCAACCTTGACTCCCATTTTCAATCTGTCTTTTTGATTGGAAACCCTTGTAACACAAGTACCCTCAGAACTCATGCCTTCGTGGACCATCTTGATCAATTGATATGATTTCTTTTCTCATAAATATGGTTTGTGAAAAGGTTGTGATAAGGGCCTGCTTAACTATGTATAGGACTAAGAAGGATAGGATGTTCGATCCAATCAAGGAATCTTCCGAAAATGTAATTTTCCTGACGATCAATTAGTCTTGCGTTACCGATATGTCGCCAATAGTTTTCGTGTATGTGTACGGTCCAAGTGTAGAGTCGATCGATATGTCGCCCTCTGTGCTGGCCAAGAGTTTGTTGACAAGCCTTGTTCTCTGAATCAATAGGGGTCTTGTCCGCAGGAAACTTAAGATGTTTTCTCTGACTGTTCTTTCTCCCTGCATCACTTGGGAGAAGGGACGTTTACTCCAGTCGTGTATGAAACGTCCATACATCAGTTGGGAGAAGGGACGCTTGCTCCAGTTATGAACGAAACGTCCGTATAGAAGAGGTTCTCGAGGACTTAGAATAACTCGGCGTTGCTCTAGAACCATCCGTCTCACCTACCTATTTATCTACTTTACCCTTATATAATATTTAACTCGTCCTCTATATTCAGAAGGAACCTGATCCTCTTGATACTTAACGTTAAGGAGCTTGAGACGGGTGAAAAGAGGAAAGTTCTTCGTAAATTGATATTTTAAAGCGAACAGGTAGCCTATAGGATAAGCAGCCAACTCTCCCAACCCTAAAGCGGAGTGAACCCACTCGTGGGGAACGGTGGTTACGTCCGCCTGTTTGGATAAGATAATTGTACCTCTTTTTTGTCTAGGTGAGAGGCCTCTGAAGAATGTTCTTCCATCCGATTGTTCATAGATAGGTTCGTCGGTTAAGAAAACGTGCTGCGGAGCTAGTAAGCCTAGAAGCCGGAAGCTATTAAGTAGATCTTGAACCTCGGCTATCTCCATCTTTAACTCCTTCCGCGGGAAGTCCCCATCGTTCACAGTGGGGATTAAAGCGGAAACTCTTATTAGCCTTTAGGGTATAGTCTTTTTTGTGTAGCCTAAATGAAGTATAAGCTTGACAAGTCTTCGCATGCCGTTTTTTCGCTTCAGTATCATTTAGTTCTGATTGTCAAATACCGAAGGAAAGCCCTCAACGATGAGACTATCAGAGAACGATTGAAGAATATTGTCTGGGATTTGGCGAAGCAACTTAGAATCGAAATTATCGCTCAAGAGCCAGCCGAAGACCATACGCATATTTTATTCAAGGCTAAACCGTCCACTGACCTCGTGAAAGTCGTCAACACGTTGAAAGGCGTAACGGCGAGGCTGATACGCAGAGAGTATCCACAACTGAAAGATTTGTTTTGGGGAGATTCCTTCTGGTCTGACTCTTATTTTCTGGCAAGTACAGGACAGGTCAGCCTTGACGTGTTGAAGAAGTATGTGGAGGAACAGCAGAGTGCTTAGTTACCGCTTTAGATTGTATCCTTCGAGACGGACTGAAGAAGCGTTGTTTCAGCAGCTTAACCTTTGCAGATGGCTGTATAATCGGCTACTTGATGAGTTGAACAAGGCTAAGATGGAAGGACGAAAGTTGTCTCGGAAGGATACCCAGGCTCTCATAGTCAAGTTGAAAGTAGAGAAGCCTGAGCTTAAGCAAGTGTATTCTAAAGTCTTGCAGATGGTCAACTACCAATTGTGGAGTAATGTCAAGGCGTTGTCTGCGTTGAAGAAGAATGGGCGAAAGGTAGGCAAGCTTCGATTCAAAGGCAGATGGTTCAACACGCTGAACTATAACCAATCAGGCTTTAGGCTTGAAGGAAAGAAATTGGTTCTGTCAAGAGTGGGGAGTATCAACGTCAAGCTACATCGCTCGGTTGAGGGTAAAGTCAAAGGCTTATTCGTGAAGCGTGAACAATCAAACAAATGGTTTGCAGTGTTTCAAGTTAAAAACTCGGCTGGTGCTCTGCCTCAGACGGAAAGGATGGTAGGTTTGGATATGGGTGTGAAGCATTTTCTGTCAGATAGTGATGGGAGACAGGTTGAAAATCCAAAGTTCTATGAGCGTTCTCTGAAAAGATTGCAGAAAGCACATAAAATCTTGTCGAGGAAGAAAAAAGGCTCACAGAATAGAGTTAAGGTGAAGGTCAAGTTGGCGAGGGCTTATGAAAAGGTGGTAAATCAGCGGGACGATTTTCTTCATAAGCTTTCAAGGTTCTACGTCAACAACTATAGCATCATCGTAGTTGAGGATTTGAACGCAACAAACATGGTTAGAAACCATAATCTTGCTGGAAAGATTCTGGATGCTTCTTGGAGCAAATTCTTTCAGATGTTGTCCTACAAGGCTGCGAGTGCTGGTAGGACGCTCGTGAAGGTGAATCCGAGAGGTACAAGCAGAGAATACAAGCACGGCGACCTTGACCGTGACTATAATGCTTCTCTCAACATTCTTGAGAGGGGGTTAGCGGGGTTGGGACGACCCTTTGCGCCTGTGGAGATTAAGCCTCTACTGGTAGCGATACCAGCAAGCATTATCGTTGAAGCAGGAAGCCCTACCTCTTCAGGGTAGTAGTTCACAATCCATACCTCCTGAAAGCATCTATAGTCAGTTTAATGCTTTCGTCAAAGGTTATTTTAGGTTTCCACTCCCATCGAGTGATCTTCATCGTCTCCTCTTGGATTTGAGGAGGAAGATTTCCAGTAACATATGCTGGTTCTAAGCTTGGAAAATGACGGAGAATCTTCATTACTATCTCCTTCTGGTTACAAACCCAACCTGTAGCTATATTATAAGGACCATTATAGTCACCTTTCATGAGTGTTAACAGAGCGTCTACAAGATCCTCTACGTAAACGTACTCACGGACGGATTTATCGTTTGTGAAGATTATAGGAGATTGTCCTCTGAAACAGGACTTAATTGTGTTAGGGAAGATTCTGCTGCTGAAAGGATCATAGCCGAATGCGTTGCATGAGTGAGGTATAGCTATATTCATTCTATAGGTTTCAATGTAAGATCTGGCTATGAATCCTTGGCACATTTTGGATGTTGCGTAAGGCTCGCTGGGGTGATAAGGGTCTGTAACAGTCGCGTTAAGTTTTTCCCCATATACCTTATCGGTTTCCAACAGGAGTACCTTCTCAACGTTTAATTGTCTACAAGCCTCCAACAGAGCAACTGTTCCCATTACATTGATGTCGTAAGTGTTGAGCGGGTCTTTATATGCTTGTTTCACGCTTGCTCTAGCAGCTATATGGTAGCATTGGGAAACATCATATTGGTTGATTATTCGCATGAGAGAATGAAAATCTCTTATGTCCGCTACGACTTTTACGATTCCATCCAACGCTTCTTCAAGCCAAGCATTTGTTTTGCAGTCGTGAACCAGTCCTACAACATGATCTTCTTTCTTAAGAGCATTTGCAAGATGAGAACCGACGAACCCGGTTACACCTGTTATGAATATCGCCATAATCTTTTCTCCTTTTTCCGATAGTCTGTAACCCTCTTTTTTTGGAGTAAAGGAAGGGCAACATGCCTTGGGAGTTCGCGGGCTTTAGCACGCTTTGTGAGAATGATGTGATAATGTGATATAAAACTTTTTATCTGGATCTCACATAAGATTTGACAATAATAAGAAGGAGGCACATGAGATTGTTAGAGGACGCGCTAGGCATTAAGCCGATACAAGAGAAATTCTTGGAACCGAACTACCTCTTTTCCATGGAATGGCGTCAAGGATGGCTTTTCGGAAGAGTAGTTCACAGACGCATCTGCCAATATAAGCCTTGGCCGCTAATAGATTCTGACGGATCAGCAGTTTCAATTTCCGCAGACAGTGCACAAGCGGAACTCCGATTCAGAGATCCACAGAATCCGAATAATGTCATTTTATACCTTGATAGTACAACCAACGCTGGATACCCCTGGTTCTTCCACGGAGGCATCGGAATAAAGCCTCAGCAAGTATATATGTACCCAAGATTCCCAGAGACGCAGGAGATTCCAGGCAAATTCCCAGAAATAGACCCGATAAGGCCTTCAGCTGGATGGGATGTAGGCTACATAAACAGCCTCAAAAGCCCGTATGAAAAGCCAACTGATTACGTGGAATATATAATTCCTCCTCTTCTTCATATAGGTGCTGAATACTACAACAAAGACGCAGACAATCCTCATAGGCCAGTGATGAATCTTCTCTTCGGATTATATTGGTTCCAAGTGTTTAAACCCGACACCCACAGACACCTCATAAGAAGAATAGCTCTAAGAGAAGTTCCGGCGGCATTCTTCAAAGTTGGCTTCGCAGACTTTCCACTGGACATGGGATCAACACTTCAGAAAGATTGGGATGTTGAACTGATAGAAACGTTAGATGAGGCCGCGGCACTATAGGAGGAATAAAGAATGGTCTTAACCAAAGAAGAAATCCGAGAACGGCTTATAACAGAAAGTGTGTGGGTTACAACCAGTTGGACTGCGCTCTTTGCCCAGGTTCCAGATAGAAAGATTAGATACGTTGTCGCGATATGGATTTCAGGTAACCGTCAATCCACGGATGATATACAATTCGCTCTTCTGCCAAAAGATGGAACAGTTCCAGGAAGCTTAGTTACAAAGTGGAGTCCTATTCCAGTTGCACCGGCCGACTTTCGACAACTGCCAGAAGGAAGTTTCAACATAGAAGACCCAATCTTAAAATGTACAGGCGAATCAAGGCTCTACGGAAAAGTAGTCGGGATATCTCTGAACACAACCGCCGAATACTGGGACGACGACATCTAGATGCAGAACCTAATCGGGTCGATTGATAACGGCGTGGGTTATAAGTGTTGAAGAAGGTTAAGGAAGAGCCCCTTATAGATGAGCGTCTTCCCCATCCTTATCGAGAAGTGATCAGAGAGCTTAGGGCGATACGAAGCGAACTGGAAGAAATTAAACAAAGACTTGCCGTTGTTCCACCCGCCCCACCCATAGCTAAGCCACCAGCCGTTGCTGTCCCGCCAATCCCAGCCATAGCACTACCTAGAGAGGAGTTCAGAGAAGTCTACGTGGAGGCTTTAAGGGAGTACGGTGCCCTCTCACTGGCTGACGACCTACATGTTGAAACAATAGACCTAGGGAAAGACAGATCCACAGCAACCAAAATTGAGGAGTTTCCCAAATTGATGGGGACTGCGTTAACTATATTCCGCAACACGGGCACCTTCGATCTCTACATAAACAAAAAGGATGACTACCACAAACTCACCTTCGACCCACTCACATACCCTCAAACTTTTCTGCTTGACTGGTTCACAGCTAAAACATTCTATGTAGGCAATGAAGCCCAGAGCGGAGCAGAAGCGATCCTAATAGCTTGGAAACGGACAGGAGGATAATGTATGCCGGGTCTAGTGTCTACTGGAGCAGCCACCACCATACCAACAATAAAAGGGTCAGTCTTCAATGAGGCTGTAGGTGCAGGTGCAGACATATTCGCAACGGCGCTGTCGCCTACACTTTCACTCACGACATTCAGGATCTATGTGTGCTTTGACACGGCAGGTATATTGACTGTGAGAAGAACAAGAGATGGTGTTACTGTCAGCGAGCAACTTAATGGTGGAGCAAACCTTAATGCGAACTGTGCATACATGTTTGATATTGTAGTGCAAAGTGGCGAAACAATTAATCTTCAACACTCAGTAGGCGGACAAATACTCTGCTTGAAAGTTGAGGAAGTAGGAGGAGCGATAGGTTAGAAATGCCATCGTACCCACCACAAGGAGGAGGATTTCCACCAGCCGACATAGCTGCTTCAGTCTGGGCATATGTAACCAGAAAGATAACGAACCTAGATGACACTAGGGCAGCCAGAATAGACAATCTTGACGCTCTCATTAGCTCTAGGGCTCCCTCAGGAGAATATGATACTGAGATGGCTAGGATAGATGCCACAGTCAGCTCAAGAGCAAGACCAAGTGACATACTTGTCGATCCGGATACCGACAAAATAGATGGATCGTTAATAGATGCTTCTGTAGCAAGCAGACTCTCAAAAGCATGGTTTGACCAGATAATCGGAGATCCATCCCCTGAAACAATTGTAAGCATATTGGATATGCTTCACTCTGGAGATGCGGTTTATAGTGATGTCGTAATGGATGGGTCAGAGTTGGATTTAGGCGGATTTTCTGGTGCTCCTGTTTTGAGTTGGGCTGAGGGCTACGTAGACCTAACTGAGATGGAGACTGGTGATGAAATTGTGATTCGAGAGTATGTTGCTATCAGAGAAGGTGTGTATAAGGTCTATGCTACGCATACCTATTCAGATGCTCAAACAGAAGAACCTTTAGTCCACTTTACAGCTAAGATTCAATCGTATGGATGGAAGGTTTCAGCTGAGCAGACTGCAACAGGTGCAGGTGGTTACAAAACTCTACCGTTCTATTTTGAATCAAAATATCTAGTGTGATCTGATTGCCTGACTTTCCGCCACTAGCTGAGAAAGTAGACTTTCCACCTGGAAGATTAGTGGATTTTCCCTTTGGAAGACGAGTTGATTTTCCACCCTGGACTCCGCTTTCAATGACGCTTTATCCTACGGCTGATGCACGTGTAGACCAAGCAAATCCAGACCAGAATTTTGGTCTAGACGAGCATTTCGTCGTCAGCACATTTCTTTTAGAGGAACAAGAATTCAACCAGAGATCTTTTCTAAAGTTTGACTTGACTCCTCTTCCATCTGGTGCTCTCATAACATCAGCGAAGCTAAGGTGTTTCGCATATGCCATAAGTGATCCCCTGACGGGTGTAACTGATGTTCAGGCGAGGCGTGTAACCGACGACAGTTGGGTTGAAGACGGAATAACATGGAATAACCAGCCTGCTTATGGTGATGTTGAAGATACGAAGGTTCTACCCCCGCCCGAAGAATGGGGCTGGCTTGAATGGAATGTTACAAGCTGGGTTCAAAATGAGTGGGTTGGGGATAAGACCGTCAGCCTTTGCCTGAAATGTGTTCAAGAAAGCTACGACGACATAGATAGAGGGATAAATTGCCATTCAAAAGAATACGACGGCTACGACCCTGAACTCTACATAGAATACACGATAGAAGGCTGGGAAGAACAAACTGTCTATCCCACAGCCGATTCTTACGTTGAGAACATATTCGACCTGAATCATGGTACTGAGATATTTCTTAGGGCGAGATATGATGGTCCCCCTCCAGAGGAAGAAGATAGGACACTTCTCAAATTCGATGTGACCACCTTGCCTCCTTCTGCAACTGGCTTTCAAATTCGACTGCTCACTGCAAATCCAGGAGACATACCAATGACCTTGACGCTATATAGCGTCACTGATGACAGTTGGACAGAGACAGGCGTAAAATGGAGCAATCAGCCCGTGCATATCGACGCTTTAGTCTCAATCCTTTACCCTGGCACAGGCGGATGGATTCAATTCGAAGGTCCAGCCTTAGATACATTCATTCAGAGCCAGATAGCTGGCGACGGAATAGCCTCATTCAAAATCCTTGTAACAGCCGGCATAGCTGCCGAATGGTTTGATAGCAGAGAGTTTGCAGGAACCGATTCAGACCCAAGATTGTATCTGCCCGCATATCCGTGAAGTGAACTACCCTACCTTAAAAAAGGTAGGGCTAAGCGTATTGAAGCGCCAGAGTAGCGTAAAGACCTATATGGAAGGGTGGGGTCACACTACTCGTTCTGCTAGTTTTTGAGCCATCCTGTTGATGCATGCCTCTTTCTCTTCTCCAACAAGCTCGGGGGAAACTAGACGACACATTCCTGTTGCCCATCCTTGAGCCCAGTCGGTTTCCGCTACAGCCTTGACCCTCTCCTCCCTTGTCAACTCTGGGTTTGAGGTTGCTATCTTGTTCACTTCTTCGGGAACCTCTACTGTAGCACTTACCTCCTCCAACTTGACCATCTTGCCTGCGGTCTCGAAGCTTACCCCACATTTCTCTTTTATCAGCTCTAGAGAAGCTTGAAATGCTCTACGGCATTCTTCGCTCATTTTAACCTCCTCTTTAACTCTCCAACCAGTCAAATCTGTTTTATGTAATGGAGAAATTTAACTTTTTGGGGTATCGTCGCCAAAAGCCTCTTTTGTCAGCGTTGACCTAACGATCATGGCGGTGTCGGCTCCCGCAGTTGGCTTGATTCGTGCTCCAAATCTTTATTTGCCAGAACCATTTCACCACTTTATACGTATAAAGTGCCTAAGAGAGTAGCAGCATTTTCGACTTTCATGTGACATTTTGAACATAAAATTATGAGGTTGTCTAAAATATTCGCTTCCTCGGGTGTATTAAATTCCCTAAGTGATTCATACTAATAAACAAACAAAAAAGAGGGGTATTTAGGGTTTAGGACGCTAGTCTGCCAGTCCGACTGTGGGAAACTAAGCCTTCATGGCGGTTTCCCAAGCTAACAGGGTTGTCTGTTATCCAGACAACCTATCTGCCCAGTCGGACTCATCAAGCTTGACTTTCAATCCTTTCAGGCAGAGTGCTACTTCTATCCCGCCTTTCTCACCGCAGGAGCGGTAAGCGTCGGATCCGCCTAAAGCCTTGATCTTCGCAAGGTACTTGGTCTTTCCCTTACTGATCATAGCCGCAGCCATTTTGGATCACTGAGAAATATTTATTTCGGTCCGCATAATAAATCTTGGCAGTACAATTGTGATACAAGGATGTGATAATGATGTATAATGAAACGTTTCACATCCGATTGACAGAGAAGCAGATGTCCATCCTCTCTAGGCTAGCGGAACGAGATGGGGTAAGCAGGGCCGATGTAATTAGAGGCGCCATAGAGATTATCGGGGCGGATGACTACGTAATTGTACCTGTCACGGTGAAAGAAAGGCTGTTCATAGAGGGGATCTGCCAGACAGCGGGCGTTCAACCCAGCGACGCTGTTAAAATGGTTCTGTTATCATACCATACCCTGTTGAGTTCTCCGTTGTGGAAGATTGTCAGGCCAGTGGATGAGATATTAGATGAAATGAAGGTGGAGGAGATTGAGCGAGAAAGAGCTGGAGAGGGCGGTAAACAGAGTTAAGAGGCTGAAAGAGGGAGCAAAGAAACGTTTAATCATTAAAGCTGTGACACGGTACATAGACAGTATGATAGGAGATAGTGAGGCTGATGAGTGAAAAGGAAAAGGTGGTTAAGTATAAGGGAGTATTGCGCTTAGATGGAGAGAGACCGTGGACAGCTATTGCAAACCTTTTTGAGGGCTCTGAAAGAGACGAGGACTTTTGTAGCGACCTTAACTTAAAGATCCAGGGGATTATGGGCATAGGACACCCTGAGACGTATGGCAAAGAAATCTTTGTCATGTCTATTGCAGACAAAGATGGTGTTGTTGTTGCCTATCTTCAAATCCCCTCCAAATTCCTAAAAAAAGCTCTAGAATCTGATCGTTACATCTAAGGAAAGATGGTGAGGGTGATGAGTGAAGAGGAGTACGAGGAGTTCGTGGTTGAGTTTGAGGATAGACCAGGCAGGTGGGTTCCTGTGTCTGGAGCAGTCTATAGGAGCAGGGAGATGGCTGAGGAGAGAAGCAGGAAAGAAGCAGAGGAGATGGGCGTGAAAACAAGGGTTGTCCCTAGAGCTCCAATATGGAATGAATGGAACTTCATGAAGTTAGCGTCGAGGTTAGGAGGAACCGCCCCAGCAGCAAGGGAGGTGAAGAAGAGAGGAGAATCTGGAGCCGTAGCCGGCTGGGCCATATACAAGCAACACGTAAAAAACTTGATCAGGTTAGCTTGTGGAGCTGGGCCAGAAGGTGAGTGGGCGAGAGAACCTGCATTCCGAACAACCCTGATAAGGGACTTGGAGGCTGTGGGAGAGGATGAGCTTATAGAGCAGATCGAGGGGCTTTGGAGAAAACATCCGAAAGGAATCCCTCGAAGTGAGATGATGGATCTTCAGGATGATTGGGATGCGTCTCTTGAGCGAAGGGTTGGGAGAAGGATTCCTAAAACACCCGAAGATTTGACACATGAGGAGATTCAAGAATCGAAACGGTTGACCAAGGAGATGTATGAGTTAAAGGAGAAGAAGTCATCTGAAGAGAAACTTGGCGACCTAGAAGAGATGAAGAGGGAGCTTGAAAGGAAGATAGAGAAACTGAGAAGCGGGATAAAATGACTTCCCTTGAAGAAATGAGAGAAGAACTTAGGGAGAAATTTGAACGGATCGAAACATGTAACGATATTCTTAAGAAACTAAGGGAGACGGATCAGATCTACATTGTTGACCATGATGTGCCACTGAGTATCTCTAAAGGTTTATTTAATCTTCTTGACGCGAGACGAAGAGTAGAGGCTGAGAAGAGGGGCGTTCCACAAGAACAGTTTGAATTTGAGGATATTATCGCTCTTTTGCTGGGTTTGTAATGAGTTTAGATGAAATGAGATCTGAGCTTCGGGAAAGGTTTGAGAGGTTGAAGGGAGGCAATCCTTCGCCACATATCTCGCAAAGTTTGCGGAAGCAGATGACCGAGGAGAATCTGATAAAGCGCATAGACCTGTGGAACTTTATTCAAGATCACAAGGGGAAAACTATGGATGAATTTGGTGGATGGTTAATCGGTCAAGAAGTACGAAGGACAGATAAGATGATAATGGCTATTGACTTATGGAATGAGATGACAGAGCAAAAGCTCAGAAGGGAAGAAATAGAGATGATACGCAAGCGTAAGTTTATGCTGAAGGAATGAGGGTGAGATGCTGATGGCAGAGAAGGAGAGAATGAAGGCTTTAGAGATCCTGACCCATATGAGAGAGATTGCGGAACTGGGCCAGCTTATAGACCCTGAATATTGGACTGAAAGACTCAAATGGATAGAGGAACAGATCAGGAAAGAAAAGGAGCTCATAAAAGGGAAAAGTGGAAGTAACCATGATGATTGGTGGAAATTAGGCGCTGATGACCTAGAAAAGAGGCGAGAGGTAGATGCAAACACTAGAAAGATTCTGTTTAACATTACGTTGAAGTACCTCAAGGAGGACTTGAGAAGTTATAAGATTATAGACTCAAGTACCTCAACCGATCCGTTCGCGAGAGATTGCAGGATCTGTGTGAGCCCACATATGGCTTGGGCAGTGCCGGGCGCGGAAGAAACCGCTTCTGGAAGAGAGAAAGTAATATACTTGAACCCTGACTGGCTTAACTCCTTAGACGAAAAGTTCAGGGCCTTCCTTCTAGCTCACGAAAAATGCCACATAGAGAAGAGAGAATGTGTTGCAGACCAAGCTTGTGCAACATTATGTGCACTCAAGAACCTAGACGTGAGTGAGAAGGAGAAAACCGACCTAGCAAGGAGATGGTACAGTTTCTGGGCTAAAGACGGATTATACGGGGATGAGAAATACATTACCCCGCTAAGAAAACTGCTAAGCGAATAACCAAGGGAATTTGAATGACTTCTCTTGCAGATATGAGGCGGGAGCTCCACGAGAAGTTTGAGAAGTTAAGGTTTCAGACTTACTTTTTTACGAATCCAGAAGAGGAGGAGATGATAGAGGAGTGGAAGAGCATAATTAGAGACCTTGCTGGAAGACTGCCTCTCGAACTAAAGATTGAAACTAAAAGGGGTGGATGGACAGCGACCTACTTCCCTCCAGACACAATAGGTTTTAGACCGGATGTCTGGAAGAAACTTACATTGGACGAGAAGAGGCTTACTGTTCTTCACGAACTCTTCCATTACTTTGACATACCGAGGAGAGTTGACCTCAGACATTTCGAGTTTGCCCCATTGGTTGATATTGTCCTCAGAAAATTGGACTACCCGATCCCTGAGGAATATCAGAGAAAAGCGGAGAAGATCATAAGGATTTTGCGAGGAGAAGCGGAATGACTAGCCTTGATGAGATAACTCCTTGTGATGTGTGCGGAAATGTCGAGCTTAATTGGGATAGAGATTGGGCAGTTTCAGACGAGGAATGGCAGCAGGTTGTTCCAGAGAAATGGTGTGATAAAACACTTTGCCCGTGGTGTTTCGTTAGATTTGCTGAGGAACGTGGTAAACATTACGGAGTTATTTATTACCCTTGGGACCCTAGTATTGCGATTGGTGTGAAAAGGGTTCAATCTTCTTCCTACGGGATGTCTCTTGATGCGATGAGGCGTGAGCTCCGAGGAAGGTATGAGAGACTTTCCAAGAATCTTGAGTTTAGGGTTAAGGAGACTCCAGGGTTGACTAGGTATAAGCCTCATGCTCAGAAACTGGTTTGGATGCCGCCGGAGAGGTTTCTTGAGCTTGTTCCAGAGCCAGGTATGTGGTCAGAAGATCACATAAGACACTTGAAAGATGCCATGTTGAGGGGGGAAAAGATAGAGCCTCTTTTTGTAGATGTCTTTTCCGATACCTGCAAGGTGTGGAGGCATGAGGGAAGGCACAGGGCGAGAGCCGCAATGGAGCTCGGAATAAAGAACGTTCCTGTAATAATATACTGCCTCTCGCCTCAGGGAGGCTTCACCGACTATTCTGAATGTGAACCGTGTGATACTGAAAGGTTGAAGAGGTGGGGGATGAACCCAGTTGAAGAGCGTAGGCTTCCCTTAGATGGCGACGTTTGGAGGGCGATAAGAGAGCAAGGTCTTGGGCTCGAGTCTGTCGGAGCCTATTGGGTGTATGAGGATGGTGTGGGATACGTGCTACTCAAATTCAAACCTGGCATAAGGGAAGAGTATGTGCAGCGGGTGGCGTCGGCAGTAAGACAACTGGGCTATAATGTGCGGGTGAGAAGGGGTTAGTTAGGTTATGAGTCTTGATGAGACGAGGGGTGAACTCCGTCAGAAATTTGATCGTCTGAGGAGGAACCCGCTTGGGGAACATGAAGTTAGAGACCCAGAAGCGGTCAAACGTTACACTCTGTGGATTGAGAGGCTGGAGAAAACTGGTCTGAGAGATCCTAAAGACCCGTTTAAGACGATACCTCCCGGCGACCCGAGAACCAAGAAAGAGATTGAAAGGTTAAAGGTTGACCTTGCCTACGCCAAAGGCGAGATAGACCTAGATGAATATCGCAAACGATACGGGAGCTTGAAGACATCCTGCTACTCCCAAAAGAGAGATAGAAACCCGAAATTTAAGGGTTCTCCAATTCCTCCCCTCCCTAAAGGAAGGGGACTCCTTGGAGGTGTTTAGCTGAATGACTTCTCTCGAGGAAGTGATT
>Ga0315309_1001575_pt1 | contig 13549 bp, 17 predicted proteins | sample TDP4_MG_FD_203080 | JGI IMG/M metagenome (GOLD analysis project Ga0315309, IMG submission 203080) | Freshwater sediment microbial communities from Lake Towuti, South Sulawesi, Indonesia - TDP4 | ecosystem: Environmental > Aquatic > Freshwater > Lake > Sediment | place: Indonesia: South Sulawesi...
ACTTATCTGGCGATGGCCATTGCTTCTGGTCTGGACGCGGCCATTCTGGATCCCCTGGACGCCGAATTAATGGACGGTATGATTACTGCTGAGCTATTAATGGGAAAGCAGATATATTGTGATAATTATCTCGAAGCCTATAGGAAAAAATAAGGGGAGGCTAGATGGAAGCGTTCAATCCACCAAGAAAAATCGCAGAAATGGTATCAGAGGCTACCCAGGCAAAGTGTAATCTATCCTGGGTTCAGCTGGTAATTCTGGGCATGCTTGCCGGAGTTTACATAGGTTTTGGTGCAGAGCTTTCGACGATCGTCACGTATGATATGAGTGAACGTCTGGGAGTGGGTATGGCCAGGTTTATGGCGGGCAGCGTGTTCAGTGTGGGACTGATGCTGGTAGTTATTGGAGGAGCGGAGCTATTTACCGGCAATTGCCTTATGGCGCTTGGTGCAACGGGCGGGAAGATTAAATGTACTAAGATGGCGGAGAACTGGTTCTGGGTCTACTTTGCCAATTTTGCCGGCTCGTTGCTACTCGTGGGACTTATTTTCGGAGCCGGCCTGTGGAAAGTGGGGGGAATGGGAGTAGGTATTAGCGCAATGGAAATTGCTTGGTCCAAATGTAACTTGGGATGGTGGGAAGCCTTCTTCAGGGGAATTGGCTGCAACTGGCTGGTATGTTTAGCAGTCTGGTTAGCCATGGGCAGCAGTTCAATAGTGGGCAAGATATTCGGCATTTACTTTCCGATTATGGCTTTCGTTGCCTCAGGGTTTGAACATAGCGTAGCTAATATGTATTTTATCCCGATGGGAATCCTTCTAAAAACTACAGCTTTGGCGGCGAGGACAAATTTGGATTTATCAAATCTTACCTGGGCTGGTTTTCTGGTCAGGAATTTAGTTCCGGTGACTCTAGGGAACATAGTTGGCGGCGCCTTTTTTGTTGGGATTCTTTATAGGGTGGCGTATTTAAAATAAGAATGAGAATAGCTAAAGTTCCGGAAATCACAATCAATCGTCTCTCTGTGTATTCTCGTTACCTCAGGTACTTGGCGAAGAGAGGCGAGACATTTATTACTTCCGAGGAGCTAGGCCAAAAGATGCACTTTAAGCCGACTCAAGTGCGGCGAGACTTTGCCTATTTTGGCCATTTTGGCTTTAGGGGAAAAGGCTACAGCGTGGGGATACTTTCTAAAGAACTGGAAAAGATTTTAGGATTAAACAGAAGGTGGCCCGTGGCCATTGTAGGAGCGGGAAATTTGGGAAAGGCACTTTCCGGCTATCCTGGATTCCGGGAACACGGATTCGAAATTTCAGCCATTTTTGACAATTCTCCGGCGAAAATAGGGAAAATCTGGCTGGGAGTGCAGATTCTGGATATAAGACAGATACCGAAAGTAGTCAGGGAGAGAGGAATAAAAATTGCAATCATTGCTGTGCCTTACTCTTCTGCCCAACAAGTTGCAGATACTCTGGTCCAGTCCGGAGTGAAAGCAATCTTGAATTTTGCTCCCTATAAATTGACTGCACCAGAAGGGTTGAAATTAAAGAACATAGACCTGTCTACAGAGCTACAAAGTTTAAGTTGCTTCCTGACCAAATAGATTTTATAGATTTTCTTGACGTTTCCTCGGTCTATTTTGTATAATCCGCGTTAAATAGGTGGTTTTAATTTTTCGCGGCCTTGTGAAAGAATTCACAAAGTCTCTGAGTCGAAAAAGTGAAATTCTATAAAATAGATGGAATTGACTGGGAAAAGTTTCTGGGACAGATTTCAAGGACTTATCTTATTTATGCCCCGCAGGAAGTAGCGGGCAATCTGGCCTACGAGCTTTTGTCTTCAGAAAATGTTGACATGACCATTTACGGTACTTATCGAGCAGTTCAGCCCCTGAAGACATTCTTCTCTTTACCGCAAGAAAAGACGACAGAGATTACTCCTCAAGCGGAGAAAACGATAGTTCTGGGAGTTAAGAACTGTGACCTTAAGGCAATTTTGGTTATGGATAAAATCTTCCTGGAAGGAGAATTTGTGGATCCTTTCTATAGAGCGAGAAGAGAGACTGCCCTTATTATTTCCTCTGACTGTTACCAACCGAGAGATACCTGTTTTTGCACTTTGCTGGACAACAACCCTTTCCCGGAAACGGGCTTCGATATTAATCTCTGTCCCATAGATAATGGATTCTTGCTTGAAGTCGGTTCCGCTAAAGGAGAGGAATTTATTGCTCTTATAAGAGAGGATTTGGAACAGGTGGCTCCGGACCTAATGGAAAAGAGAGAAAAAAAGAGAAAGGAAGCGAAGGAGAAACTGGCAGAGATAAACGCACAATTTGCGACTAAAAGGCCATTCCCATTTATTGTTAAAGAGGAGTATGCTTCTTCCGTCTGGGAGGAGACAGCCAAAACTTGTGTAGAATGTGGAGCCTGTACCAATATCTGCCCATCCTGTTACTGTTTTCTTCTTGTAGATACGAAAGACGAAGGAAAATTTCCTAAAGTCAAGTTCTGGGATTCCTGTCAACACACTGGCTTTGCCCGGGTAGCTGCAGGCATAAATCCTCGGGCAAAATTATACGAAAGATTGAGGAATAGATATCTGTGCAAATATGAGTACAGGCCAGAAAATTTCGGAATTGTAGCCTGTACTGGATGTGGCCGCTGCGTGGAGGCCTGCCAGGGGAAGATAGATAAAAGAGAAGTGATAAAAAGATTAAGCGAAGTAAAGGAAAAGTAGATGGCGGAGAATCCATATTTACCAGTTGAAGCTGTGGTAGATGAAATTATCAGTGAGACTCCCAACATAAAGACCTTCGTATTGAAGCCGATCCGGGAGATTAAGTTTGCCACCGGACAATTTATGCAGTTGACTGTACCGGGGATTGGCGAGGCGCCATTCACCCCTTCTTCTTCTCCGTCCCAGAAAGACAGAATAGAGCTAACCGCCATGAAAGTAGGACTTCTAACCAGTCAATTACATGAGATGGAAGGAGGAGAAGTTGTAGGTATTCGAGGTCCCTATGGTCAGGGATATCCTCTCACAGAATTTTACAATAAAGAAGTTTTGATTCTCGGTGGTGGAGTAGGTATGGCGCCTCTCAGGTCTCTGCTTCTCACTCTCCTGGAAAATGTGAATAAATTCAGGCGGATAGTCCTCTGTTATGGAGCGAAGACGCCAGAAGACATAGTTTATAAGTACGCCTTTCCCGAGTGGAAGAGGCGGAATAAATTGGAAATCCTGAGAAGTGTTGACAAGGCAACTCCAGAGTGGGAAGAGACCGAGGGGCTGGTAACCGTGCTCCTGGACAAAATCAAGATCGACCTAAGAAATTCTGTGGCTGTGGTTTGTGGACCTCCGATTATGATGAAGTTCGGCACTTTGAAGTTAATGGATTTGGGATACAAGCCAGAAAATATCTATCTTTCTATGGAGAAGAATATGTCCTGCGGACTCGGCAAATGTGGACACTGTGCACTGGGTAGATATTATGTTTGTAAGGACGGTCCAGTTTTTAAATACGACGTGATAAAAGATGTTCCGGATATCTGGCTGTAGCTCGGTATTTGGTTCGCTCGCTACACCAAATCCCTTCGCATTAGGGGAAGATGCTCTGCTTGTTTTTTGGCTGAAATTCCAAGTGGTCTTCAAACTATCTTTTAGGGCTTGAGGGAAGATGAAAAGGTTGTTTATTGATTTGGAAGGATGTTCTAAGTGCAAAGACTGCACGGTATCCTGCAGTTATTTTTATCATCCTGACAATAATGGAATAACCGGTTTGAGGGAGCTGGCCCATTTTGCCCTTGTCTGCAGGCACTGTGAGGAGGCTCCCTGCGTTAAGGTCTGTCCGAAAGAGGCACTGGAAAAGCAGAAAGACGGGGTATTGAAAAGATATAATATGCGCTGCGTTGCCTGCAGGTCCTGCTTGGTGGCTTGCCCCTTCGGAACAATCTATCCTGAAGTTATCCCTTACGCCGTTTCCGCCTGCGATTATTGTCTCGACCGGGCAGATGGAAAGCCTCCTCTTTGCGTTGAAACCTGTCCAGAAAAGGTAATAAGATTCGAAGAGGTTGGAGAGGACCCAGAAAAGAACTATTTTGCTGTGGGGAAGAATCTAATAATCCACTATATTCCCTGGCAAGAACAAGAATAGAATGGTAAAGACTCTATTTAACTTCATAGTATTTCCTGGTTTTTTGTTTACGGCCTTAGTGGGTATCTTAGTTAGCTGGATTGACCGGAAGGTGACTGCCAGATTACAGTGGCGAGTAGGACCGCCAGTGCTTCAGCCGCTTTACGATTTTGTAAAGCTCTTAGGAAAGGAGACGATTGTTCCTAAATCAGGCTCGAGATGGACTTTTCTTCTAGCTCCTGTAGTGGGTTTGGCTGCGGTGACTATTGTCTCTACTCTACTCTGGCTAGTGATGATTTCTCCAGAAGAAACTTTCGTGGGAGACCTGATTGTGGTTATCTATCTATTGACAATACCTTCTATTAGTGTAATTCTGGGCGGTTTTGCTTCTGGGAACCCATTGGCTTCTTTAGGTGCTTCTCGAGAGATGAAAATGGTCTTGGCGTATGAGTTACCTTTCATTCTAGCTATTTTTATCCCTGTTATTCGAGCGCATGGCGTAATCAGACTCGGCGATTTGCTCCAGTATCAATGGGCGAATGGCATCTTTGTCCATTCCGCATCAGGAATTATTGCCTTTGTTGTCGGAATAATCTGTATGCAAGCAAAATTGGCTTTGGTTCCTTTTGACATTCCGGAGGCAGAAACGGAAATAATAGCAGGTCCTTATACCGAATATTCTGGAGTGCCCTTGGCTCTATATAAGCTTACGCGTTGGATGATGTTATTCGTAGTTCCAATATTTATGGTGGTTGTTTTTATGGGGGGTATTCTATTTTCCGGCTGGCATATTCTATGGGGTATATTAAAATATGTTCTCCTTCTGGTGATTACCATTTTGATGCGCAATACTAATCCTCGACTCCGTATCGATCAGGCAATAAGATTTTTCTGGGGACCAATGGCCACCCTGGCACTTGCAGGCGTCATATTCGCATTTTTAGGGCTATAGGATGCACCTTAAGACAAAGGCACTGACCAAATCTATCTGGGTATTCCACTTCGCCGCAGCTTCTTGTAACAATTGCGACATAGAAATTTTGGATGCACTAACTCCCAAGTTTGATTTAGAAAGGTTCGGCATCCTTTTGGTAGGAAGCATTCGCCATGCAGATGTTCTTTTGGTTACAGGCGCCATTTCTCATAAGGGATTGGTGCGGTTAAGGAGGCTTTACGAGCAGGCTTCCCAGCCCTGTTTGGTTGTGGCAGTTGGCTGCTGTGCCTGTTCAATGTGCATATTTCGGGATTCCTATAATATGGCTGGACCCGTGGACAAGATAGTACCCGTCCATGCCTACGTCCCAGGTTGTCCGCCAAAACCGGAAGCAGTAATTATGGGAATAGTGAAACTTATAAAGGCTTTACGGAGAGGCTAACTTGAAGGCAGAAGAAATTTTGACCAGATTAAAAGACAAATTCTCTGGTAGAGTTCTTAGGGTTCTTAAGAAGTCTCCTCGTCGACTATATGTTGACTTTGACCCAAAGGATGTGCCCGAGGTGGTGCGCCTTTTGCTCCGTGAACTGAGAGGGCGATTAGTAACTGCCACCGGGATAGATACCCGAAATAACATAGAAATACTCTACCACTTCTCATTTGATAGTTCAGGGATTATTATTTCCCTAAGGACTCTGATTGACAGGAAAAGTCCGGAAATAGAATCAATAACCCCCATAATAAGGGGAGCGGAATGGATAGAAAGAGAGATCCACGAACTTTTGGGTGTGAATTTTGTAAACCATCCCAACCTGAAAAGACTGCTCCTATTTGAGAATTGGCCAGAAGGCAAGTATCCTCTCCGGAGAGAATAGATGGCTAAGACAGTTATTCCTATTGGCCCATACCATCCTTTGCAAGAAGAGCCCGAGTTCTTCAAGCTCCTTGTAGAGGGAGAAAAAGTGGTAGATCTAGAAATAGAAATAGGGTATAACCATCGGGGAATAGAGAAAATTGCTGAATCAAAAAGTTATGACCAGGTGCTTTTTTTGGTCGAGCGCGTCTGCGGTATATGCTCCACGTCCCATCCCATTGCCTGTGTAAATGCGCTGGAAGATTTAGGGGATATTAATGTTCCGGAACGGGCGCTATATATTCGAAGTATTGTTGCTGAACTGGAAAGGCTCCACTCACATCTACTATGGTTAGGATTGGCTGGCCATTTTATTGGATATAATACAGTATGGATGTGGGCATGGAAATACCGGGAACCAGTATTAGACATTTTTGAGAAGATTGCCGGAAATCGACAACATTATGCAATGATGAAAGTGGGTGGAGTAAGGAGGGATATTGAAGCTAATGATATCCCCGCAATTGGGAAGATGGTTGATGGGCTCCTGCCGGTTCTCGATATGTTTAGAGGTGCGGTTATGGATGACCCGGTTATTCATGCTCGGCTGAAGGGGATTGGAGTTTTGACAAAAGACGATGTATTTGAGTACGGAGCAGTGGGGCCTACTGCCCGTGCTTCAGGTGTAGCCATAGATGTCAGAAAAGACGATCCTTATGCCGCATATCCTCTGGTTGATTGGCAGGTAATCACGCAGCAAGAAGGAGATGTCTTTGCCAAGGCAGTGGTCCGTATATTGGAAATGTATGAGTCAATAAGAATCATAAAGGGCTGTCTGGACAGGTTGAAAGTGGTGGGCGGGGAAATTGACGCCAAGGTTAAGGAGATTCCTCCTGGCGAAGGGATTGGTCGCCACGAGGCTCCCCGAGGTGAAGTATTCCATTATGTGCGGAGTGACGGGAGTAACCGTCCGGTGAGATATAAGATTAGAGCTCCCAGTTATATGAACGTCCCCACGAATCAGAAATCTGTAGTCGGTGGTACTATTTCTGATGCAACAATAACTCTCGCCGCTGTAGACCCCTGCTACTGCTGCACGGAAAGGGTAGCAGTTGTGGATAAGAGGACGGGAAAGAAAGGGTTGACCGGCCAGGACCTGATAAGGCTATCTGAGGAGAAGACCTTTAAAATCAAGAGGAATTTTGGTAGGATGAAGTGGAGAGAATGAATTTGTTGCACTATTTGGTTATTATTCCATTTATGGTGGGTCTATTTTGTTTGGTAATTCCCAGAAAGTTAAGGAAGCTTAGAGATTTCTTGGCAATAGCTGGTTCGTTCTTAACTTTCTATCTTACCACAGTCACTTTCCTGCATAAGCCTGTGGAGTGGTCCTACCAGAATCTACTGCTGTTGAAAGTCGACAATCTTAGTGGATTTATTCTTCTGGCTATTGGCCTTTTTGGATTCTTGATTGTTCTTTATTCATTAATGTATATGAGAGGGAAAGAGCGCTTAAATGAATATTATGCTTATCTTTTGTGGACAATAGGTGGTGCTTGCGGGGCAATTCTGGCAAATAATTTAGTGCTCCTTCTTGTTTTCTGGGGATTTCTCGGCTTGACTCTGTATCTCCTTATAGGAATAGCCGGGCCTGAAGCTGCGCGGGCAGCCAAAAAAACTTTGATTATTGTCGGTGGATCCGATTCCTTGATGATTCTGGGAATCGGAATTGTCTGGCTCTTGAGCGGCTCTTTCCAGATGGATACTATCAGCATATATTTGACGGGGTGGTTACCAACAATGGCGTTCATATCATTAGCTATTGGTTCTTTTGCCAAAGCGGGAGCAATGCCTATGCATACCTGGATTCCGGATATGGCGGTTACCGCGCCAACGAGCATAACTGGATTCCTGCCCGGCTCCCTGGACAAATTACTGGGAATATATTTTCTGGGTAGAATATGTATGGATATTTTTGTAATGAATAATGCGATGGGGAAACTGCTCTTGATTGTTGGTGCATTGACAATCGTGGCTGGAGTTATGATGGCTCTCATTCAGCATGACTTGAGGAGATTACTTTCCTACCATGCAGTCAGCCAGGCTGGCTATATGGTTCTGGGAATAGGCACGGGAAATCCGGTTGGGATGGCGGGTGCGCTTTTTCATATGTTAAACAATGCTATTTATAAGTTCGGTTTGTTCCTCTGTGGAGGAGCAGTGGAAAACAGAGCTCGAACAACAGATTTGGATAAACTGGGTGGATTCGCTAAATCGATGCCCATCACCTTCATTTCATGTTTGATTGCTGCGTTGTCAATTTCTGGAGTTCCGCCCCTCAATGGTTTTGTCTCCAAGTGGATGGTCTACCAGGGGGTGGTCGAACTGGGAAAACAAGGCGATAAGTTCTGGATTGTCTGGTTAGTGGCAGCGATGTTTGGTAGTGCTTTAACGTTGGCCAGCTTTATGAAACTCCTCCACTGTGTCTTTTTAGGCAGTCCTGCGTGGAGTAGCCAGGAGCCGGCGCCGAAACGGGATGAGGTTTCATTTGCCATGTGGATGCCTATGGCAGTGCTGGCAACACTATGTGTAATTTTTGGTATTTTTGCATATAGAGTCCCTTTAAAGAACTTTATTATCCCAGCAGTTCCTAATGTTTCGTTCCTTGGTTTCTGGTCGCCGGGTCTGACCACTTTACTGATTATTGTCGGAATTATTTTGGGAGTAGTCATTTATGGGATAGGTAATATCAAGAGCTTGAGAACGGATAATGCCTATATTGGCGGCGAGATAATTCCTGAAGAAAGTCGTGTAACTGGCGTTGACTTCTATGACACGATAAGAGATATGGTAACATTCAAGGCAATCTATAGGAAAGCCGAAGAGAAGCTTTTCGATATCTATGACCAGGGAGCGAAATTTCTATTTTTCCTTATTCGCGGGATGAGAAAGATTCATAGTGGAGTATTACCTACATATTTGTCTTGGTCTCTTTTCGGCATACTGGTTCTTTTTATAATTATGCTGTTCAGGATTTAAGGCTATGTTTGAGTTGTATGTTCTCCTATTATTTATGATTTTAGGGGCAATAATTGCTGTGGAGATGAAGGATTTGCTCTCTTCAGTAATTGCTGTTGGTGCAGTAGGATTAGGTTTATCCGTTGCCTTCCTGATTTTGAAGGCGCCCGATTTGGCTATCACCCAGTTGGTAGTGGAGATATTATGTTTAATCATTCTAATTCGAGCAACAATAAAGAGAGATATTCCACCAGTAAACCGGCGAAAGGAAGTCATTAACTCGGTTACGGCTCTATTGTTCATTGGGGGTTTTCTATTTTTTGCTTACCTCGCTTTGAAAGACTTACCATCGTTCGGGCATCCGATAATGAGGGTTAGCCAGAATTATCTGGCTGAAGGATTGAAAAAAACAGGCGCGACCAATCTGGTTGCTTCAGTGATATTAGATTTCCGTGCCTACGATACCTTAGGCGAGGCAACTATACTATTTACTGCGGTGGTAGGCGTGTTAACTGTATTGAGGAGGATTGGACGAAAGAAGCCGGAAGAAGATATGGAAGAGGATTGATTAATGGTTAATAAAACTGGCGACTCAGATAAACAGGGTATGACGCTAATTGTCAAGACGATTACGCGCCTTACCGTAGGGTTGATCTTATTATACGGAATATATATCGTATTGCATGGCCATCTTTCGCCAGGGGGTGGCTTTGCGGGAGGCGTAATTATTGCTCTATCTTTTATACATCTTATGCTCGCCTTTGGCAAAGATTTGGCATTACGAAAATTGAGTCGTGGTGCAGCCTCTTTCTTTGAGAGTTTTGGGGCAATAATGTTTTTGGCCATCGCCCTTCTCGGTTTTACAGGAGGTTATTTCTTTTTTAATCTATTCTTTAAAGGTAAACCATTTAATCTATTCAGTGCGGGGATTATTCCCTTATGTAATATCGCTATATGTCTTAAGGTCGGCGCAGGGTTATTTGCCGTATTTGTTGCTTTAATCCTTTTAGAAATTCCTATCAGGAAAGAGTAAATGATAATCTATTTGATGTGCCTTATTCTATTCTGTGTTGGTGTCTACTGTATCTTGGTAAAGAAAAACCTTATCAAGATTATCATTGGCATTGGGATTGTTGAGTATGCGGTTAATCTATTTTTCATATTGGTTGGTTATCGTTTGAGAGGACGTGCGCCAATACTTGCTAAAGAGCAAGTAATCCAAAATATGGTGGATCCTTTACCCCAAGCATTAGTTTTGACAGCTATTGTTATCGGTTTAGCCATTACTGCTTTAATCGTTGCTATTGCTATGAGGCTCTATGAGAAATACGGAACTTTTGATATTACCAAAATCAGGAAATTGAAGGGATAGCTTATGGGTTCGAACCTATTACCATTATTTGTGGCTATACCATTAGGTTCTGCTTTTCTGGTTTCCCTTTTAGGAAAAAAGTTAAGAGGATTCACTGATACTTTTTCCAATGTAGCTACTTTTTCTTTGCTTTCTCTCTCTTTGCTTTCTCTCCTTTTGATTAGAAGTCTCGGAACTGTCGTCTATAAAGTTGGTGGGTGGATACCACCTCTAGGAATCTGTATGGTCTTAGATAATTTGACTACCTTTATGCTGGTCACGGTTAATCTAATCTCATTCCTGGTTACTATCTATTCCATAAGCTATATGGAAAGATATACCGCTAAATGGAAGTTCTATACTCTATTCTTGTTAATGCTTGCCGGAATGAATGGAGTAATCGTTACTGGGGATATATTTAATCTTTTTGTCTTTCTGGAGATTGCTTCTATTTCCAGTTATGCGCTGGTTGCTTTTGGTGTGGAACATGAGGAGTTAGAGGCTTCTTTTAAATATGTGGTAATGGGGAGCGTGGCATCCACTTTCATACTTTTGGGTATTGCTTTGCTTTATAGCTACACTTCCAGTCTAAATATGGCAGATATTTCTCGGACGCTGGCACAGAAAGCAGGTGGGCGTTTAGTATTTTTTGTGAGCGCTCTATTTATTATGGGTTTTGGCCTAAAAGCCGCTTTAGTACCTTTTCACGCCTGGCTTCCGGATGCCCATCCCTCAGCCCCTGCTCCAATCTCAGCCATGCTCTCCGGGGTATTAATCAAAGCTTTGGGGGTCTATGCTCTGGCAAGAATCTTCTTCAATGTCCTGGGGATGACTGCTAAGACATCATCTATCCTGATGGTTTTGGGAGCTATTTCCATGGTTCTGGGCGGTCTTCTCGCTTTAGGACAGGAAGATATCAAAAGACTATTTGCATATTCCAGCATTAGCCAGATAGGTTATGTAGTCCTCGGAATTAGCATGGGAACTACCCTGGGAATTTTGGCCGGGCTTTTCCATCTATTTAATCATGCCGCTTTCAAGTCTTTACTCTTTTTGAATTCAGGCTCCATAGAATATGCTACTGGAACGAGAGATTTGAGAAAGATGGGCGGTTTGACTTCTAAAATGCCAGTTACTGGCTACTCTTCTTTAGTTGGTTCGATGTCTATCTCTGGCATCCCGCCCTTGAGCGGTTTCTGGAGCAAGTTACTGGTTATTGTGGCTGCAATACAGGCGAAGCATTTTGTCTTTGCTTCCATTGCTGTGTTGGTGAGTATATTGACATTAGCCTACTATTTAAAGGTGCAAAGATTAGCTTTTTTTGGAGAATTAAGAAGTACATTGACGGGAATAAAGGAAGTTCCGTTAACAATGAAATTGTCGATGATTATCTTGTCCCTTATTTGCATATTCGGGGGGTTACTTTTGCTCCCTAGAGTACAGAAGAATTTTCTTAATTTAGCTACTGGAATCCTGGTCAACGGTAATAATTATGCACGGGCCATTTTCGGGAGTATGAAATAATGAGAAGCAGAATCATACTATTTTTTGTAGCATTCTTAGTCTGGCTCGGCTTGACCTGGCCGCCTGACTGGCAGCACTTTTCCATTGGGATTCTCGCAGCTATCTTTGTTGCTTTTATGACCGGGGATATGTTTACCAAGCGGCCACACCTGTTTAGAGATCCCAAACGGTATTTGTGGTTTCTCTATTATTTGCCGATTTTTCTCTGGGAATGCATAAAAGCAAATTTCGATGTGGCGTATCGGGTGGGACATCCTGATTTGCCGATTAATCCAGGAATAGTGAAAGTAAAGACGAGTCTGAAATCGGACACGGGCCTTACATTTTTGGCTAATTCTATCACACTTACACCCGGGACATTAAGTGTTGATGTGGACCAGGAAGAAGGAGTGCTTTATATCCACTGGATTGATGTGAAGGATAAAGATGTAGAAAAGGCAACGAAAATGATTATAGGAAGATTTGAGCGCATTTTAAAGAGAATTTTCGAATAGAATTAGCACTCTAAAACTGTTTCCTCTCCCCTTGGGGAAGAGGGGAAGGCCTGCCCGTGCCTGGCACAAGCCATGGCTAGGGGTGAAGGGGAAAGGGCACGACTACTTTGTATATTAAAGGAGATGTAGAATGATGAGAAGATTTCGCTGGGTCATAGGGTTATTAATGATAGTTGCATTGATTTTGGGACTCATATTCTATCCTCCCGCTTCCCTCCTGGAGTGGCAGTCAATCAGTCTTATGCGCTTTTTCTTCATCCTCTCTCTTTGCTCCATTTTCTGTTTATATCGTATCTTGAGAGGTCCCACTCCGGCGGACAGAATAGTTGCTATCGATATACTGGGTATTTTAGTTGTTGGTTTTTGTGCTGTTTTAGGAATTCCCACAGGAAGACCCTGGTATATTGATATTGGCATTGCCTGGGCTTTGCAGAGTTTTATTGGCACTATTGCCCTGGCTAAGTACCTGGAAGGGAAAGGTTTTGAAGAATAATGGTAGAGATAATTAGCTACATATTCATCGTAGTTGGTCTTCTATTTGATTTATTTGGCTGTCTTGGTTTGGTAAGGCTTCCCGACGTATACAATCGCCTTCAGGCTTCCACGAAATGTGTTACATTGGGAACCTGCAGTATTCTATTTGGATTGTTTTTATTCCGGGGATTCACTGCTAGTGGAATAAAAGCTCTATTGTGTATCGTCTTCTTAATATTGACCGCCCCGGTATCTGCCCATGCTATAGCACGGGGAGCCCATATTTCCGGAGTAAAGCTCTGGGATAAGAGTGTTTGTGACAGGTACGAGGAAGACAAGGAAGCGAAATCCTGAGAGAGGGTCTTATGAGGTATCCGAAACTACGGGAACTAAGAGAAGCAATTAAGGCAATCGTGAAGGGACCTTATACGACGAGGTTTCCTTACGAACCCCACGTGCCTCCGGAAAAGTTTAGAGGGAAGCCCGAGTTCTATGAAAAGGAATGCGTGGGCTGTTGTGCCTGTGCGGAGGTCTGTCCGGCAAAAGTAATTGATGTCATAGATGATACTCGGGAAAAGCCGCCAGTGCGGAAGCTGGTTTTGCATTTTGACATCTGTATTTTCTGCGGGCAGTGCCAGGCCAATTGTATTACCGAAGGGGGAATAAAGCTCACTAGAGAATACGATTTGGCTCTCTTTAATAGGAACGAGGCTAAAGTTGAAGTAGAAAAGGAACTATTAGTTTGTCAAGAGTGTGGGAAAGTGATTAGCGC
>Ga0315309_1001576_pt1 | contig 13539 bp, 8 predicted proteins | sample TDP4_MG_FD_203080 | JGI IMG/M metagenome (GOLD analysis project Ga0315309, IMG submission 203080) | Freshwater sediment microbial communities from Lake Towuti, South Sulawesi, Indonesia - TDP4 | ecosystem: Environmental > Aquatic > Freshwater > Lake > Sediment | place: Indonesia: South Sulawesi...
GGAATCCCTAGTAATCGCGCGTCATCAGCGCGCGGTGAATACGTCCCCGCTCCTTGCACACACCGCCCGTCGCTCCATTCGAGTGGGGTTTGGGTGAGGCGTGGTCTTGTTGGCTGCGTCGAACCCTTGTCTCGCGAGAAGGGAGAAGTCGTAACAAGGTGGCCGTAGGGGAACCTGCGGCCGGATCACCTCCTAAGTCAGCGCTTAGCCGGCTGGAGGGGAGAATGCCAAGCCATAAGCCGTAGATGAGTGATTACGTTTTTGTTTGTGTGTGCGCACAAGTAGCCTAGCCCCTGTATTAGGCTTCAAATAGGCTGTGAAAAAAGAGGCGAAAAATAAATTCTGCTCTAGCCTAGAGGGGGGTCTAATAGGAGGGCGGAACGGTGTTTGTTTTGGGTTCTGAATTTGGGAGGGAGTTAGAGTTGGCTTCTGTTTGGAGTGTGCAAAATCAGCAGGTGGAAGGCTACTTTTTATTGTGCTTGTGTGCACGTGTGGTAGAGCCCTTCTATTTGGCGTCGAGTAGGCTACGAATGTGAGATTTGTCAATTGTTGATTGGCGTGTTGTCGTCTGGAAAGAATATGGGGAGTTGCTTTGTTGTTTTGTTTTTCTTTGTTTTAGGCTGTGAGCGGTTTCTTTTTTGCTATTATTTTTTCTATGTCTTTTTTGGCGCCCATTTTCTGGAATATTTCTAGGGCTTGGTTGAGGAGGTTGAGGGCTTTCTCTCTGTCGCCTTTGTGGTCTCTTTCCAAGTACATTCGAGCGTATTCACAGAGCCATATTTTGGCGAACCAGTAGACGTTCCATCGCCTTACGTTCAAAGCCTCAAACTCATGGAGGCTCTTTTCGAAGTGCTCGATGGATTCTTCCCATTTCTTCTGGGCACGGAACAGCATTGCTCTCAGCGCATCCGCGCTGGCGATGAGCCACTTATCCTTTGCTTCGAGAGCAAATTTCTGCAGGCTGCCAATGAGGTTGTTGGCTTTCTCGATTTCTCCGAGTTCTATGTCCGTTGCAATGACATATTGAGATGCATACATTTGTGACGATTTTGCTCCATGTCTTTCATGGACTTCATACGCTTTTTCAAAGAGTTCTCTTGCCTTGACGTATTCCTCTTTGTCAAGACTGAACCAGCCGAGACCTGTGTAACTGCCGGCGACTGATTGAAAATCATCTAGCCTTTGGGCAATGTTCAAAGCTTCCTTGCGGTATTGTTCGCTCTTGTCCCACTCTCCTAACACCTGATAATAAAGTCCAAGATGACCCAAAGACCATGAAAGTTGAATCATGTTTCCAGTTTTCCTGTTCAATGCAGCTGATTCTTCCGCTAAGGTAACTGCCTTGTTCACATTTCCCATGCCCATATACGTATATGCCAGATGGAGGTCAATCAGAGCTATCCAATCGATAGTTCCCACCTTTTTCGCGAGTTCGAATGCCTTCTCCAAATATTCTAAGTGTTTTTCATTTTCTTCGGCTCGAAGAGAGAACGCAGCAAGGTCATCGTATGCCCACACCGCGGTCTCCATGTAACCGTTGTCAAGCGCTATTTTCAACGCTCTCTCAAAGCATTCACGGGCTCTCTCCCTCTCTCCGAGCCAACTCAAGATTTCTCCCAACCACATGTACGAAAGCGCCATAACTTCGTGAGCATTCAGTTTTTTTGCAAGCTCAAGCGCTTTCTCACCCCAAGAGAGAGCCCCAGTCATATCACCAGTGCGCCCCATGGCAATCATGCCCGCCATATCCTCGTAGAGTCTCGCCAATTCGACGCTTTCAGGCATAGTTTCCAAAATCTTGAAAGCCGCCTCGTGGTGCTCCTTAGCCTTTTTCGCATCACCCAAATTGAGCCAAGAAACGTTCGCCATTTTACCGTGCAGTCTTGCAGCCGTTTCTTTTTCATCTAACTGCTTCCACAACTGCAGCGCTTCATTCCAATACTTTATACTCGCATCAAATTCTCCAGCAAGCCTTTTGATATCTCCAAGCCTCTCAAGAACCTGCCCTCTTTCCCTAAGTTCACCCTCCTTCTCTTCAAGCAGCCCAAGGGCAGACTGGAAGTAAGAAGTAGCCTCGCTGTTGGCATAGACCTTGGCAGCCTTTTCCCCAGCCTTCATGAAATAGTCAAGAGCCTTGTCCTTATCTCCACTCTCAAGGAAGTGTAGGGCTAGTTCTCCGAGGTGTTCATCGATGTTTTTGGCGTATGTCTTCTCTAGGGCACTTCCGACTGTGCCATGAAGTTTCTTGTGCCTCAGATGGCTGACTTCCTCATGAACAACATCCCTAACTATGATATCTGCAAAGGAGTACACGTCTTGTCCACGGATAACCCTTTCCTTAACCAGTCCAGTCTTGAGCATCCTCTCCATTGTTTCAAGCAGCTTATCCTCCTCAAAGCCTGTGACTCCACACAAAGCGTCAAAACTGAAGTCGTTCCCAACAAAAGAAGCCAGAGTCAACACGTTTTGGCACTCGTCGTCTAACCGACTTATCCTCGCCTTAACAACACCCTTAACGGTCTTGGGAAACTCAATCTTAGAAACTTCCTTAATCTTCCACTTGTCCTCCTCACGGTAGATGACTTCCTCCTCCTTGAGAGACTTTATCACCTCTTCAACGAAGAACGGGTTGCCCATAGTCCTCTCATAGACCAGTTGACAGAACTCTCTCGGAACATCGTCCTGCTCCAACAGCCGCCTAATCATCTCCGAAACATCGTCAAAAGACATGCGCTTCAACAGGACCGACTGAAGCAAACGCTCCCTATTCAACTCCGTCAAAACAGGAGTCAAAGGATGCCTATCATCAATGTCGGTATCCCGATAAGCACCGAAGAGAAGCAAAGACTCCTTGTAGACACCACGAGCCAAATAATGCATCAACAGAAGCGAAGACTGGTCAGTCCACTGCAGATCATCGAGGATGACCAACAACGGCGTCTCCTTAGAAATGTTTGTGACAAACTGCGAAACCGCCTCAAAAAGCCTGTCACGCTCGTGCTCAGCACTTATGGGAAGAGACTGAGGAATCGCACCAAGCTTCTGCTTGAGCTCAGGAACCAGCTCACAGACTTCACCCGGATAGAAACCGATCACCCTATACAATTGCTGAGGAGCACAATCCTCCAAATAATTCTTAATCACTTCCTTCCACAGAACATAGGGAGGAACACCATCCATCCTGAACAAGGCTGGGCACCTTCCAGACAAAACCTGCATCCCACGCAGACGTGCATAAGCGCTCAACTCTCTAGCCAACCTTGTCTTGCCGATTCCAGCCTCTCCATACAGAAAAACGAGACCACCTTCACCACGAGCCGCCCTGTCAACAGCCCCCCTAAGAAGGCCCATCTCCTCAACCCTGTCGATAAGCTGAATCTCTCTAACCGCCAAAGGACGGGGACTCGGAACAACCGTAGGCTCAGGAGAAACCACAAGAACCTTCCTCAAAAACTCCTCAGAAATCTCCCTAAACGCCTTAAGCAAGTCCGTCGCGGTTTGGTATCTCTTCTCAGGCTCCTTCTCCAAAAGCTTCATGATACACTCAGCCAAACCACGCGGAACCTTCGGATTCAGCTCACTAGGCGAAACAGGTTGGTCATGAATGTGACTAAATACGATTCTCACAGCGTCTTCTCCAGCAAAAGGCGGTTTCCCAGTCACCATCTCGTAGAGCACCACGCCAAAGGAATACAGGTCAGACCTAGCGTCAACACCTTTACTCAACGCTATCTCCGGAGCCAAATAGGCAGCTGTGCTCACCGTCATTTCTTCCGGCGTGACGCTGGGTTCACCCAGCATTTTAGCCAAACAAAAATCCATCAGTTTAGCAGTGCCCTCTTGAGTGACCAGAATATTTTCTGGCTTGACGCCCAGATGCAGAACGCCCTGAGAGTGCGCGTACTGAAGAGCACCGCAGACATCCATACCGGTTCTTAAGACTGTTTGTATATCGCATTTGCCCTCTGGATAAGTTCTCATAAGGTCTCGCAGACTCATTCCGTCAACAAGTTCAAGGATGAAAAACGGTTTCTGGTCTCCCTTGCTCACTCCCTTAACCCAGCCCTTGATTCCGAGTTCCGTAGCCCTCGCGGGAACAGCGCTAACCTCGTAGATGGAGACAATGTTTGGATGGTTGAGTTTCGCTACTACCTGTGCCTCACGCAAAAAACGTGAATACAACTCTTCGCTTAAAACCACTCTCTCAAGCATCTTGACTGCAACGACACGGTTCAAAACAGTGTCTCTAGCCTTGTAAACAACTCCCTTTCCGCCTTCACCGAGCTTCTTCAAGATAGCGTATCTACCATTCTGCAGATGCTCAAGGGAAGACAACAATATCCACCAGATTTTACCCTTAATTATATTTCCACGCAGTTTTAAAAGACTATCTAAATCAAACATCAGCTGTCTGCTAGGCTCTCTTTTTGGCGCTGACTATTGAGATCACGTCTCTGTCCTTTAGAACGTGGTTTTCTCCGATTCTCTTCTTCTCTCTGGCTTCAACCGCGTAGATGAAGCCCTCGCCCAGTTCTGTGTGAATGATGTAGGCGAGTTGGCGGGCTGTCGTGCCGTAGGGGACAACGTAGGCGTCGGGCAACACGTTTCCCTTGTGATCAGACAGCTTCTCAACATCCTCCACCGGATAAACAACTATCATGCTCAGAAGCTGAAAGTAGGCTGCGTTGATGGCTTCCTGCACGCCCGTCGTGCCAAACCTCTGCAAGATTTTCTCTCTAATCGTCTGCAAAGCCCCCTTCTGATCTTCAGTCAACACTTCGGGTCTTAGCACGTTGAAGTTGCAGTCTCCAGGCTTGTAGTCAATCCACCCTTTCTCGGCTGCTCGCCTCAGCGCTAACTCTGCCTCGGAACAGCAGGGAATCACCGTGTAGTTCAGCGTCTTCAGCCTCTCCACGTTGTCCTCGGCGGGTTCGAGGTCGATCTTGTTGCCCGCAATCAACATAGGCTTGGCAACTCTCCGCAGCACGTCTAAGAATTTGAGGAGGTCTTCCTCGCTCCAAGCCGTCGGCTTCTCAGCGCTCAGATCCGCCTTGCGCACAGCCTCAAAAATCTGCGCCCGCTTTATGGCTAGGCCGCTCAAGCGTTCTTCTAACAGGCTGAACAGGTCGGTTGTGCCCGACTCGACTGTTCGGGCTAGCTTGGGCCAGTCGCGCCTAAGTATTTGAGCCAGCCACATCGTGATTTCGACCTCTAAAAACCTCGCGTCTTCAAGCGGGTCTTGAGAGCCCGGCTTCACCAGTCTGCCTTCTGTGTCTGTTGCGCCCGCCGCGTCCACGATGTGGATGAGGGCGTCTGCCTTTCGAATCTCGTCTAAGAACTGGTTTCCCAAGCCGCGTCCTTGCCATGCTCCTGGGACGAGTCCGGCGCAGTCAATCAGCTCCACGGGAACGAGTCTTATTCCGTCCATGCACAGCGAGTTCTGGGGATTGTCTTTCACGTTGAACTCTTTACAGACGCACGGAGCCCGTATGTACCCCACTCCGCGGTTGGGCTTTATAGTTGTGAACGGGTAGTTGGCGATCTCGGCTGGCGCTAGAGTTGCGGCGCTGAAGAAAGTTGACTTGCCAGTGTTGGGCTTTCCAACTATCCCCAGCAATTTTGATTGGGGCTGACTCATTCTTAACTCTCACTTCACTCGAGCGCTAACAGTATGAGTATGCTTAAGGTGAGCATTGGCTATTTCTTTTTTGTTCATGTTATGATTTGTGTTGGACAACAGTTCGGGTGCTTACTTGGGTTTGCTCTCCTCTTTTTATTTACAGTGTAGAGGTGCTCAACCACTCACCGAGTTGTGGACTATTGAAGCCCCATGATGAGATGCATCAAGGATTTAAGAGGAAATGCTCTAACCATATTGACCATTAGAATGTCAAAAGAGAGACTGAAGAAGAAGGCTAAGAGAGGGATGCCTCCAAGCTCATACATCACTATGCCACACTATGCCCATTATTTTCCAACACAAGTAGACATTATCAAAAGAATGCAATCGAAAAAGCAAAAAAAGAAAAAATAACTTCGTCATCCTTCTATTCTGCGTATTCCATTTCAGGTCTTGGTGATTACGTGCAACCGCTTATAAACTCATGAATGGTATCAAGCATTAGGTGAAAACCCAATGCGGTTTGAACAGACTTTACAAAAGGTCCATCGGCACATTGACGACCATTTCAGCGCTCACTTGAAGAGGGTTCAAGAATATGTTCGGCAGCCGAGCATTTCGGCTGATGGGGCGGGCATCAAAGAAACAGCAGACATTACTAAGGGTTTCATAGAGGATTTGGGCGGCACAGCGAAACTCGTTCCCACAGACGGATGGCCAGTCGTCTACGGTGAACTGTGGAGCGACGCAGAGGAAACACTGGTCATCTACGGGATGTACGATGTTCAACCAGTGGAAGAAGAGATTGGCATGTGGATGGTTCCGCCTTTCAGCGGCAAAATCGTCCAGATGAAACCTTTCGGAAAGTGCCTCGTGAGCAGAGGAGCCATAAACACTAAGGCGCCACTGAGAGCCTTCTTCAACGCTTGCCAATCAATCTTGAAAGTGGAAGGCAAACTGCCAGTCAACCTCATCTTCGCCATAGAAGGTGAGGAGGAACTCGGAAGCCGCCACCTGCCTCAATTCGTCCAGAAATGCGAGAAGCAACTAGCCAGAGCCGACGCCGTGTTCTTTCCCGTAGCAGCCCAAGACCCAAAAGGTAAGGTGATGATGGAGCTCGGCGTAAAAGGAATAATCTACATGGACCTAATTTGTCAAGGTGGAAACTGGGGAGGACCCACAAAACGCGGCATACACTCAGCCAACGCCGCCTGGGTAGACAGCCCAGTCTGGCGACTCTTTTGGACTCTCACGTCCATGAAAAAGCCTGAGGGAAAAATCATCATCGAAGACTTCTACGAGAACGTCAGCCCGCCAAGCCGCGAAGAGGTTCAGTTGCTCAGGAAACTGGAAAAAACGTTCGACGAGAAAACCATACGAGAAGAAATTGACGTTCAGCGCTTTTCAGAAGACCTACACGGTTTAGAACTCTTGAAACGCTATCTGTACTCGCCGACCATAAACGTCGATGGCATCGTGGCTGGATACATCGGCTCGGGGACAAAAACAGTTCTTCCTCACATTGTGAAAGCCAAAGTGGACATACGCCTCGTTCCTCACATGCAAACCAAAGAAATCATTGGGAAATTCAAGCGGCACCTAAAGAAACACGGCTTCGCCGACATCAAGGTTGTGATACACGACTGCTACTCTTGGGCTCAAGCCTCGATAAAAGAAAAGTGTGTGCAAGCAATGATACGAACTTACAAGAGGCACGGATACCAGCCTGAAATCTGGCCCAGAACAGGCGGGTCCGCCCCCTTCTACCTATTCAATCAGCCGCCTCTAAGCCTTCCATTCGTTATCGGCGGGCTCGGTCACGGAAGCCGAGCGCACTCACCAAATGAATACTTTGTGGTAGAAGGCATAAGAGACAACGAAAAATCCATAGTAAGCTTCCTCCACGAGTACGCCCACGGAAAATGAAGACAGTCACAACTCAACTTTCAACAATCCCACAAAGAGATGAGAGCTTGAACTTGGAAAAAACCAAGCTACTCGAAATGTACAGACGTATGCTAGATATACGATACTTCGAAGAGAAAGTATTCGAACTCTACGGACAAAACCTCGTGCCAGGAACAATCCACCTCTACACAGGACAAGAGGCTATAGCAGTTGGCGTCTGCACCAACCTCCGAGACGACGACTACATAACGAGCACTCACCGAGGGCACGGACACTGCATAGCAAAGGGCGCCCAACTAGACAGAGTCATGGCTGAGATTCTGGGCAAAAAGACCGGCTACTGTAGGGGCAAGGGAGGCTCCATGCACATAGCCGACTTCAGCAGGGGAATGCTCGGCGCCACAGCTGTCGTGGGTGCGGGCATCCCCATTGCCGCAGGCGCAGGCCTGTCAATAAGGCTGAGAGGCACGGACCAGGTCGTGGCTTGCTTCTTCGGAGAAGGCGCCTCAAATCAGGGAACCTTCCACGAAGGCATTAACATCGCGGCTGTGTGGAACCTTCCAGTTGTTTTTGTGTGTGAAAACAACCTCTATGCTATGGGAACCCGACAGACCAGGGTTATGAAACTAGCGAATGTTGCCGACAGAGCAGCGGCCTACGGAATTCCCGGCGTTGTTGCTGATGGCAATGACGTTCTAGCAGTATATGAGAAGGCACATGAGGCTGTTGCGCGAGCGAGGCGTGGGAAAGGACCAACCCTAATCGAGTGCAAAACCTATCGACACAAGGGCCATTCAAGGTTCGACCCAGCCACGTACCGCCCAAAAGAGGAGGTTGCGGAGTGGCTGCAGAAAGACCCGATTGCACGCTTCAGAAAGAAACTCTTAGAAAACGGAGTCTTAACCGAAGACGAAGCAGAAGAGATTAGGCGAGAGGCCGTTGCCGCCGTGGACGAAGCTGTCAAGTTTGCCATGGAAAGCCCCTATCCAGCGCCAGAAGAGGCGTTCGAAGACGTTTACGCCTAAAAGTGGGAAAAGCCGAAAATGAAGGAAACAACCTACAGAGAAGCCCTCCGTGAAGCCTTGCGAGAAGAGATGATTCGAGACAAAAGCGTCTTCCTCTTAGGCGAAGACATTGGGCGGTATTGGGGTGGAGCCTTCGGAGTCACCAAGGGCTTAGCCGAAGAATTCGGAGACGAGAGAGTGCGAGACACACCCATTTCAGAGTCAGCCATAATCGGGGTCGGCGTCGGCGCAGCCATAACTGGCATGCGTCCCATTGCAGAGATAATGTTCGGCGACCTCTCCGCCCTCGCCATGGACCAAATCACCAACCAAGCTGCTAAACTTCGATACATGTTCGGTGGTCAAGTCAGCGTGCCTCTAGTGATTCGAACTCCCTTCGGGGCTGGCGTCAACATCGCCTCGCACCATTCGCAGAGCCTTGAGGCTTGGTTCATGCACACGCCTGGCTTGCACGTGGCTGTGCCCTCAACTCCATACGACGCTAAAGGGTTGCTGAAGACGGCGATAAGGGGCAGCAATCCCGTGTTCTTTGTTGAGCACAAACTTCTCTATCCTGTTAAGGGAAAAATACCAGAAGAAGAATACGCTGTTCCGTTTGGCGTGGCAGACGTGAAGAGAGAGGGTGAAGACGTAACGGTTTTTGCAACACTTTACATGGTTCATAAGGCGCTAGCAGCAGCCGAACAACTCAGCAAGCAAGGAATAAGCGCAGAGGTTGTTGACCCGAGAACGCTTGCTCCATTAGACAAGAAGACTCTAGTGAACTCCGTAAAAAAGACCGGACGAATCGTGATTGTGACAGAGGACTGCAAGACTGGAGGTGTCAGCGCCGAAATTGCGGCTGCTGTGGCTGAAGAGGCTCTTGACTACCTGGACGCTCCGATAAAGCGTGTGGCTGAACCCGACACGCCCATACCCTTCAGCCCCTCACTGGAACAACACGTCATTCCAAACGAGAAAAACATATTCCAGGCTGTGAGAGACTTGTTTTCTTAGAAATGCGAAGAATTAGTACGTCTTCAAGGCTGTTATCCTTCCTCTCCCTCACGCTTTTAACTCTCATCAGTTATTAACCATTGTCGAATGGTCCGGAGCGTTCAAACTTGGTAACCAAAGTCGTGATGCCGAGGCTTAGCTTGACAATGAAGGAGGGCACGGTTGTTCAGTGGTTCAAGAAAGAGGGCGATACGGTGCAGAAGGGCGAGCCCATGGTGGAAGTGCTCTCAGAGAAAGTCACATACGATGTGGAGGCACCCGAGTCTGGAATCATCCGCAAGATTCTGGCAAGTGAAGGTTCAAACGTGCCCGTTGACCAAGTCATAGGCGTAATTGTCGCGCCCGACGAAACCTTAACAGAGGCTGAAATAACGGCTCATGCCCCCGCGCCCATAGTTGAAGAGACCGCCGCCTTTCCCAAACCAACAGTTGTAACCGAAACCGCAGAGCGGGTTTTGGCTTCCCCCGCCGCCAAGAGGCTGGCTAGAGAATTAGGCGTAGACTTGGCACATGTAAAGGGAACAGGTCCAGAAGGTCGAATCGTGGAGGAGGATGTGAAAAGCTTTGCAGAACAAGCCGCACTGAAGCCAAGGATCAGAGAAGTCATTCCTTTGACTGGAATTCGGAAAACAACCGCCGAGAGGGTCTCACTCAGCGCTAGAACAGCGCCTCACAGCACCATAACAATGGAAGTGGACATGACCAACGCCGTTAGACTACACGAAGAAACGGCTGTATCCTACACAGACATGCTGGCGAAAGCGGCTGCCGCCGCTCTAAGAGAACATCCGCTCCTGAACTCGACGCTTGAAGACGCGCAAATCAAAGTTTTCGAAGACATCAATGTTGGAGTTGCGGTTGCCACAGAGAAGGGACTCGTAGTACCCGTAATACACAAGGCAGACGAAAAAACGCTCACCGAAATCGCCACTATCACGAAGGAACTTGTCGAGAAAGCCAAGCAAGGAAAGCTCTCTAAAAAAGAGCTGACTGGTGGAACTTTCACCGTGACCAACCTGGGCATGTACGGAGTCGACGTCTTCATCCCCATAATCAACCCGCCAGAAGCCGCCATACTGGGAGCAGGAAGAGTGACAGAAAAACCTGTATTTGTCAACAAAGAGGTGAAGACGAAGCCAGTCATGCAACTCAGCCTGTCCTTCGACCACAGAATAGTCGACGGAGCACCAGCTGCCCAGTTCTTACAAAAAGTGAAACAACTCCTAGAAAATCCCGCCGCACTGCAGTAAAGGACTATATAAAAAACGCCACATTCTTAACAAACTACAGGGCTATTCTGTCCAGTAAATCCACCCGTCCGAGGTTTTGGCTTTTTTCAAAACTCCTTTTTTCACTCTTCGAGCAAGAGAATCTGCTATTTTGCTCTCCTTGCCTTTTGTCGAGAGGCCTCTGGTCTCTAAGGCTTTAGCCACGTCTTCTATTGTTCTCTTGTTAGGCAGCTTGAAAAATCCCTCGCGCATCAAACTCTCAAATGCACGAGACGCGTGACCACCCCAAGTTTGAGGTCCCCTGCGCTGCGCACGCAACTTCTTTTGAGTCTTTGTAGCGAACGTGAATTCTTTCTCAAGGCCTTCAAAGAGAACTCCAACGATCTCGATGTTTTCCAGCTCTCCTTCTCCGAGACCCCTCTTCACAAATTCTTGCATCACTGGCATCTTCTGTGGATTCAGACCAGCAAGACTGGCTCCGACTGCTTCCACAGCAACCGCGTCTCTCCCCACCAGAAGAGTGTTCATTCTCACTGGAGCGTCTCCTGCACCACGCCAGAAGTGAGTTCCATCAAGCACGGCTAGGTCTACTCCACCTATTGCCTCGTAAACGTCTGCGAGGAGTGTGGGAAGAATCTTGTGATATTTTGCTTTCTTCGAAGTCGGAATGCATCCGAACAGGTTTTTGAGGATGCTTCCTCTTTCAAAGGAACGCAGTATGTGTGTGTCCACCAAGACGTTGGGTTTGAAGAGCACGTGTGACAATTTCATTTCTTGATCACCAAGCCTCACATTTCTAGTATCTGAGTCATCCGAAAGGTTGAAAGGAACAATTCGTTCTGTGAAAAGTTCCTTCCATATCTGAAGCCTTTCTGAACCCGTTCCTTGGTAATTGTCAGATTCAGTCAGGAAAATCTTTGGAGCCTTGTCAAAACCATTAACGATGGCGTCGACGACGCTAACCGACGTGTGGTTATTCGCTCTGTGACTGAAAACTCCGACCTTAACAACCACAACCCTCTTGAGAGTGTTCAAATCGTCTATCCCACCGATTAAGTCCAGAGCCTGCTTAAACGATTCGGCTTCATTGCCGTCAAACCTAGCTATAGCAACTTTTGAAGTCAAAACCAAACATCTCTTTAGGCTAAAGCCTTTCACTCTGCTGCGAAGCCGACACGTAAATAGCTTTCTGTCAAGCACGCGCTGAACCAGTGTCAACAGGCGACTGCGATTTCAAAGAGTTGAGCAGCCCTTTTTCCCCTATCGGGCGATAAGTGAGCACTTTTCCATCAAGCAATATACAGAAAGTTCCGTACGGGTGAACACCATTTTGTGCTTCCTCGCAGCTCTTTATGTCCTTGACCTGCACTTGAAGGTTGATGCGCTTTGCGGTTTCTGCAATCTCCCTCACACTGCTAAAAACATAGGGACATTGGCTTGACTTGAACACCGTAATTCCACGTGCATACTTCTCCAATTTCTCTTTTGGAACCCTGTTGAACTTCGGTAATGGCGCATTGTCCGAGAATCTTTTGGCGAGGAGTTCAAAATCAGGTGGCGCTGAATCCATTTTTTCGAACCCGTGTTTTATGAACAACTTTGCCCCTGGCAACCATGTTCCGCCTGAGGTCACTACAGCAACTCCATACATCCCTTTGGCATCGTTCAAGCAGTGTTCTAATAATTTGGAGCCGTATCCATGTCCTTTGTTCTTGCCAACTACCCAAATGCAGTGAACAACCATGTAGCCTTTGGCGTCGATCCCTCGCCACGTGTATTCGCCAGGAATGTATTCGATGAACCCCCTTGACCTGAACCCTCTTTTTGGTCCTTCGTTTATAAGAAGAAGCTTTATTCGTAGGCCTTCTTTGAAGCGCTCTTTTGCCCATTCAACCTTCTTTTTATATCCCTCTGTACTCTTTTTCGATTGTAGGCAGAAGAGACCCTGTTCATCAATGTTCCCTTCATTAATGTCAACGATCTTGTATGACTGCTCGTCTACATTTTTCTTCATAAGCCTGCCACCCTTGACTTCTAAGTTTCAAGCTATGAACCGAAGTCAGGGCTATTAAGCTTTGATTTTCTGCGTACACTTTGAAGAGAATTCTCTGTGGGCCGGGAGAGATTTGGACTCTCGACCTTTCGGTTATCAGCCGAACGCTCTAACCATGCTGAGCTACCGGCCCTCCGCAATTTTAGATAAACGTCTGTTTTATTAAAGGATTTTCGACTTCCCTGTGGCTTAAGGGAAGGACCGCTGGGGATATGTTTGGAAGAGGTAGAGAACCAGAGCCAAAATTGTGATGATTACGCCGCAGACAAGCTGGACAAACAAAATTGAGAAACGAACAGTCGGCTTTTCCTTGGCTAGGTTCATAGCTGAGACCATGCTGAGGGGTGGAACTATGGGTAATAAATAGCGAAACTGCTGCGTGTTCAGCAATGAGAAGAAGCCAATCACAATGGCTGCGTAGATGAGAATCAGCTTGGAATTTAGGTCAAATCGTTTCTGTCTGAACCAAGTGATCCATTGAAACTCCACCAAGGCGAAGACCCAAGGCAGATAATAGACAACGTTGACCAAAGGAAAAACGTAGTCGCCGCTTGGGAAGAGACCGTAGAGTTCACCGTAATGAAACAGCGGATTGCCATAGAACTGAGACAACTGATAAATCCAGTATGCGGTGGGAATCAGAGAAATCGCCACCGTCGAAAACAATTGTAAAACATCAGACTCGCTGAACCTCTTCCTCAAGACAAT
>Ga0315309_1001577_pt1 | contig 13538 bp, 14 predicted proteins | sample TDP4_MG_FD_203080 | JGI IMG/M metagenome (GOLD analysis project Ga0315309, IMG submission 203080) | Freshwater sediment microbial communities from Lake Towuti, South Sulawesi, Indonesia - TDP4 | ecosystem: Environmental > Aquatic > Freshwater > Lake > Sediment | place: Indonesia: South Sulawesi...
GATAATAGGAATCCGGTTGGCGTTGCAATACTCCACGATTTTTTTCACATCCTCCTTGTCCCGCGGGTGGAGAACGATGTCGGGGACCTTGCGAACAATGTTCTTGCGCAAATCAAGGTTCTCGTCCAGCGACTTTCCGTGGCCGAACTTGACACGGCTGTAATCGTCAGTGGCCACATTTTCCGCGCCGACAATGTTGCGGAAGGCGTTGATCTGATCGTTGGTCAGGCTTATCTTTTTATCTATCTTCACCTGCTCGTCGCCGCCCGGCTGGCGTTTTTTGAAGTCATCGTCGGTCATGCCGAACTCAGTTTTAAACATCTCAAACCATGCCGGGCTGGGGTGCGTGAACTTGTTGGGGTCATATTTGAAAATCGAGCGGTAAGAACCGGGCGCAGGCACATCTTCTCTCCAGTCGGGCTGGAATTTTCTTGAGGGTTTCATGATCGGCTCCTTTTGACTTTTTATTTTGGCAGGGTGAGAGCTTCCCTGGCCATGGAGATCTCTCTGGCACGGCGGGCATCGTCCCAGCCAAATTCAGAGGCGGCGATTGCCGCGACCTTTTGGATAACTTTATCTTCCGGGCACCCCAGCGTGCCAATGCCTGTCCGGCGCAGGATTATATCCTTGAGCGTCAGGGCCATCTCTTCACGGACGGCATAAACGACCTGAGCGGCGATCTCGCTGTCTGCATCAAGAACTTCAGCCAGCGACTTGTCGCCCCGCGCCAGTTCCAGCACCTGGCCAAGCTCGGTCCCGTAATGCCGGGCGAGCCACTCTATGGTCTTCTTGTCGAAATCCGCAATATCGTTTTTCGCCTTGGCGACGAAACCCTCTACATCTTTGATCTCGCAGCCGGCAAGGTGTTGATTGGCGGTCTTACACCTTCCAAGGTCCTGCCCCAGCTTCGCAGCCACCAACTTCATGGTGTTCTCGGCCAGGTTCCTGCTGGTGGTGTATTTGCCTCCCTCAACAGTGATAAGGCCTTCCAGCCCGTCTTTGCTGTGGTCGTATATTTCGTATTTGCGCGATGATTCATAGACACCCTTGGTCTGGTCTTCCACCAGCGGCCGAAGCCCGCCGTAAGTGTGAAGCACATCCTTGTATTCCAGCGGCTCCAGGCCAAAACCGCTGTTGACCTCGTCGAGGAGTTCCATGATCGCTGCCTTGGTCACCTTGTATTCGTCCGGGTTTCCGATGTATTCCTTGTCCGTGGTGCCGATCAGGGTATGGTTGCGCCAGGGTATCACGAAGAAATGGCCGCCGCTCTTGCCCATGCATGCCACCATGTGGCGGTTGACAAGCTTCCGGGTGATTATGTGTATGCCTTCCGACCGCCTAAGCTTTTTGTTTGCCTGCCCGCGCTCGAGCAGCCCGAGTATTAAATCAGCCCAGGGGCCGGCGCAGTTGACAATCAGTTTCCCGCGCAGTTCTACGAACCGATCATGGATCAGGTCTTTGACCTTAACGCCCTTGACCCGTCCGGTTTCGGAAACCACGAACTGGCCTACCTTCGCATAGTTGGCCACCCGCCCGCCTGCCTTGACAGCGGACTTGATGAATGCAAGGGTCAGCCGCTCCGGGCACAAGCTGGTGCAGTCATACTGGAGCCCGCCGCCCTTGAGGCCGTTTGGGGTAATGTTCGGCTCAAGGCGAATTGCTTCCTCGGGCCCGATTACCTTGTGCGGCGGCAAGCACTTGCTATTATCCCAGGTGAGTCCCTTATCAAAAGAGAGCAAGTCATAGACAGTCATTCCGGCCCTGATAATATTGAGTTTGTTGGTAATCTTTTTATTGTAGGCGGTGAAGATGCAGGGCAGGGGATAGACAAAGTTGGGTGCGATGTTCTCCAGGATCCGGCGTTCTCTCAGGGATTCCCTGACCAGCGAAATCTCGAGGTTGGCCAGGTATCTGAACCCACCGTGGATGAGCTTCGAGGTTGCCGCAGAGGTGGCGCATCCGAAATCCTCTTTCTCTACCAGGGCCACAGACAGCCCCCGCGAAGCAGCGTCGTAAGCTACGGCTGCGCCGGTGATGCCTCCGCCGATGACTACCAAATCGAACTTCTCACCCGAGTAATTGTCAATGAACCTTTTCATTTACCCTCCGATATACCGATTATCGCAGCTTAAAGATATAACACAATGGATTGACCAGCTTAGCATGAGTCCTATTCCAATAAGCCTTAGCAAGGATTGCCGCTCCAATTATAGGGTTTATCGGCGCCATTTTCATCGGGTTGACTTTCATCAGGTGGCACATGGATTCATTTGTTGCCCTTAAATCGTTGCACTCCCCGCTCAGGTAAACATTCCGCCTTCCAAGGCGGCTAATAAGTCGTTCGGAGATTTCTTCGATTGCGCAGTGACCTGCGATCAGAACGCGGCCCCTTATTTTATCTATCACGGCCGAATCGAAACCCTTTCCCATGACAAGGGTCCAGCCGCCCCTTCCGTTAAAATCACAAGACAGCAGCTGTAAAACCCCCTTTGGGTTGTTAACGCACCCCTCTATGCAAGCCATTTCTTTACCTTTAATCAAGGTGACATCCTCGGGGAATTGAGGGTAGAGGTCAAAAGGATACCTGCCATTAAAATCCTTCAAATCGCCAATAATGTCTAATTTCTTCAAGTCGGAATAATCCCCAACAAGCTTTATATTTTCGGCCTTCTTGATGCCTCCGGCCGAACCTCTTTCAATGGCCATCTTAATCTGCGGTATATCGTCGATGCCCAGGCCGAAAACCGCAGCGCCGGCAATATCCGCTGCAACCACATTAAGGCTTCCGATTAACACCTTGAAAGGTTTAATACACTTGTCTGCCAGGGAAGTGGCTGGAAAATGTCCGTAAATTGTTCCTTCCACGCCTTCAATCAGTGTGACATCCGGCTGAAGATAAGAAAGCACATCCACGAGCTTGTGATGGAGGTTGTAATTATGGTCCGCGCTGCGGTGTGCGTGCCGGACAAATCCCCATTGATTTTTTATCCCAAGACTTACCACGCCCATCGAGTGGGTTTTAAGCTTCGGAAGGTTTATATAAAGGTTTTTATCCTTCTCCGAAATTAATTTCCGGGCTATTGTTTTGGAAATATCAAACTCGATGCGGTCATAGCCCGATGGATCACCTTCCTTGGAGGATTTCTTTCCGGTAAACTTCAATGTCACGGTATCTTCCTCGTCGAGATAAACGGGAATTGCGCCGGTTATTTTGCAGATTTTATTATAGCCGGCAAGCTCGAAGGCAAGCCGGGTTAAAGTGCATTGCGTTGAATTCTCAATGAGGAAAACCCTTTTCGCCCCGGCGTCAAACCAGTAGCGGATAACGGCCTCAACCACTTCCGGCCGGGTGTGAGTATAGGCCTTGGCATCAACCGCATTCGGCTTGATATAAACATCGCCGCTCGATTTGAGGAGAGAGGAGCCGCCAAGCTCGTTAAAAATTGCCTTGACATTTCGTTGAACCTCGTTCTTCATTTCCTGGTTCAAAGGAATATATTCTGTAAAGGTTGCCTGGCCATGGTCAGCTTTTAATCTTTTAATAATGACTATGTTTTTCACGATCGTGTGGCCTTTATTGTCTTTGAGGATACTCCTTGCCGGTGATCTTTTTCCACAGTTGTCTGGCTTCGCGTTGAGAAACCCGGTTGTCTGTGGCTGCATCAGGAAGATCATTGGGTTCCATCTTCAAAGCTGTGTCCAGGAGCTGGAGTGCCTCATCCTGGTTTCCGAAATAAACATACATGAACCTGGCCTTGTAGATATAGTTGGAAAGATAGCGAGGTTCCTTTCGGATTGCCCGATTGATTTGCCTCTTGGCCTCGCTGAGGTGCGTTTGGCCCACAATTTCAACCAGCTTTTTTGGAACCCGCGACAGGATTTCGGTATAGAGCCGGCCTGTGGCGCCGTAAAAATAATCAGGGTCATTATCAGCCACATACCGATAATGGCGGTATAAGGTGGGGAGTGCGGCGACCTGGACGAGAATAGACCTGAACTCCAGACTTGCAGCCTTGTTGACAGTGTACCAGTAATGACCGGCAGGGGTCTGTTTGACCTTCAGGGATTTGTCAGCGGCGTTCAAACCTTTTGCGTAAATATCTTCAAGGAATTTTTGCTGCTCCAGGGTCTGCTTTGGCAGGTTGTCCCCATAGCTCCAATAGTAACGGGAAAGATCCGAGAGGATGGCGTGATTATCGGGATCCAGTTGGGCCGCTTGTTCCATCAAGGATACACATTGTTTAAAGATCTCAGCACTGTGATCGGGTATCTCCAGCGCCCAGGTCTCGTCAATCAGCTTCTGCGCCTCGGGATTATTCGAAATTGCCTTTGCCGGTCCGCCAGCGAGGGCCGGCAATGCGGCAGCAAGCAGGAATATTGCGACAACAATGCCCATGGCTATTTTTCTTATCATTGCTTGCCCTTGTATTAGATTTGAGAGTTAAATGAAGGGGGCATCATAGGGGGCCTTGCCCCCTGAGGTCGGGGGACTCCGAAAATTGATTTGCGTTCATGTAATTATCCTTGAATAAACATGGTGGAGCGGAGGGGATTCGAACCCCCGACCTCCGCGTTGCGAACGCGGCGCTCTCCCAACTGAGCTACCGCCCCATCCAACCCAAAGACCAAAAAAAAGTTCACGCGGTCATCACTCGGGCCCAACTGAGCTACCGCCCCACCAATACCCCTCAACACTTCCCGTTTCCGCCTTAGGCGGATTCGCGGCAACGGGAGCCCAGCCTCTCCCGCAAGTGGAGAAGGAAAAAAGAGCTATTGCCCCGCAAATAAATTATATCCCCATTTGGGTTGGGAAGGATAGCACTCTCGTCCCCGACTAAGACACATTAAGATCCGGAGCTTCTTCGGGCGGTCCCACAGTGAACCCGAGGGCCACCCCGAAACCTGGGCCGAATTTCAGATCATCTTCTGTTTGGAAAGGGACAAACAATTGCCCCCGGAGAAAGAAGTTTTTGATCGTGTAATCGATGGTGAAGAAGACAATGGGCGGGAGGGAGCGGGTGTAGAGGGTGGAGGATGTATCCGTAGTCTGAAGCTCATACCCTTTATTCCGGATCCCGCTCTGCAGGGAAATGCCGCCGGAAAAAATAATGTCCTTGATCTTATAGCTGGGAATAAAGGCAAGGTTGTAGGTCCAGAAGCCCTCTGTTCCGCGATCAAGAGCTGTGAGGGACCCATTCTCCTGGATCTCGTATACGGTATAAGGGATGGAAAACCACATAAGCTCCCAGACAATCCCCAATGCAAATGGGCCGTTATTCAAAGGCATTAGTTGAAGGGTGGGGCCGAATCCGGTGATATTGCCATCAACGGAGATATAAGGGACATCCCGGGCAGATTTTTCCCTTGGGCCTCCGGGGTCAAAATCGAATTTCATCCCCAGGTCCAATAATCGCGTTACGCCTATCCTCATTTCCATATCCACGAGGGTCTTGGCGACGATAGTCCCGGCATCGACTTTTTCCCTCGTCTCTGATCGGGTCTCCATGGAAATATTCAGCGGATTGCTTCCTACCTGAAAGGAAACATTCTTTTGCTCCACCGTCCTCCCGTTTTTCAATGTCCCATAGGTTGGAGGAATAAGCGCAGTCCTACGGATATCTCTGGGCGTAGGCGCGCAGGCGATAAGAATAACGGCAGGCAGAAGAAAAGAAAGGTCTCTTAGATATCGGCTCATCAAAATAGTTAAAAAGCAAGAATAATGCCACGCACAATAAGATAAAAACTGCTTATTTTTTCAATAATTGTCTTAGCTGTATGACATTCCTGCCGTGATGTAATGATCACGGGCGTGAATCCCCGAAATGAGGGAATTTTTTAACGGAGGGTCTTTCTTATGACGCCATAGAGGATGGGAAATGAGAGAAGCTCAAGCGCCACAGAGAAGAAAACAAGATGCAGTATTGAGACTTCATACAGGAAGCCCATTATGGAACTCCCAATGAACCAGGATAGCCCATATATTGAGTTGAAAATTCCAAAGGCCAGCCCCCGTTTCGTAGCAGGGACCATATCAGCGATTGCCGCACGCATGATTGTTTCCTGGACGCCCATTGCTGCCCCCCAGAGCATTGCCCCGACAAGTGCTAAATTATAATTGCCTGAAAACACGAGGGGCGCGATCGGAACGCTAAGAAGAGGGACAGCAAGGAGTGCTGCCTGTCCTCTCCGGTCATATAGGCGGCCGATGAACAGCGCTACCACTCCATCAACCCCCATGGCTACTGCATAGATGACCGGTATATAGGCGTCAGATACGAGGGATGCGGATTTGAAATGGAATGACATCAACTGGAATGGGGCGTAGCCTGACACGGTGAGGGCAATAAAACCCATATAAAACCAAAACGATTTTGGGAATCCCTTGCCTTGCGAGGCCTGCCTTCTGGTTGGCTGTGTTTCGAACCTTCGAGGGTGAGGATAAAGACTCCTCGCAACGAACAACATGCTCAGGGAAAGAACGGCTGGCACAAGGAGGATTCCGAAGCTCTCCGGATATCCTTTTGTGACATAAAGGACCGCTGCCACAAGGGCAGGGCCAAGGACTGCACCAAATTGATCCATTGCCTCGTGTATTCCGAACCCCCATCCTCTGCCCATCTTTGCAGTGGCGTGGGACAGCATGGCATCCCGGGCAGGTGTGCGGATGGCCTTTCCGAACCGTTCGAGGATGATGAGTGAAGCAGCGGTGCCCCAATGACCTGCCAGGGCCAGGGCAGGAACTGCGAGGAGGTTCACCGTATAACCCACGATTGTCAGTGTCCAGTATCTTCCGGTCCTGTCCGTGAGATACCCTGAGACAAGACGGAGGGCATAGCCTATGAGCTCTCCCACTCCAGCAACGATACCAACTACGACTGCAGGGGCACCGAGGACAGCGAGAAAAGGCCCGGTAATACTTCTCGCTCCTTCATAGGTTATATCCGCACAGAGGCTAACAACCCCGAGAAGGATGACAAACTTTACAGCAGAGCGTGTATGGCTGTTATTCCCCATCACCCTTTCAATAGCTTAATGTTAACAAGGGGTCAAGTGGTTGCGTAGTGTTTTCTATATTCTCAAACCAAGCTTAAGAAGAAAGACGACAAACACTTTGCGCTCCTTGAGTACATCGGGGATATCGGAGAGAGACTTGAATTTTTCCACAGGGGTAGATCGGCCCGTGTTTGAAAGCTCATCCCGCTCGACAGATAATTTCAATCCTATACCATTGAAACCAACCGTGCCTTTCTTCTTTCCCAAAGCTTTGGATTCAATCCCCTCATTCATATCTCTACGATGGAACTCAGGGATACCTAATGAGGGTGTCCCGATTTGAAGAATAGATTTTTCCAGATCGAGAGTTTTTTCGTTATTCAGTTCATATTGTTGATCCCTATAAGGATGCACCACGAGCATATCCTTTTGGATATTTGCCGGCGCAAAGGTGCAAAGGAAAGCCAGAAGGCAAAGCGTTGAGAGCTTCATGACTTTATATAATAAGCAAAATCCATACCAGAGCGAAACCCAAATAACTTATTGAATTTTGAATACTTTCTATAAAAATTATCCTTTATTGTGTGACTCTTCTATCACAAGGAGTATAAAGAAGTTGCATTGCCCTGGATGTTCCGTATAATGACTTCATGCTCCTGATGTTTGCCGGACTATTTCTCATTCTTGTTTTTGTTCTTCTGGGTCCGTTTTTCTTCAAGAAGGTTGAGGAGCAGCTCGAGGCCTTCTTTTTCGTCATGGGGCTCCTTGCCGTGACAATCTCAGGGATGTGGAGCCTTCATGTTGTAGAGGATGCACTCCTCGAGCCCGTCAAGATTACCCTTGCTGTGCTTTTATTCGGCCTCGTTTTTCACTATCTTCGCACCCCCATCAGGCACAATATCCTCAGGGTTGAAAGGGCCCTGGGATTCAGGATCTTCTTTTTCCTAATTGTTGTGGGCCTTGGCCTTCTCTCAAGCGTAATAACGGCCATCATTGCCTCTCTCCTTCTCGTTGAGATCGTAAGCGGCATAAGGCTGGACAAGAGGGCAGAGACCGAGCTCGTGATAATTACATGTTTTTCCATCGGACTGGGCGCTGCACTGACCCCTATTGGTGAGCCGCTGAGCACAATTGCTGTCTTCAAGCTGAAGGGAGAGCCTTATCATGCAGATTTCTGGTTTCTACTGAAATTCCTTTGGCCGTTTGTCATCCCGGGAATCCTGGCTATGGGGATATTCGCAGACTTTCTACATGCCAGGCATGTCACTCCTGACCGCTCGCTGCACGGCCCATCTCGAGAGGCACTCTCAGTGGTTTTTCTTCGTGCAGCAAGGGTCTATGTTTTTGTCATGGCCCTGGTGCTCCTTGGGACAGGATTCATGCCCATCGTGGATGCCTTCGTGGTCAGGCTGCCTGGGTGGGGCCTCTATTGGCTCAATATGATCTCTGCCGTGATAGACAATGCAACGCTGACTGCCGCTGAGGTTAGCCCTAAAATGTCCATTAACCAGCTCTCCCTGCTTCTCATGGGGCTATTGATCGCCGGAGGCATGCTCATTCCGGGGAACATTCCCAATATCATTGCAGCGGGCAGGCTCAAGATTCCCTCGCGTGCCTGGGCCAGGCTGGGCGTCCCCCTGGGCCTTGTCCTGATGCTGATCTATTTCCCGATCCTGCTACTGACTACCTGATGAGCCTGATTATTGACGATATCGAGTACTGTGCGTGGGATCACTTATTTTCCAAGAGTGCAAGAGGGCATGTATATGGGGTATAGGTAGCAAATATGATAATATTGTATAAATAAGGCGTTAAAATGCCTTGGGAGGTGAATCATGGAAATTGCACCTAAAATCAGCGTTGATGAGAAAGTCCGGTTTGGCAAACCTGTTATTACCGGAACACGGGTTCCGGTCGAGTTGGTCCTTGGCAAGTTGGCAGGAGGAATGACTTATGACCAAATAATGGCAGAATATGAAATCTCCCGTGAGGACATACTTGCAGCCCTTGATTATGCAGCGAAGATTTTATCAAGTGAAGAAGTCAGGGCCATAGGTTGATATGCCAAGGTTTGTCATTGATGAGGATATGCCGCGTTCTACAGGTAAAGCCCTTCAAGATCTGGGTTATGAGGTAAAAGATATACGAGATCATGGGCTTCGGGGAATGGACGATGAGAGAATTTATCAGTTTGCCCAGAATAATCAAGCTGTGCTTATTACAGGAGACTTGGGTTTCGGGAACATCCTTCGTTTCCCGATAGGGAGCCATTATGGGATCATTGTCGTTCACTTTCCTAACGAGATGAGCACGGATGAAATTAATCGCCAGCTTGTGCAAAGACTTAAGGAGTTCATTGAGGATGATTTCAAGGGCAATTTGATCATTATAGAACCAGGGAGGGTAAGGATCAGAAAAAAACGATAGACCATTCATATTTGAGAGGGGGATAAAAATGGCAGATTACAAATTCGATGGAAGGTATCTTAGAGATAGAAGCGGCAATCGTATGGGAGAATTAGAAGGAAATTACATAAGAGATTCTCACGGTAATCGAGTTGGTCAGATAGACAACAGATATATAAGGGATTCACACGGCAATCGAATTGCAGAAGTGGATGGAAACAGTGTTAGAGATTCACATGGCAATAGAATTGGCACGATTGATGACGCCAGGAAAGAAATTGACGGTCCTGGTGGAACTTCGCTGGTAGCGCTGTGGATTTTGTTTGTCAGATGAGCAAATGGACTTAAAGACCCCAAAATTGAATGAACTTTTCCAAAAGTGGCGGCAATCTTATGGAGATAATGCCAAAGATTTTGCCGATTATGGGATCATTCAAGAGGATCTGTGGATGAAAGCTAAGCGGAAAGTTTTATTTCTGATGAAAGAGACTAACTTTTTCGCGGGCGATCTTCGAAAGTTAGCGCGTGATAATCCATGGAAGGTTGTTGGTTATTGGGCATATGGATTACAAAATGTAACAGTTGAACAGATTCCACCATTTGTAGAGGCAAAAAGGGAGGAGAATTATAAGAATGCATATAGTTCGGCAGCGATAATGAATCTAAAGAAAATGCAGGGCGGACCTGCGGCAGATATGATAAAGGTAAATGATGCTGTAAAACGCGATGCAGAATTTATAAAAACAGAATTGGAGATTATTCGACCAGAAATAGTAATATGTTGTGGCACCTTCGGTATTGTGGGAAACATTATATCTGACTTTGAAAAGCTCGTTCCAGAGGACAGATCATACAGGCATATAAACGCAGTTTGGATCGATTACTGTCATCCCTCAGCTCGCTATTATTATCATAGAATGATGTATTACGGCTTGTCTGCCATCTATCAAAATTGTTTAAGACAGAAGGCAGATAGTTCATAATCACACTCCTCTGAATAAGGCGAGGAAAGACTCTATAACACCATTACGATATATAAATTAAAGGGTGAGCCTTATCATGCAGATTTCTGGTTTCTACTGAAATTCCTTTGGCCGTTTGTCATCCAAGGAATCCTGGCTATGGGGATATTCGCAGACTTTCTCCATGCCAGGCATGTTTCTCCTGACCGATCGCTCCACGGCCCGTCAAAAGAGGCACTCTCAGGGGTTTTTCTTCGTGCAGGAAGGGTCTATCTTTTTGTCATGGCCCTGGTGCTCCTTGGGACAGGATTCATGCCCATCGTGGATGCCTTCGTGGTCAGGCTGCCTGGGTGGGGCCTCTATTGGCTCAATATGATCTCTGCCGTGTTAGACAATGCAACGCTGACCGCTGCCGAGGTTAGCCCCAAAATGTCCCTTAACCAAATTTCTTTGCTTTTGATGGGGCTATTGATCGCAGGCGGGATGCTCATCCCGGGAAACATTCCCAACATCATTGCAGCGGGCAGGCTCAAGATTCCCTCGAGTGCCTGGGCCAGGCTGGGCGTCCCCCTGGGCCTTGTCCTGATGCTGATCTATTTCCCGATCCTGCTGCTGACTACCTGAGCTCCTTGAAGGGTTGGTTTCCCTTGTTGATCTCGCGGGTGGACCGCCTGATGCCCTCTATATCAAAAAGTGAATCGGGCAGAAATGGAGAAAAGGAAACAACCTGGGTTTTTAGCTCAACAACGATTTTACCGTTGTCAAGGAACTCCACGCTCTCCGGATAAACGGGCCCTTCGCCCGGAGATTTATATCCCAAGAACCTAACCTCAAAAACCCTCTTTTCGTCAATCCCCTTGAACCTCAATGGTGCGAAGATGTCATGGTCCACCCACAGAAAAGAACCGTCCTTCGTGAAGTCTCTGCCTATCATGTAGGCGAGCCTTCGATCGAGGATCGTTATGCGCGATGACGACGGCTCAATCCCTCTTTTTTTCAGGATGTCTTCCAGAATCCTGGCAGAGCTGGAAAGAAGGATATCTCTGAACACAATCTCGTCCCTGATGGCATGGGGATTCTTTTCCAGGATCCTGTTTCCTACAAGAGTGAGGGCCGAGTCTCCCGAAGTGATAACAATAAAACTCCCTCCGGGGAAATCGCTCTCAATCCGCATTTTGTTTGGAGGCTTGAGGTAGAGCCTGGACGATACAGACACCTTGCCTCCGGGAAAGACAGGGTCGTAATACACTGCGGTCTGTGTGACGGCGAGCCCGTGATGCTGTGTGTTGGCCCTTGCCACGAGATCCAGCACTTTTTTTGCAGGAAGAAGGAATGCCCATCCTGTCTCCGGGATGAGCATGGATGCAAGCATGATGAACGCACAAAGTGTTCTCAAGATTGTCCTCTTTTGCCCTTATTGAAATATTGTGATGCGAGAAGGGTTTCAAGGTCTTTCCTATACTCTCTCCTCTTCCAGGCATAGACCAAATTGGCCCTGAGAAAGTCCTTTTTATCCCCTGCATCATAGCGCTCTCCTTTGAGAATGAGGCCATAGATGGGGCCCTCCGAGAGCGATCTCTGCAAGGCATCGGTCAGCTGGATCTCGCCGCCGCTGCCGGGTCCGGTCTTTTCAAGGGCATCAAATATTTCCGGAAGAAGGATGTATCTGCCGATTACGGCGATGTTGGATGGGGCGTTCCTGGGCGAAGGTTTCTCCACAAGGCGGTTGATCATAAACAGATTCCTGCCGATCCTCGTTCCGTCAATGATCCCGTATCTATGGCACTCATCCCTCCTGACTTTCCAGAGGCTGATTACAGGTCTCCGGCGGACCTCAAAGATTCTTCGCATCTGGAGGAGACCGGGCACAGGGGAATCAAAAAGGTCGTCACCCAGAATGACAGCAAAGGGCTCCTTTCCGACAACATCCCTTGCGCATAGAACGGCGTGGCCGAGGCCCAATGGTTTTTCCTGATAAACTGAGAATATCTTTACCTTTGATGAAATTTTCGCGATCGAACTAAGGAGGTCTTTTCTGCCTCTTTTGATCAGATATTTTTCGAGCTCGGCGGATCTCGAAAAATGCTCAATGAGAGCCTCCTTGCCTCGGTTAATAATAAGTATTATCTTGTCGATCCCCGAAGCCAGTGCTTCTTCAACGATATACTGAATTATGGGCTTGTCCACAATCGGGAGAAGCTCCTTTGGGACGGATTTTGTGGCGGGCAGGAAGCGAGTGCCCAGTCCTGCCGCTGGAATGACGGCGTATCTGAGCTTCATTCTTTTTCTTCCTCTATAACCAGAGTATCGGCAAGGATGTCCCCGATCCTTGTTCCTTCTTCGTCGGAAAAAATCAGGTAAGATTCAAATCCGATGATCAGGAGGCCGCCAGTAGAAAAGAAGAGCCCACCAAAGAAGGGGAACATGGCAAAGATCGCGGCTATGCTCAAGGGAAGATTTCTCAGGATAGATTCCCTGAATGTGCAGGGTGCGAGGCCCTCTCTCTGGACGACCTTCATTCCCATGAGCTTTTTCCCCAGGCTGTGCCCTTCGTAGAAGCCATCAGCGATGAGGAGGTAGGTGAGGCCCGCAAGTGGGCCGAAAGGCGTGAGGATTCGGGAGAGGGCTCCTACAATGAGAAAGTCAATGAATTTGGCAAGGAATCTGTGCAGGAGATCAGCCTTGATGCTCCTTTTTTCGGCAGTAGGTTCTTCTATTTTCTTCACGGCTTAGAAAACCTAACAAATATATACAGTTAAGTCAACCATGTAACAAGTTTTTTCGATGAGGTTGCTCTAAGCGTTCCTGGGGCAGGTAATTGTGACTATCTCCGTTTTCCCCTTTTTATAAAATTACTTATGGCTTTTTCTCCAGTTGGTTTAAGGTTGACGAATTCAAGCCCCATGCCCGTGTAGGCGTGTTCTCCGGTTGACTCCTCTACTATCCTCATGACTTTCCCCATTACTTTGATCTTTCTGGGTTTTCTTCCATCGGGCAGTTCAAGGGTCAGGGGCAGCTCACTCCCGAGGGGAAGGATATCACTTGTAATGAGAAATATTCCAGAGATACTCAGGTCGCGTGAATAGGCTGAATACATTTTATTTTTGAACGCATAGTCCACCTTGATGCTTACCTCGGCCCGCTCGTCCTTTCTCTCTTTGATATCTATAAATTTTT
>Ga0315309_1001578_pt1 | contig 13534 bp, 19 predicted proteins | sample TDP4_MG_FD_203080 | JGI IMG/M metagenome (GOLD analysis project Ga0315309, IMG submission 203080) | Freshwater sediment microbial communities from Lake Towuti, South Sulawesi, Indonesia - TDP4 | ecosystem: Environmental > Aquatic > Freshwater > Lake > Sediment | place: Indonesia: South Sulawesi...
GCCTGGCCGCTATGCTCGAGGGCCGTGAGATGAGTAAGGTGCACCTGATCAACGCTAGCTACCCCTGGTGGCAATTGGCCTCGCTGTACCGGGCGTGTCAGGCGTTTTGTCTGCCGACGGGTGGGGAAGGGTACGGGTATCCCTTCCTCGAGGCGCTGTGTTGTGGGTTGCCGGTGATCACCACGGACGGCCTGGGCACGGGTGAGATCCTGCGTAGCGATGACGGGGACGTCTACCCGGGTGTGAAGCTGCTGCCGGCCAGGCGGGAGCCAACGGCCGTTGACCATCCGTACTACGCGGCTGGGCGGTGGTGGGTGGTCAACGAGAGCGATGTACGGGCGGCCATGCGAGAGGTCTACGAGGACTACTGGAAGTGGCAAGTAGGCGCTTTGGAAGGCTCGCGAATGGCACGCCAAGAGCGATCGTGTCACGTTGCGGCGGCTAAGGTGCGTGGGCACCTGCAACGTGTCTATGAGGATTATGGCCCTTTCCCGGCTGGGCCCACGTGGGCCGTGCCGGATCTGCGGGCTAGAGAGGAGAAGCGGGCATGTGGAAGCAATGGGAGCTCATGAGAGACGTTCCCTGGCAGTACCTAATCGTTTTGGCTGCCTGCCGGGCCGACGTCTTTTGTGAGGTAGTAAGTGAGCTGGGTTTGCGGGGTGAGATGCAGGCCTGCGATAGCCAGGCAATGGATACCGTGCTGTGGTATCGGCGGCACTGGAGCTATCGCCTGACGGACACTGTGCTGATCGGCGCACATCCTTGCGCTTGGATTGAGCAGGTGAATGCGGCGCAGAATTTCGCCGATGCGGTGGCGGTGTGGCTGTTTGACCAGAACGTGGGCCCGGGCGGCGTGGTCCATCCGGATAGGTTGGTCCAGGTAGCGCGATGGGAGCTCCAGCAGCGGCCTGATATGCGGGCGGTAATCCACCTCGTGCAGCCCCATCTGCCCTACGTGGATCCGTGGGGGTTTCGCTTCCTCCGTGAGGAGCTCGAGCTGCAGATGTTAGGCCTGGCGTGGCTGACGGCCAATAAACCAGCTTATGATGTGGTTCAGGCCTGGGGGCGCGTGCATGGGTGGGATCGGCTGCGGGGGTTCTACAAGGAGTCGCTGCGCATGGCTGTGGAGGCCCTGGCGCCATTGCTGGCAGACCTGCGCGGGCAAAAGGTGGTGATCACGGCTGATCATAGTGAGCTCATCGGTGAGGGCAATGTCTATGGTCACCCACGGAGTGCCGGGCTTCAGAATTTGTGCCGTGTGCCCTGGCTGGAGGTAGTGTAGCAGGTGGTGCAGCCAAAGCTGAAAGAGGTAGCCATGGGTGAGATTCGGGCCAACTGTGCGGTGCGGGTGTTTTGCGGGGGTGAGTACGTGGAGGTCATGAAGCGGCTGCTGGCGGCAGCTTCCGGCGAGATCCTGACCTGTCAGTATGCCTGGCTCTGGTACACGCACTCACCTCAGCGGCGGGTGCACCAGATCACGCTGGCAGCCCTGGCAGCCGCCAGACGTGGGGTGAGAATGCAGGTTCTCCTCAACCGTGAGCAGCCCGGGCATCGCCTGACGCAAGAGAACGTGCGCATGGCCACGGAGCTGGGCCAGGCCGGGGCGGTGGTGAAGATGGGGCGGTTAGGTGTGGTGGAGCACGCTAAATTTTGGGTGATCGACCGGAAGGTGTTGGTCACCTGTTCGCACAATTTGAGCACGCGGTCCGTGACGGCCAATATCGAGCTGGGGGTTGAAGTGCACTCGGAGCTGGTGGCCAGGGACGCAGCGCGCTACTTTGAGCAGTTGTGGGGGAGGCTATAGTGGACAGGGTTTGCCGGGTGATAGGGCTGTTGGCGCTGGTGGCTTTTGTGTTGGGCCTGGTGGCTATTTATCCGGTCTCCCAGGGGGCGGCCAATTTGCGGTTTGATCATCCTCCCGTAACGGTGGTGCCTCCTATGTCAACGGCCGTGTGGTGGGTGTATCTGCCGGTGGTAATGAAGGCGAACCGGGAGGTTTATTTGCCGGTGGTGATGAAGGCCTGGAGGTAGGTGGACCATGGCGAAAGTCAGGGGGCCTTTCTTGTCGTTAGAGGCTCATGGCACGTTTGCGCGGCTTTTGACGGCGCAACGGCGGCCGGGGCGGCAGAGCATGTATCGGTACACAGAGCCAGGGTACACGAGGTCTGAAACCCAGCATCGGCAGCGGGTGGCCATGCAGTTTGCGGCTATGGCGTGGGGGCTGCTGACTGGTGTGCAACAGGCGACGTGGGAGGCGCTGGCGGCCGGGCGGGGAATGAGCGGGTTTAATCTCTTTGTGCAGCAGTATCTAGCTGGAGAAGCGTGGCCGGATGCGACGGTCTGGTATCTAGTCAAGGATCTGTCGGATGAGAGCCCTTCGCAGCTGGCTGTGTATGCCCTGGCCTATGATGCCTTTTCGGGCGTGGCTCTGGCTGGCACGTATGAAGATGCGCAGATCTGGCGATCTCCGGATCACGGGGAGACGTGGGCGCTGGTCAAGGACCTGTCGGATGAGAGCCCCTCGCAGACGCTGGTGCGGGCGCTGGCTTACGACGCCTTTTCGGGCGTGGCTCTGGCTGGCACCGGTGAAGATGCGCAGATCTGGCGATCTCCGGATCACGGGGCCACGTGGGCCCTGGTCAAGGACCTGTCGAATGAGAGCCCTTCGCAGACGCGGGTGCGGGCGCTGGCTTACGGCGCCTTTTCGGGCGTGGCTCTGGCTGGCACGAATTCCGATGGGCAGATCTGGCGATCTCCGGATCACGGGGAGACGTGGGCGCTGGTCAAGGACCTGTCGAATGAGAGCCCCTCGCAGACGCATGTGCGGGCGCTGGCTTACAGTGGGTTGAGTGGGGTGGCTCTGGCTGGCACGAGTCCAAATGGGCAGATCTGGCGATCTCCGGATGGTGGGGCCACGTGGGCCCTGGTTAAGGATCTGTCGAATGAGAGCCCCTCGCAGACGCATGTGCATACGCTGGCTTACAGTGGGTTGAGTGGGGTGGCTCTGGCTGGCACGAGTCCAAATGGGCAGATCTGGCGATCTCCGGATCACGGGGCCACGTGGGCCCTGGTTAAGAATCTGTCGAATGAGAGCCCTTCGCAGTCGGCTGTGTATGCCCTGGCCTATGATGCCTTTTCGGGCGTGGCTCTGGCTGGCACGTATGACAACGCGCAGATCTGGCGATCTCCGGATCACGGGGAGACGTGGGCGCTGGTCAAGGATCTGTCGGATGAGAGCCCCTCGCAGATGCTTGTGTGGGCGTTGGCTTACAGTGGGTTGAGTGGGGTGGCTCTGTCTGGCACAGAACCAGACGGGCAGATTTGGCGGTCGAGGTGGGATTATGGCTAGTGTGGTTTCGTACACCTATGCAGAAGTGGCTGACAACCGGCCTGATTTTCCCCTGTCAAGGCCGCCTTTCGACCAGCACGGTGAGGTGAGGCCGAAGTCGAACCCTAGCCCCAAGCTAGGGGGCGTGCGGCCCTCCAAGAACGTGACCAGGACGGTGGCGCGGGATCGGGTGCGCGTCGAATTCGGGCGCGGCACCTATGAGCACACACAGTTTTCGGGCGACAGGCTGACGTCGTGGGAGGAGGCAGCCAGTGCTGCCGGATTGGAATATTGGCAGTACTACCAGGGGGGCATGATGTGGCGGAGGTGGCGGGGCTACTCGTGTGCGGCGGTGGTGCCTGCTTCGGTGTATGAGTTCGAGGCGGGCAATTCATACTGGGAAGAGGTGGGCAAGCTTGGGTGATCTGAGTCTTGCTTGATTTCCTCGGGGGCCGGAGCGAGTGGCGCCTGCTTTTCGGGGGGAAAGCGGCAACCGGCTGCGGACTCCGACCCCCAAGCGAGTCAAGCAGGTGTAGAGGTGCGGAATGATGAGAGCGAAGACCTTTACTCTGCAAAAGCATGTGCTGGAGTACTTCGACCATCCGTACAACGCTGCCGGACAGAATGAACGCACTGTGGAAGTGCCTGTCATTCTTTGGTACGTCAGGCGGCGCCTGGGGCATTCAATCCTGGAGGTGGGCAACGTGTTGGGGCACTACGTGGAGCGCGCCTGGCTGTGCGTGGATCGGTACGAGGTGGGGCCGGGCGTGATCAACGAGGACGTGCTGGCGTTTTGTAGCCCTCGGGATTACGACCTGATCGTCTCGATTTCAACCCTGGAGCACGTGCGGTTTGACGAGGAGCCCCGGGATCCTGACGCTTTTCGGCGTGCCTTCCTGCATCTGTGTAGCCTGCTAAGCGACGTGGGCCTGCTGGTGGTTACGGTGCCCCTGGGCTACAATCCCCACGTGGATTGTGAGCTCAGGGGGGGCTTTCTGGCTGATCGGGCGGTGTGCTTTATGCGGCGGATCTCCGCTGAAAACGAGTGGGAGGAGTGCCCGGCGGCGGTGGCCATGGGGGCGCAGTACGGGAGTCCCTACCCGTACGCCAACGCTATTGCTATTATTTACGGTACGCAAGGGGGGGCGTTGTAATGGGTGCGGTGACGGTGGTGCGGGCCATGGCCGTCTACGACGGCAAGCTGTGGTGCGGCGGGGTGGGCGGTGAGATCTGGACGTTTGACGGCACGGACTGGGCCCTGCAGGCAAGCGGAGCCTGGGCGGTGTGCTCGAATTTGGTGACCTTCGATGGGCGCATCTATGGGACGTTCACGTTGCCGTATCCAGCAGGCGGTGAGGTGCGTTACTCCACTGGTGGGGAGTGGACTACTGATGAGGTCATTGCCTGGCCTCGAACGTTCATGTATCTGTGCGAGTATGACGGCAATCTGTACGTGGTGGATGATGCTGTCAGGGTGTGGCGGCGGGAGGAACCTGACTACGTGCAGATTTGGGCTGCAGGCGGTGGCACTCCATCCAACATGGCGGTTTACGATGGCAAGCTCTGGCTGGCGCGGGGTCCTGACGGTAAGGTCTACTCAAGTGAGGGCGGGGAGTTCTCCCTAGAGTATGACGGATCGGATGGGGATCCCTGGTACATTGCCAGCTATGGGGGTGAGCTGTGGGTCGGCTTGTACGGCGATACCCAGGTGTTTCGCTACGATGGCGTGAGCTGGAGTGAAGAGGGGTTCGACGATTTCAGGCGGATCCGTGCCTTGGCTGCGGTAGGGGGTCAGCTGTGGATCGGGACAGGTTACTACGCCAGGGTATACGCCTGGGATGGGGAGGTGTACTGCCTGGATTTTCAACCGTCAGTAGCCACCTCGCAGCACGACACCTATGTTTTTTGTGAATTCAACGGGGACGTCTACGCGGGGACGTCTTGCGGTGGGCATGTGTTCCGTCTGACGGCGTGACGTGGGAGGTGTGGTGATGGGCTGGCTGACGGCGAAGGACAAACTGGTCTCGGGTCCTAGCGCGATTTTGGCCAGGGGGCAATATGGCAAGGGGTCTGTGATTTGGAAGACGTACGGCAACCAGGTGGTCAGGTGTAGCTATTACACTCCCACCAATCCACAGACCTCGACGCAGCAATCCTGGCGGGGGGTATTTGCTTCGGCGATGGCCTCCTGGAAGGCGCTGTCGGATGAAGAGAAAGCCTCCTGGCATAAGATCCAGAAACGGGTACGCTGCTATCGCCATCGGCAGCCACACAACGTGTACATCTCACTGTTCCTGCAAGGCAAGCCGTTGGATCCCACGATCTGGTGGGAAGTGGATGGTCCATAGCCCCGTTGCGCTTCGGATAGTCATTAGACTATCCCTTTCAGCCCTTTAACGTCGGTTGACATAATTTTTCTACTCGGAAGGTGACCAAGCGTGAAGTCGGGTTTTCTGACTTCACGCTTTTTAGTTGCAAGTTGTCCACAAATTCCGTAACGATCTACACACAGGCAGAGGCCAATTATCAGCAAGTTTTTTACTAATCCTGGCATGGTTCTCTACAGGTTATCCATAGGCATTGGAGACCTAACTATGTAGACTATCTACCCACTAGGGGTAGTGTTTCGTTAGGTTACCAAAACACCAGGAATTGGGGCCAAATTTGGTCTCAACTTCCGACTATCCAGAAAACACCTTCCGACTATCTACAATTATGACAAGTTGCTGTGAATACGCCTTGAGGGGTGTTTGAGGGTAAAATTGGGGATACTAGGGGTTGTGGGGTGGGGTGGGCTGCAACTCGACATAATATATATAGTCTAGCATGTTTACGTTGTTTATGCACAGCCCTACTACTACTACTAGAAAGGGGATCCAGAACATGAAACGGAGAGACTTGCGACTTTGGGTGTTGGCTGCGACTTTAGGGGGGGTGGCCACAGCCTGCGGTGGGGTGGCACCTAGTCCAGGGCCGGTGATCACCAGGCCGGTGGTGACCAGGATGGTGGAGACGGTCGAGGCTGAGCCTGGGACAGGCCACACGGTGATCATCGTCGGGCGGGTGATCGATGCGGTGACCAGGGAGGAGATCCCGCTAGCCCAGGTGCTTGTGGAAAGCGCGCGCGGGGCCTGGCGCTTCGACAGCCCATTCACGGTTTCGCTGCCCACGATGCAGGTGATCACCTTCACTGTGTCGGCTCCTGGCTACGTGCCTCGGCAAGAGGTGGTGAAGGTTCACTACCGGCGTGACGTGACGCTGACGGTGGACATTCCCCTGCAGCCGGTTCCGGCCCGGGATCCGTAGTGGCGCGTTCTTGTTCGCTCTTTTGGCGCTGGCGTTGGCGATAGGCGCGCTGTTTGCAGCGGTTCGAGCAGTAGGCGCGACGGCGGCCTGGACGTTTGCCAGGCCGCCGTGGGGGGATGGTCTGCCCACATTCGAGGCAGTATTGCAGTTGCTCGTCTGGGTTCTTGTGGTGGGTCATGGTGTTTTCTCCTTCTGTGAGATTCCCCCTGGCTCTCTCGTAAAGGGGGAGAACCGGGGGGCCAGGGGGTTAGGGCAACACTGGAACGGGGAGTTCCAGTGGTTCCCATCTAGGACAGCGGCGGCGCGGGGGGGTGCAGGTGCACTGCCGGTTGTGAATGGGTAGACGATTCTCGAGCATAGCGATAGACACGGCATCCACAGGAGCGCGTGAGTAGCGGCAGCTCGGGCATTGGCCCACGAAGCGGGTAGCTCTGCGGATGGCCATGTCCACATCGTCGCGGCTGAATCCAAGGGCAGTCGCGGCGGGCATGTAGGAGTCGATGATTTGGTCGAAGTCGGTCTCGAGGGGGTCGGTCATAGGCCCTCCTCCACTACCACTTCTGTCAACCAAAGTGCAGCCTCGGCCAGGGCAGCGATGATCAGCTTGACCAGGCCGAGCTTAAGGCGGATCTCAACCGGCATTTCCAGGTCGGGATCGTCTACCCATTCCAGGGTCAGGTGCGGATCTCCGGGTGTGGTGTCTGCGGTGATGGTTAAGTCGTCGGTGATGGGGAAGGATCGGGTCATGGTGTTTCCTCCTTAGGGTGTTTTTGATGTGTCAGGCGTAGGGCCTGACTTGGCCTGGTCGGTGGGGACTAGTTTTTTGTCCTGGAACGTCCAGAGGTCTGTAGTGGCTTTAAAGGGTTGTTCCATGATTTCGTGGGGGTTCCAGATGCCGGGGTCAACAGTCAGGCCCTTGCTTTTTAGGTAGTCCTCGACCAGGGCTTCTGCGCGTTTTAGGTTTTCGTCGTGGTGGGGACTGTTGTCGTGGAAGAGTTTCCAGCAGCCGCCCACCTCCAGCAGGCAAGCGGCGATGTTGCCGTCGGGCCGTAGGTTGGTGATGAGGATCCGGTAGCTGAGCCAGTAGTCTCCGTGGCTTTTGGCGGCCTGCTGGTAAACAACTCCTTCTACGCAGACGGGTTGCAGGGCTGACGCTGCCTGCTGGAATTCTTCCAGGGAACCAAAGGCTAGGATATTGGCGGTGGTCATGGGATTACCTCCTTTTGGGTGAGATAGGTGTCAAAGCCGACTTTCCACTGGCTGATCCTTGTGGAGAGGTCGGGATGACCTGCCAGGGCGTGATTGCATTCGTCTAGGAGCTCCTCGGCATCGAGGGCCTGGCGGAAGAGGCCAGGGGCGCTCAGGGGCTCGTGCAGGCGGGCGCGTGGCAGTTGCTCTTTCTCGACGAGCATGGCCATGATGACATCCCAGGCGATTTCGATCATGTTGACGAGCTCGGCGAGCCGGTAGCCGAGGGTATCCCCTGCGACAACCAGGAACAGAGAACAGGTGTCGTTGTCCAGGACGGCGTGGGGACTGGTGCAGGTGCGTTTGGCGGGATCGTCTCCGTCACGATCCTGCCAGACGCAGACCTGGCACAGTGCAGTTTGACCTTTCATGGTGTCTCCTTTCGATTTGCGAGTGATGGGCGAGCGACCGGCGTTTGACGGTCAATCGCCTTTTTTGTGTGGTGGCAATAGAAAAGGGCGAATCATCGAAATCATCGAAATCATCAAATCATCGCTCTTCTGGCTGAGGGCCTACCCTGGTGGGGGTTGGCTTCCCTCCGGGTACTTCTCCAGGATGATCAGGTTGCCCTGGGTCTGTCCGCACTGGTGCCATCCGGCGGCCTTGAAGCAGTAGCCAGGGTTGGGGCTTTTCACTTTGGCTGGATTGATGTAGGTATAGAGCCTTTGATCTGGCCAACGTTGCCAGGCTAGTTGCTCGGCTTCCAGGATGAGAGTGCTACTTAGAGTGTCTGACTCGTTATGGAAGATCGAGCAGTAAACCCCTTGCTGATCAGCAAGGTCTGGTCTTTTGGCTTTGCGCCAGACGAACAGGGCGCGGCAGTCTACTGTCAGCAGTACGAGTTTCTCTCCTGGTCCACAGATGCGTTTGTCCTTGGTGCGCCTACGTGCTTTGAGATTGACACATGAATAGTGGCGTTCGTAGAGCGTGGCTGCTCGCGGGTCTCCATCGTGTACGGCGTACCAGTGTTGGTGTGGGATGATCATGATTCCCCCTCTTTGCGGGGTGGTGGTTTTTTGGTGTGCTGCCGTGTGCTAATTACGGCCTGGAGGGCGATCTGTCTTCTGTCCCTCTCGGAGAGGTGGGGCCCGAGCTGGTCGGCGATGGTGAGGTGGATGCCCTCGGTCCAGAGGTTGTCGCCCAGGGCTTGGGCTAGTTCCTTGGCCAGGATCATGGCCTGGTGTTTGGCGCTTTCGTGGTAGCGGTCGGGTTGGGTCATGGTCCTCCTTTCTCCCCATCGAGGGGATGCGGTTCTGTGGGTAAGGCGTTACGATTTATGTCAGGATAGCACAAAATCGTAACGGGCGCAAGTTGAGGCTGGCCAGAGGACAGGCGTTCTGTAACGGGCCTGTAACACAGAGTCGACCATAAGAGATGCCGCAGCGTGAGGAACGTGCAGAAATCCTGCTGCCGGCAGCTGGCAGCCGGCGATTTTGTGTAACGAAAGTGCTTGAAACTGTAACACAAGGATTTTAGGTCATCCCCCGGGCGGTGGCCTGTACTACCCTTTATCTATCAGGCTATGCGAAGTGGGGCGGCGGCGGCGGCGGCGATCCCCCCCCTTCGGGTAGGGGTGGGTGGGCGGGGGGTGGGTGGTGGGGGCTGGGTGGGGGGGCTGCTTATCCGTTGGGATATTACCCCCGTGGTGTGGGAGAGGATAAAGCCACCCGGGCGGGGCTTGAAAAAAAATCCGCTTTGTTTTTTTTCAAGAGGTTGTCGCAGTAGCAGAGGAAAAACCCAACGTGCCAGGAAATGTGACTTGTCTGGCAGGGTGGTTTAGATGGGAGGTGTGCCTGGTCTGGCGGGTTTTTTTTGAGGTTTCCTGTTGAGTGTGTCTCTCTGCGGAGGCGCGTCTAGGAAACCTCAAAAAAAATTTTTCCTCTGCTACGGAGACAACCTGGCATCGACTTGGGCGGTACCTTGTCTCGTAGTGTTGCAGTGGCATACCTTTTCGCGTTGAGAGCAAATTCCGTACCTACTCTGGTTGCTGGCTTTCGGTTGTGGTTTGAAATCGTTCGGGCTAGGTGATCGGCGACGTCGTTGGAAAGTCGGCGGTGGATTGCAAGAGAGCGCTCGCGAACCGGTAGGCTGTGAGAGAGTTAGCGCGTCGCGACGCTACCTCAATGAGAGAGTTAGCGCGTCGCGACGCTACCTCAATGAGAGAGTTAGCGCGTCGCGACGCTACCTCAATGACCAGGGCCGTCTGGTACCGTGAGGCCGTCGCTGACAGTGGCCGTTCTGGCGCGCTTTCGGGTGTAGATGACACGTTTCGCCTTTGGAGGGCGCCGCCGATCCGTGTCTTTCCGTTCCCTGATCCGCGGCGCAACTTCGGGCTATGCTAGTTATGAAAAGTTTTTCTTTTTGAAACTTTCTCATAACTCGCATAGCCGGAAGTTGCGTGTTGGCGTTTTCTTTGGCGTTTTCTTTGGCGTTTTCTTTGGCGCTCTCTTTGGCGCTTTCTTTGTCTCTTCGGATGTGGCTAAGGCGGCAGTCTGTGGGTCAGCGTCTTTTTGCTGGCCCACAGTCTGCCGCCCCGTCGCTTACCAGGGCGTTCCGACAGGTAGAGCTAAAAAAAGTTGATGTTACGAGAGTGCGGAGGGGGTCAGCGGCGTGGCAAGCAAGAGGCCGTTGCTATAGGTAGGCTGTGTTTTGGAGTGGATCCTTGGCTGTAGCGGCTGATCCCCTCCGCACGGCTGCGACCAGGGCGGTGGATAGGAAAAGGGACGTCGGCGAACCGGTAGGCTGTGCGTTTGTGGTAAGAGTGTAGTGGGTGTGGGAAGACAAGCGCAGTCTGTCGCTGTAGGGCGCGCTATTCGCATCTTGCGAGCGAAGCGAGTGCGAACAGCGCAACCGGAAGCGGCAGTCTGCGCGTGCTTCAATAACCGGTAGGTTGTGCCTTTGCGGGAAGGGTAGGCGGCAGGGTGTGGGTCAGCGTCTTTTTGCTGACCCACACGCTGCCGCCTCGTCGCGTGGGGGGATCGGCTGGCCGGCAAGGTTGTTTTGGGGTCAAAAATGCGTCTGGTTTCCGGGGAAATTCTGGAGATTGACATAAAAGGGTCATGTTATCGTTAACATTGGCTCTGGGATGACCTGTGTGGGGAAAAAGAGTGGACGGCATAGCAGATGACCTTGAAGGGCGTAGAGGGCATTGTAGAGGCTGTTTTGCGTCGTGGCCGGGCTGTGATGGGGTAGGGACATTCTGGCTATGGTGTGGATTGGGAGTGTGGATTGAGGCAGATGTGTGGCCGGTAAGAGATCGGTTCGGGCTGTGATGGGGTAGGGACATTCTGGCTGTAGCGTGAATTGGGAGTGTGGATTGAGGCAGATGTGAGGCTTGTAAGAGATCGGTTCGGGCTGTGATGGGGTAGGGACATTCTGGCTGTAGCGTGAATTGGGAGTGTGGATTGAGGCAGATGTGTGGCCGGTAAGAGATCGGTTCGGGCTGTGATGGGGTAGGGACATTCTGGCTATGGTGTGGATTGGGTGGATGGTTGGTAGGGTATGGGGCTGTGGTAGTAGGTAGTGTTGGCTCCTGGTGGTGGGGCCTGGGCGCGTGATTTTTATATTATTACCTTTTTATTATTAGTGATTGGTGGTAGGTTGCGGTTTGTGTTTGGAGGCGATTTGTGGTAGGATGAAGGCAGTTATGTCTAGAAAGGAGGTGATTCGACGATGGCTCGTGTTACTGGACCTCTATTCTCCCTGGACGCAAGCGGGACAGTGGCGGATGCCATGACCTTCTCGAAGTGGAAGGGCCTGAATTACGTGCGCCTGCGCGTGATTCCGGCCAACCCACAGACGGACAGTCAGGTGTCGCAGCGTGACACACTGGCTGCTGCTACTTCCACGTGGAAGAATGCTGTGTCGTTGCCTGCCGCTTCCAAGAACTCGTGGGGCGCGTCGGCGAGCGGTACGGGGATGAGCGGCTTCAACCGGTTCACTTCGGTCTTCATCCGGGTGAACACGCAGAAGGAAGCTCCCTGGACCGTCCCGCCTGTAGAGTAAACTGGGGCCGTAGGCCTTGCCCGCCTATGGCTATTGTGTGCCCTGGGTGGTAGAGGGGGGGACTGCTGCCCAGGGCGCGTTTTTGTCATTGAGCAAGGAGGTGACCTATGGTGCCCTGGAAATTCAGGGTGGGGATCTATGGACAGGCGAACGATTTTCTGTCTAAGAGCGTGGTTCAGGTGGCCATCGTGGCCATGTCGTTTGGCCTGGTGATCTGGCTGGTGGCTACCCGGCAACCGGTGCCTGAGTGGTTGGTGGGCGTGATCATGGCTATTGTGGGGTTCTACTTCGGCGTACAGGCTGGAGAGGCGGCCATGCTGTACCGTCTCAGCCAGAAGATCAAGCTAGCGTCGCTTCTGGAGGGGAAGCCAGAGGGGGAGGAGTAAGGTGATCCTCAACCTGGGCTGTGGGTCTCGGATGGTTGCTGATCAGCCTGCGGTGAACGTTGATAAACGGCCAGGGCCGGGCGTCAACGTAGTGCACGATCTCAACGAAAGGCCCTGGCCGTTTGAGGACGGCCAGTTTGAGAAATGTCAGGCGGAGGACATCCTGGAACACCTGGGTGATCTGACAGCCAGCATGGAGGAGATCTGGCGCGTGCTTGAGCCGGGCGGGCTGGTGTGGATCCGTGGACCTCACCACCTCGGCTTGAATGCGGTGGCGGATCCGACTCACAAGCGAGCCTTCAACGAGTACTCGTTCGATTACCTGGATCCCAACCTGCCAATTGGTGAAAAGCTGGCCTACCTGACTGAGCGCAAATTTCGCGTGTTGCAGTCAGAGCGTGACGGTCAGGATGTCGTCTTCCTGCTGCGCAAGCTAGAGCTGGAGGAGTACGGTGAACCGAAACGGGATTTCGAGATCGAGTGAAGCAACTCGGGCGCCCGAGCTGGAGACAGATAGTCGGTTGCCGTTCGTTTTCCACACGCACACGGGTAGCCCTACGGGGTACGCTCAATCGGCCTGGGTGCTGGCCAGGGCGTTCTGGGAGGCGGGCTTAGAAGTCCGCTATCTTTTTATCTCCGACGACCCGCTCTATGAGCCGCCATCGCCTGACGCGCTGGTTGACTCGCTGCGGTGGAATAAGCCAAATTTGCAGCTGCCGCAAATCCTCTACTCAATCGCTCCACTTTTCTGGCATAACGGCGGGGCGTATAAGATCGGCTGGACGATGATGGAAGTTGATCAGATCAGCGCGGATTGGGTGGAGGCCTGTAACTCACAGGATGAAGTGTGGGTGCCGACCTTGTGGCAATCACGCTTTTTTGTTGAGTCGGGGGTTGCGGTGCCGGTGCGCGTGGTGCCGTTGGGGATCGATCCCAGGATGTTTCAACCCACGCTTTACCCGGCGCGGTGGCAAGGGCCTGACGGCTTTCGTTTCCTGGCGGTGGGCTGGTGGCAGCTCCGCAAGCGGTGGGACATCCTGGTGCGGGCGTTCATTGACGAGTTTAGCGGGGAACCGGATGTGCACCTGGTGCTCAAAGTGCATTCTGTGGAGTCCAACCAGCAGATTCTGCAGGGCCTGGCCGCTATGCTCGAGGGCCGTGAGATGAGTAAGGTGCACCTGATCAACGCTAGCTACCCCTGGTGGCAATTGGCCTCGCTGTACCGGGCGTGTCAGGCGTTTTGTCTGCCGACGGGTGGGGA
>Ga0315309_1001579_pt1 | contig 13529 bp, 13 predicted proteins | sample TDP4_MG_FD_203080 | JGI IMG/M metagenome (GOLD analysis project Ga0315309, IMG submission 203080) | Freshwater sediment microbial communities from Lake Towuti, South Sulawesi, Indonesia - TDP4 | ecosystem: Environmental > Aquatic > Freshwater > Lake > Sediment | place: Indonesia: South Sulawesi...
TGACTTCCACCGGCAACGGCTCATCATCCCTAAGGATAACATCAATCTCCTTCTTCCTCTCCCTAAAATAGAAGCCAGCGTCCAGAGCGTTAACAACATACGTTTCTAATACAGCACCCATCTTGCTCTCAAAAACCTCCCTAGAATGAGAGAAAACTAACGACGTTGTGACAGGATAATATTTTTTCAACTTCCTCGACGAAGACAAGAATGACGGCCTAAAATTAGACAGAGACCTTATCAACAGCGAAGTTTCAAGGAATCTAAGATAATTCGAGATCGTTATCTTGCTTTCTCCCCAGTCTCGTGACAGAGAATTTACATTAACGATGCATCCAGGCGTTGAAAGAATCAGCCTTATTATCTTATCCAGCAAGGTCATATCTCTAGTCTTGAATATCAAAGGAATATCTCGAAGAGCCACCCTATCTATAACAGAATTCTTAACATACTCAGCCATCTTTGCCTCGCTCTCCCAATCAACAATCTCTGGAAACCCAGCTTTCCTCAAATAATCATAGAAATGCGCCTCCACCCTTCGAGAGAAAACCTCTACTTTATCCACCCTAACACCCTTCAACTCCAAGAACTCAGAAAAAGTCAACGGCTTCAACTTAAGAAAGAAAAACCTCCCAGCAAGCTTCTCCAATGCATCCTTCGAAAGCAACAACGAAGAAGAACCGGAAACAAAAAACTTCAACCTCGGATACAAATCATAAAACCGCTTAAGAACAGAAGGCCAATTCTCAACATATTGAATCTCATCAAAAAACACAAAAACGTTCTTCATCTCCTCAAAAGGCTTCTTCAGAACCCTCTTCTCATAAAACTCCAAAACCTCCCTAGGACTGACCAAAGATTCCTCGAAAGAAAAATAAAGAATACTGCTTGGATCAACTGTTTCCAAAAGCTTCTCAATAGCCTGATACAAAAGCGTGGTCTTACCCACTCTTCTAGGTCCTGTAACTAGCAGAATCTGCCTTTCTCCAGAACTCTCCATAATCCGCGGAAAAGCATACCTCCGAAAAGGAAGAGCCAACTCCTTCCTAACTTTTCCCGTGAACCACCACTCATTAAACCGCTCTAAATCCTCTTCTATCACATTGGTATACTATAATTTACCTATACTTAACATTTAGGTATATCACAATCATCTCACAGCCAATACGCACCAAAACACAGCAAGGCTCCAGGCAGAGGCTCCAACCGCTTCAACACATCAGCCTCTCCAAAGCATCATCAACCGCTACCAAACATTCCCCAGGTCTCAGGCTAGACATCCACCTCGGTGTTATTACCTGTTCTAAGCGAGAGTTAAATAACACCTGAAACAGAAACCTGCTTCCACAACATCCACAGCCAACATAAAAGAAAGAAGAAGTAGTCCACCAAACACGCGGCACTGACGACTACTTCTAAACCTAACCCAACCACTAACAACTCCCGAAACAGCCAAACCTCCACTCCCACCCCACCCGGTCAACAATAGAAGAAGTCGTACAGCACACTTCAGCATGTACAACTACAACAAAACACACAGCCGCACACCCACAATCTAAATGACGTCGTCACCCGGAAATAGCCATATGACGATGCCCACACAGCCTCAGCCACACCCACCCAAACGTGATAATGATGAAACAATAGCGCAAGTCAACTTCATCACGCACTCAAACAGACTGCGTTTGCGTGTCCAAGTTCAACTGTTCCAACCTGCCCGCGAGACTGGCAGAAGAAGATGTAACTGACTTTTCGCCATCGTCTTCTTCTTTTGAAATTCTTTCTGCCGCAGACCTCACCCGCAACATACCCAATCGCCACGCATCCCAACATTAAACTTCACGCATACCAACATAGAACATCACGCTAAACCAGCAAAAACAGACCACGAAACACCAATCAGAAACCGCATCAACACCCCAGAAGCAAACAGAAAAGCCCCGCTTTCACACCGAAAAAATTTTTCTGCACTCATACTAACCCTACTCCCAGCCAACCGCAACGCCAATTAACAAGTCACCAGTGAAGCAGTGTCTGTTCACAATAAGCATTCAAAAAATACGCAAAAAACCGTGCCGAAAACTTGACCTATTGAAAATCCACCATTCTCTTCTGCTGTGAAAGGTGTTTCTTTATCCTTTTTACAGCTAGCTCCACGTATTCTTTTTCGATGTCTAGACAAATATAATGTCTTCCAGTTTCCAGCGCTGCAATAGCGGTTGTACCCACACCGCAAAAAGGATCCAACACGACTTCATCCTTGAAAGTGTACAACTGAATGCACCTGTATGGCAGTTGAACAGGGAACGGCGCTGGATGCATAACTTTTCTAGCCGATTCCGGAGGAAACATCCATACGCTCTTAGTGAACTCTAAGAATTCTTCTCTTGAAATCGTGGGTTCCTTATTCTTTCCGTTTCTTTGGAATTTTCCTTTGGAAAATATGAGGATGTACTCATGAGTGTCCCGCAAGGTCGGGTTAACTGCAGAACGCCAGCTTCCCCAAGCTGTTGAAACTCCAGCGCCGGCGCCCTTGTCCCAGATGACTTCTCCTCTCATAAAAAAACCAACCTCTAGCATCCTATCTATGATGAACTTGTGGTATGGAATGTACGGCTTCCTTCCCACATTAGCGATGTTTATGCACACTCGCCCACCATTAACCAAGACCCTCTTCGTCTCGGAGAAGACATCCCTTAGCATTTCAAAATATTCATTCAAACCGAGATCCTTGTCATACTCCTTACCCACATTGTACGGAGGCGACGTAACCATAAGATGAACACTTGAATCTGGAATATTCTTCATGCTTCGACTATCCTGACACAACACCTTATCACGAACCTCAAGCGGAATCGAATTCTCAACCTCAGGCGTTGCATCCACCCTATCCAGCCCTTGGTACAGTTTGCTATTGTAAAACACAGTTGAGTCATGAGCTTCCCTCTTAGAAACACCGAACCTGCTTGTTCGAGTCCCTTTTCTTCTATCCAAGCATTCACCTTTCCCTATTGCGATTCAATGCCCCATCTCTCACGTAAGATCTCTCAGACAAATAAGCGATGACAACATCTCTGACTATAATACTTTCGTTACAAGCACACTCTCCTAGGCAACGACGTTAACGATTGCGACCTTTTCTGCCGCCATCTCCCCCTCCTGCACTACCGCAAGCCTTTAGTTCTCTCCAAGCTTCCAGACTCCTGAGCAAAATGAAGGACCTAGTCCAAAACATAGCCAACACAAGAGGTCTCACCAAAAGCAACATAAGAGAATTCTTGAATGAAACTTTTAACGAAGTCTCAAAGCAGTACAATCTGTGCAAAGACTTTCAAGCCAGAGCTGCCAAGTTCGGCGAGGCATTCGAAGCATGTTTCGAAGTCATAATAGAGAAGCTTTATCCTAACCTAGGCTTCGACTTCATCAAGGATTTTGAACTGCCCAAAGCATGCCTGAAGGATGGTGGTGAAGCTGACTTTGCAGTTCTTGCTGGAAGCTTGGAAAAACGAAGGCTGATAGCCATCATCGAAACCAAAGGAGCAGCAGACAAGATCCTCTGCGATGGCAAAAACATCAAGCTTCCACGACCTGGCATGCTAAGAACAGATACCGTCAAGAAAGCGATAAGCAACGCCTATCAAGTCTCAAGAGCCTGCCCAAACATGCTTTTCTTCATCGTGACAAGCCACAAGGCAACCTCTGGAAACGCAAAGTGCATGTGCGATTTAGCAGAAGGCGACATCATAGACAAGATAGTGGACATCACCGTGCCCCAAGACCTAGACGACATGATCAACACAATAAAACTGGCAACCACATCCACAAGGCAATCTTAAGGAGCCAGCCCTAGCGAACGCCCTCACTCCCACAGCATTGCAGCCAACATAAAATAAGAAGTAGTCAACAAACACGCGGCACAGACTACTACATCTAAACCTACCCAACCACCAACAACCCAAAAAGTTGTTGTGGCAGACCCTTAAACATCAACAACAACTTCAAAACGTTAGGTAGAAGACGGGCTTAAGCGACTCTCTCCTTCTTCTTGCACACAGTCTTCACAGCCGCAGAGCCCGCCTCAACATACCCAAAAGTCACGCTAAACCACGTTGAAAGTGCCATTAAATCACCATTAAATCACCCTCAAACAGCGCCAGAAACACCATACAGAAACCCAAACGCGGCTCAAACCGCAAACAGAAAAGTCTGACTTTCACGCTGAAAATTTTTTTCTGCACTCAACGTGCTAGCCCCCAGCCCTTGCTCAACATCCTCTCGGCATCCCATACAAATCTAATATATCCCAAACGCACACAACATACAAAACGGGACATTCTAAATTGACTGAAAACCAACCCCAAACCCAAATCGAACCTAAACCCTGGCACAAAAACTGGCCCCCAAACGTACCCAAAACAATAGCCTATCCAGCAACACCATTACACGAACTACTGGAAACATCAGCACAAAAACAACCAACACACCCAGCCATCCACTTCATGGGCAAAACAATCACATACCAAGAACTCAGCGAAACCGTAGACCACTTCGCCGTAGCCCTCGCTGAGCTGGGCGTAAAAAAGGGCGACAGAGTAGCCATATACCTACCCAACATACCCCAATTCATCATCACATTCTACGCCACATCAAGAATAGGCGCAATAAACACAGCCATAAGCCCACTACACCGAGAACGCGAACTCGAACACCAACTACTCGACTCAGGAGCAGAAACCATCATCTACTTAGACTTACTCCACCCCATTATAGAAAAAATACGAGACAAAACAAAACTACGAAACCTCATAGCAGCCACAACAGGCGAATACCTACCCTCAACCACACGCATAATCGGCAGCCTGCTCGGCAGAGTACCCAAACACGAAATCCCCGAAGACGTCGGAGTACACAGATTCAAACCCTTACTCGAATCCACCCTGCCCGACCCACCTGATGTTCAAATAGACCCAAGAAACGACCTAGTAGCCCTACAATACACAGGCGGCACAACAGGCACACCCAAAGCCGCCATGCTCACCCACTACAACCTAGTCTCAAACGCCGTAGCCTGCGTCCACTGGCTCCTAGGCAAAGACGTAGCAAACCGATCAGCCCAAGAAGTGATCCTCACAGCCATACCCTTATTCCACATATACGGCATGACCACAGCCATGAACGCACCCATATACATAGCCGGCACCATGGTCCTATTACCCCGACCAGACCCAACAGAAATCCTCAAGGCCATACAAAACCGCCATGTCACAGTCTACTGCGGCGTACCCACACTCTATAGCATGCTCATAGACCACCCAGACATACACAAGTACAACCTCAAGACAGTAAAATTCTGCATAAGCGGCTCAGCACCCTTACCACCCGAAGTCCAAAAACGATTCATGGAACTCACCGGCGGCGTACTAGTCGAAGGCTACGGACTAACCGAAACCTCACCGGTAACCCACAGTAACCCCCTCGACCCCACACTCAAAACAGTAAAAATAGGCAGCATAGGCATACCGTGGCCAGACACAGACGCTAAAATAGTCGACCTACAAATAGGCAAACAAGAACTCACAACAGGTCAAGACGGCGAACTCATTATAACAGGACCACAAGTAATGAAAGGCTACTGGAACCTCCCGGACGAAACAGCAGACGTCCTACGCGAAGGCTGGCTCTACACAGGCGACATAGCCCGCATGGACCGAGACGGCTACTTCTACATAACAGACCGCAAAAAAGACCTCATCAAATACAAAGGCTACAGCGTATACCCACGCGAAATTGAAGACATCCTATACGAACACCCCGCAGTCAAACTCTGCGCCGTCATAGGAAAACCAGACAAAAGAGCAGGCGAAATCCCAAAAGCATTCATCGTCCTAAAAGACGCAACCACCGCCACCGAGGATGAAATCAAAAAATTCGTCAACGCCAAAGTCGCACCGTACAAAGCCATACGAGAAATCGAACTCCGCACAGAACTACCAATGACCCCAATAGGAAAAGTACTACGAAGAACACTAAGAGAAGAAGAACAAACCAAAAAAGAAACCAAAAAATAGAGAAAAAGAACGCCTAAAGCGTTATCTCAAACATCAGTCTCTCAACAAGCTCTTTATATCGATTCCGAATAGTAACCTCAGTCACCTGCGCAATCTCAGCGATCTCCCTCTGCGTCTTCCTCTCACCAGTCAAAACCGAAGCAATGTAACTCGCTGCAGCAGCAATGCCAGTAGGTCCTCTACCAGACGTAAGCTTCAAGTCGCGAGCCGTCAACAGGATCTTCTGAGCTATTTCTTCAACCTTGCCCTGCATAGTCAACTGATTCGAAAACTTCGTGATATACTGACTAGGCTTCAACGGCGGAATGAAATAGTCCAACTCTTTAATCAAGAAACGATAGCTACGCCCCACTTCCTTCTTGTTAATGCTCGAAGCCTGAGCAATCTCCTCCAACGTCCGCGCCAATCCACATTGACGGCAAGCCACGTAAATCGCGGCCGAAGTCACACCCTGAATAGACCTTCCACGAATCAAATGCTCCTTAACCGCCTTCCGATAAATAACCGAAGCTGTCTCCAGAATATTCTTGGGCAAATTCAAACTGTTCGCAATCTTAGTGATCTCAGACAACGCAAAAGCCAGATTCCGCTCGGTTGCATCCGAAACCCTGATCCGCCTTTGCCACTTCCTCAACCTGTAAATCTGAGCTTTTTGACCCGGCGACAAACGTTTTCCGTAAATGTCGCGGTCGTGCCAGTCAATCATGGTTGAAAGGCCTTTATCATGGATAGTGTATGTTAGGGGCGCACCAGCCCTTGCCCTCTTAGCTCGTTGCTCATCGTCGAAAGCCCGCCACTCGGGTCCACGGTCAGCCAGCTTGGATGCCACGACGTATCCGCAGTTCATGCACACGATTTCAGCTGCGTCCGGGTCTCGCATCAGCCTTTGGCTTCCACACTCAGGGCACTGTTGAATCCTTGTGGCTGTAGTTGGCACTCCTTCAGCGTCTAGACTCATCGTCTTCTTCTCCTTTTCTCCATTCTACGTTTAGAGGGGACAGCGTACAAAACGTGTTGAACAAACTGGCTGGGTTCGTCCACGGTGGGGCGCACTGCAACATAAGGATTAGAGACCGACCCAAAAACGTCGAAAACAGTGCCGACAGGTCTGAGGTTTTCATCAGTGGCTTGGTCGCCGATGCGGGGAACATTCTCTGCCTTGAGAATGATGTTGCCGTTGGAGCTGACGTGGAGCACAAAGCCGATTCTCTGCAAGCCCGAGCTTTCCCCTCTCCTTAATAAAACGTGCCAGAATTTCCAAACAGAGCGCTTTATTTAAACCTTTCTGAGAAAGAACGGCGATAAACAAAGCAGCAGTCGCGGAAATTTGAGCGGATTGAGAACCGTTAGGAATTGACGGTTGAAAGGGCTTCAAAAAAGAGGCTTTGTTCTAAGAATCGTGAAAGCTGAGCGCCGTTCAGTTTTTTCTTTTTACTCTTCTTTGGGCACTAGGATAGCGTTTACGAGTCCGTGTTGGCCTGGTCGGCTGGTGACGCGTGCTGATCCTAGGGGTGTTTCGATGATTGTGCCCTTGGTTATGACGCCTCTGCGGTCGTAGTCCACGTTGGCTGGGTTGCGGATGACTCGTTGAATCTCGGTTCTTTGTGTTTTGCCTGTGGCTGGGTCTGAGATGTTGGCTTGGTTTGTGCTCGGTAGTCTTGTTTTGGTGTTGTTGCCGCGTCTTCGGATGATTTTTTGTTTTGGTTCCCCTAGGGTGGTTTCGGTTGGGAATGAGCCTTTTTCGTAGCGGCGTTTCGTTCTGTATGCTTTTTTTCTGCCGCCTGAGAGTTTCTTTTTGTGTAGGTCGCCGTGCCAGACTGACAATGCTGGTTTTCTCCGTGGTTTGTGGCGTTTATGAAAGGTGTGGTAGTATATTAAATTTCTTTTGTTCAATAATGCAGGATCAGGAGCTAGGGTTCAGTTTGGGCGAGTTAGTTTGGTGTATGGGGAAAATGTAGAGTGTTTTTGTTTGCTTTGAGTTTAGGTTTGGTTTGATTGTAGGCGGCTGTAATAGTTGAGTATGTCGTCTCGTGGGATGATTTTGCCGCAGCCGTAGCATCGGCGTTCTTCGTCTTCGTTTATGATTAGTTTGTTTTCGAAGACCGGGTGGAAGTTGGTTGTGCCGCATTCGCAGTTGATTCGTAAGAATTGTACGTTTGTGTGGTTGTGTTTGCGTTTGGTTTTTTCTGTGGCTTCTTCGTATCCTTTTTCGTAGCCTTTTTTGTAGCCTTCGGTGTAGCCGTTTTTGTAGGCTGTGTGTCGGGTTTCGTCTGTTTCGGGTTCCATGCGGGGTGGGGGCTCCTTTCTCTCTGATTAGAATATTTGACATGCGGTTAATTAGGCATTATTGAAATATCTTCTATATTTTATTTCGAGAAGTATTCCTGAGCGGGATATGTTTACGTTAGTAAAGACAGGGGCTGAGGAGGGCTAGTACGAGTGCAGAAATTTTTTCGGTGTGAAAGGTCTACTTTTCTGTTTGTTTTCGGGGCAATGTTTTTCCTTTTTAGGTTGATCCAGTATCGACTAAACCCAAGTAGTTGGCTGACCCAAGCCAGGCAGAGCGCGCATACGGGAGTGCATTAATGAGCCGAGACGCCATTAGAAAAAACAAGCTTAGAAACGACCCAGTAGTATTCGCCAAAGCAGTCCTCAACCTAAACCTCCTTGCATATCAAACACAACAACTGCAATGCCAAAGAAAAAGAATAGTAGCTTGTTGGGCTAGGCAGACGGGTAAGACTATGGCTGTTGCTGTTAAGGTTATTCATTTTGCTTTCACGAATGCTGGGACGACTACGCTTATTGTTAGTCGTGCTTTGAGGCAGAGTATCTTTTGAGAATGTATTCAAGGAATGAAAGAAGATTGATGCTTTTAGTGCAGTTGAAAGTGTCTTTCTGGACTGCTCTGGATGTCGTGACCTTGTGGCACGGTGTAGTTTGGGTTGTGCTTTTCAAAACATGCGACGACGCGTGTGAAAAGAAAGATGGGAGATGGGTGTGTGGACTATGGGAGTGTAGAATTGGTTGTTGGTATGGTTATCAATGGGACAACTCCACCCTGAATTATCACTAGGCTTTGTATGTATTGGGCAATCGCCTTGAGCGCCTCTGTATATATGTAGAGTTCAGCTATCCTCGTGGCGTTAGCTTCAGTTCCAGCTGCTTGAATTAACCTTTGTATTGCTTCTTGTGTGCCTTTTGCCACTTCAACCCTTGCTTGGGCTTCTCCGAGTGCCTTTATTATTAGCTCCTGAGCAGTAGCGTTTGCAAGTATTAAGACCCTTTGGCGTTCAAATTCGGCTTGCAATTGCTTTTGCTCTGCTTCCAGTTTCTGCTCTATCGCGAGAGTGTATCCAGCGGGATATGCTATGTTCTTCAGGTCGAACCGAATGTATGATAACGCTCTTGAAAGCGTCGGTTCTTCTAGGAGTTTTTCTTGGACTGCTGTTTGCATTTGTTCTGCTATGATAGGTCTGCTAGCTATCGTCTGTAACGCAGTATAATTCTTCGTAACAAATCGTATCGTCTCTTCCATAATCGAGTCTATTGCTGTAGCTTCATAGTCGAGCTTTGGATAGTTTTTGTACAATTCGATTAGTAAGTTTGGGTCGAGTTGCCATCTCATCTGTATCGTTACGTTCATTTCGAGCTGGTCGGAGCTAAAACAGGGAATTGTGTCCTCGTAAACATCTGTTGCATAGTATATGTCCACTGTTCGTATCAACCCAAGTAATGCAACGCTTCCGTCCACCAAGAACCCAGCAGATGCTCCTATTATCGTATAGATGTTTCCACTCCTGAGGTCTACTATCAGGAGGGCATGTCCGACTTCAACGCTCCTCCAACTCGCAGAGGCTAATGATGCTCCAAATATCGCCGAGAAAACTAATATTACAATCCAGCCGATAGACATCAAGGATCTTCTCAGCCTTTTTGGCGTCTGCCTTGCCACGACAATCCATAAGCTAAATGCGACGATTACGAAAACCAAGTCATCAAAGAATGAGAATGGAAGTATGTCCCAAGGAGACACCAGATATGCAAATGCCACAGTCAACAGTATTAGCGTAATCCACTCTGTCACACTGAATGTCTTTCTGGCTTCTTCCTCACTTTCTCTTCTGGTCATTTTTACCACCTTTTCGGGAATACTATCGAGTGATTAGTCGATAAATGTTACCTTCAACGCCCACTTAACAATTATCTCATCTTTCCTGCTGCTCTGAACTGGAACATGCCTGCTTCGGCACTTCTAACAGTGAGCCATTCCTCATATCTCACCGTCGTCGTATGTGTGTGCATAGATTTCTATCAGGAAAATTAATGCTTGCACGGCTAATTAGCTTCTGTTCAAGAGTGAAAGGCATCTTCTGATGCTTTAAAATCTCTGGAGAGAGCATTTTACAACCACTCGTGCATCCAATCAGCCCAAGAACTCAGTTATGCCTGTGTTTAAATTATCAATGCAAGATGAAATAGAATAATACTTGGGGTAGGAAAAACGGGAACTGGGAAAAAAGCCGCACTCAAGCCTACAGTTTGTAGTCTCGCAATGAACCCCATTTTACAGTCTTGTTATATCTTTCGTCAGTGGATTTGAAGTTGACAAGCACTGGGATTCGGTCAAGTTCGGGGTCGTGATCAAAAAAGATCCTATCACCATGCCTAATCGCTTCCAAAGCCAGCGAAAGCTCGGAACAGAAGATCTCATATCGCCACTTGGCTCTTCCAAGAACGAATCCTCCACTTACATGACAATACACGTTCAATGCATACCCTCCAGGATCCTTTCTTAACTCGGCCAGTACCTCGTCTCTCATCAACCGCGTATACCACTTCGAAACCTGCGTCCTGTCATAGCATTGACCAATCGTTAGGAAGAGATCTCCTGTAGAGTCTGAGTGAGTAAGCGTATAGTATCTTGGACTTGCCGGAGAATCAGGACTTGCACCGGGCAAATACTTGACATGTAACTTCTCAGGATCCAGACGCGTCATTTGAATCCATTATCCTAGCCTTGCAAAAACACTTCAAAAGGACAGACTTTGCTAGAATGGCGCGAATATTCCGATGAATACGAGCCAAGCTAGCATTGTTTTTGCGACAAAGCTGAGAATGACGTAGACTCGTTCACCGTAGAGGTAATCCTTCCAGCGTCCAACACCCTTGTATTGCAGAACCATGTTAGCAGCGAAGACATTAAACAGTATGAAGTAAATGAAGAGGATCATATAAACGAATGTTGGCGGTTCCACGCCTGTAGATCTGACTGCAGCTATGAAATATGCGTAGAGCACAACCCATGGAAGCCCACCAGAAATACACCCCAGAACAAACGGAGACCACATTGTTTTCTCAGTTTTCTGATTGACCACTTCCATAAGGTAGCCGAACATTATCATCATTGCGTTCAACACAAAAATCATTGCCAAAGACCAGATGTCCCACACGCCTACGAAAAGCGAAATCAACACTATCATGATTGAGCTTGAGAAAGCGTACTCATACCAGCGATAGGGATTCATACCCTTCTTCAAGTTCTCATTGTAACTCTCATTTTTAGGATAAGCAATCGTAAAGTGCGCTATCGCAGAGATCAAGGGAAAAGACGCCACAATCACACCCAAATAGCCCAAAGTGAAAAAAACCTGAGGATCAGGTCTGACCTCAAACTGCAACGGCGGTCCCAATGATATGTTCAACTTCAAGTAGAACGTGTATAACTTCTGCTCCCACTCTAGCAGACCTCCTAGAGAGAGCATGATTATCCCTTGCGCTAAATGCAAGATGCCAGCAGCCATGTTGAAACGCTTCAAATACCCAAACGAAATAGGCGAACTCGCGATTATCTCCTGTCTTTCCTTATAGTTCATAGGGCAGCTTATCTCTGCCAACTGTTAAATGCTTTTGTTACTGTTGCACCACAGTCACATGCACTTAATAACAGACACATGAATCACATTTTGGATGAAAGCAAAAATGCAAAAACGGGAGGTGATTGTGAATGACAGATATCGTAGACACGGCAATTGCCGCGGGTTCTTTCAAAACACTTGTCAAGGCTGTTCAAGCTGCTGGACTGGTTGAAACACTAAAAGGGAAAGGTCCGTTCACGGTTTTTGCTCCAACAGACGATGCATTCGCAAAGCTGCCAAAAGGCACAGTTGAGGGACTTCTGAAAGACATTCCCAAGCTAAAGTCAGTTCTAACGTATCATGTTGTCCCTGGAAAAGTGATGGCTGGGGACGTTGTAAAGATAAGCTCTGCAAAGACTGTTCAGGGTCAAAGCATCAAAATCGACGCTTCAAAATGGCATCTTCACAAAAACGTGAAGGTAAACGACGCAAACGTCGTGAAAACCGACATTGTGGCAGACAACGGCGTAATTCATGTGATAGACAAAGTCATATTGCCAAAGTAAGACAGGAGATAGCCTTCTAAGAACGTCAAACGTGTACATTGAACGCCGCAAAGGCAGTAATCAGGATGGTTGAAGTTTCTCTGGTTCTGCCTGGTCCAAATCCTCTTTCTCGAATATATTCTTGAGCTGTTGCTTCATAGTCTTTAGATCGTGGCTTAAGCCGAAGTAATCAGCGAAAAACTCTGTTGTCCTTATCAGTCTGCTTCTTCCTGCTCGCTCGCGGCTTATGAGGTTCAAGTCCTCCAACTGCTTCACGTGACCGTAAGCATGCTGCCCCCGCACATCAATAACCTGCTTCTGCGGAAGCGGCTGACGGTACGCAATGTACGACAGCGTCTTCAACGGACCAACCGACAACAATGGACGCAAAGACAAACGCCGCACTTCAGGCGTGTACTCCGCTTTCAACTGCAACACGTAGCGTTCTTCTTCAAGCGGCAAAACCTCTAAAGACGTGTCCTTCGTCTTGTACAGTTCGATAAGTTTCTCAGCGGTTCTCTGAACCCTCTTCTTAGAGCGAGTTTTTAGCACCGAGGCGAGCTCTCTTAATTCAAGTGGGCGACCAGCAACGTACAGGGCGGCTTCCAGCAGGGCTAGGTCTCGTTTCTCCACCTTGTCTTCAGGTTTCTCTTCAGCTTTTTCTTCAGGCAACATTGCGTCAGACAACTCCAACCGCTGGTTTCTCCGGCGTTGCGCGAGATGATAACGTAATGTAAATTTCGGTCAGAGTTTCGTCCTGCCACAACGCGACATCGCCTTTCTGAGCCAAAAACAGCAAAACAATGAAAGTCTTGATTGCCTCAAGTTTGCTCAATCCTTCAATGATCTTGGAGAAGACCGCGACTTTTCCCTTAACAGCGTGTTTAAGCAACTTCTGAAACAGGTTTTCCATCTGCTTCTCGATTTCCATCAAGTACATATCAACAGGAGGCAAAATCTCAGAAGGCGACGGCAGAATCGGCTCAGTCCGTGGCTTCAAAGCGAACAAGCTTTCGCCCTTCAACACCTCATCCAAAACCTTCAGCAATTCCTGAACC